>Ga0206131_10008021_pt1 | contig 10455 bp, 19 predicted proteins | sample Helgoland_Spring_FD_148636 | JGI IMG/M metagenome (GOLD analysis project Ga0206131, IMG submission 148636) | Pelagic subsurface seawater microbial communities from Kabeltonne, Helgoland, North Sea - Helgoland_Spring_Bloom_20160517_1 | ecosystem: Environmental > Aquatic > Marine > Epipelagic ... | reverse complement strand
CAACCTTGAGCCTAAAACATACGTTGACCCTGACGCATGGAGGAAGCTGACACCCTTAGAGTGTGAACGCTTACAGACTGTGCCAGAGGGCTACACTGCACACGTTAGCAACACGCAGCGGTATCGTATGCTGGGCAATGGATGGACAGTAGAAGTAATCAAGCACATCATGAGTGGTATCGACACCCACCAATGATTCCCTATACTAGTAACGGTAAGAACAGGAGAGAAAACAATGACTAAGTTAGAACTAAGCACAGACGAACTGTTGATGCTCAAGGATCTACTTGAGGGTGACATGAAGCAGACCTCATGGGGCGATGTGGAGTATGATGACGTTGACATAATGCAGTATTACCTTGATCGTGCCAAGGTGCTGGTCAAAGTAAGATATGAGCTAAGCACATGATCCGCATCATACTAACCAGCAAGGAGACAAACCAAGAGATATGCTATCACACTGTGCAGCGCATGGATGAAGCAGAACGTCATGCGGAAACTTACAGCCGCATGGAAGGTATCAAGGTAGAGGTGTTGCAACAGAGCAACGTGACATAATGGTAACATTGACGCAGATTAACACAACGACTAACCTATAAATGTCTAACAAAGGAGAGAGACATGACTAACACACAAAACGCTAAGATCATCACACACCTTCGTGCAACCAAGGGTCTGACCCAGCGTGAGGCTATGCTGGACTACAGCATCCAGTCATTCACTAAGCGTATCTCTGAGCTACGCAAGTCAGGCTACCGCATTGATGGCGTTAAGGGTAAGCACCCTGTGACAGGTCAGCAGTACACACGCTATGTGCTTATTGAGGAGACAGCGTAATGATAGCCAGTAAAGCAATCAAGGTTTACAAGAACACATACGTCAATCAGCATGAGGAGTTTGTATCTACAGTGTTCACACCATACGATGCCCATCGTCTACGAGCTAAACTATTTGAGGACAACAAGGTGCATCGTATAACCATGAAGAGCGTTAAGAATACTGTTCTGAAAAGCTATAGATCATGATAGGAGAGATACTAAGATCACTAGTAGGCTTGTACGTCCTAGCACCCTTTCTTTACCTAGGCTACGTCTATATAAACCCTTAAACTACAGGAGAGAGAAATGAATATCCCCAAGGCATCAGCCACACTACAAGAGATCGTAGACTTCTATGCCAAGTCACCTGCGTTTGCTAGGTTGGCAGCTACGACACAGAAGGACTACGATACTCAACTGGCTGCGGTGTGTAGCACAGTAGTGGAGGGCAAGCGCCTTGGGGCGTATCGCCATAAGAGTATCAAGGTACGTCACCTTACTCAGGCTTATGAAAGCTGGCTATCCGTTGGTGTTCGCACTGCTAACTATCGTAAGTCTGTTCTGTCTGTAGCATGGAAACATTCAATGAGACATGACGTAATGACGCACGATCCAGTGGCTCTATTAGAAACCAAGTCTGGTCAACCACGGCGTGTACTATGGAGCAGAGATCAAGTACAGACATTCCTTTCCACAGCTTATGGTGACTTCCGCTGGCGCAGCATTGGGCTGATTGTTCACATGGCTTACGATTGGGGGCAGCGTGTTGGTGATATGCGTGTTCTCCAGTGGGACAAGCTAGACTTAACTCAGTGCCGCATGGACTTAACACAGAGCAAGCGCAACGCAGAGATACACCTTCCTATCTCTAAGGGTTTGTGTGATATGCTGCGACAGCAAAAGAAAGACTTTGGGTTCCAGGACTACGTTGCGCCTCGTGTAAAGCCAAGGGCGGGGGCGTACTCACCCTACGATAAAGTAGAAATAGGTATCATTATCAATGAGGTACTCAAGGAAGCTAATCTACCTATGACACTCACAGCTATGGACTTACGGCGTACCGCTGTCACAGAGATGATGGAGGGTGGCGCAGACTTAGCAGGTATCATGCAGGTAACAGGACACAAGGAAGTTGGATCAGTAAAGCCTTACATGGTCAACACATTCAGTGGTGCATCCAAGGCACTAGCAGCGAGAGGTAAAGATGACGATGAACATTCGTAAATACTTAGACAGCCTCGACTTAAAAGAGGATGAGAGCAGACGTATGAACTGCCCATCCTGCCATAGCAGGAACACATTTACTGTCACCAAAGAGATGGGGCTAATCAAGTACAACTGCTATAAGCTAAACTGTAGCATTGGCGGGTATCATCACACTGACCTTACAGCAGCAGAGATAAAAATCCTCATGGCTAAACAAGAGAAGCCTATGCAGATGGAGCCTGAGACTATGGAGATACCTGAATATGTGGTACAGCCTACAGCAGAGCATGATAAGTTTCACAGGTTCACTAAACGCTGGGGTATCGTAGATAGACGCCTACTCTATGATGTTAAGGATGAACGTGTTGTATTCCCGATACACTACAAAGGGCGCATCATTGATGCTAATGGACGTGCAGTGGGCGATAAGCTGCCTAAGTGGTATCGCTATACAGGTAAGGCAGACTACTACACTGTAGGGACGGGTTCAACACTTCTAGTATTAGAGGATTGTGTGTCAGCTATGGTTGCTTATCAGGAGTTTCCTAACGTGACAGCCATGGCTATCCTAGGCACAGCCCTTACGTCTGCACACATGGATAAAATAAGCCAGTATGACAATGTTATTGTAGCACTAGATCCTGATGCTGCACACAAGACTTTGCAGTTTAGTAGAGAGATAGCACTATGGACCAATGCAAATTGTTTAGCCTTTAGACTTGACGATGACATCAAATATAGGCTAACTGATGACCTAGAACGATTAAAGGAATTACTATCATGAACGATCTTAAAGATTTCCTTAAAGAGATGGGCCTAGAGAGTGTCCACCCTAAGCCAAGCGCAGAGAAGCCTGACTATATGCAGCCAGGATATTATGTAGATCCACGAAACAAGTACGGTGAGGTTCCATTTTAATGATTAGTGAGAACCAACTAGAACTGTTTGAAAAGGTTGTAGAGCATTACGAAGATGGACTTGAGTGTAATAACTGTGGTGTAGTACAACCTGTTGAGAAATTTCAGCACATGGTATCAGGTGAGATAAAAAGAAAGTGCCGCACTTGTGCTAGGGAGCAATCCAATCTGGTTAAATATTTAAAGAAGTTGCACCCGTATCCTGACGACAGTTACACTTGTCCCATATGTGATCGCAGCATTGATCAGATAGGAAAGAAGGGACAGAAGAGATTACAGAATTGGGTACTTGATCACTGCCACGATACAGAAACGTATAGAGGTTGGCTGTGTCATCATTGCAATACAGGACTGGGTGCATTCAAAGATGACATCAATAGAATTAGAAATGCCGTAGCGTACCTACAAAAACATGAGGAGATAGCACATGATTGAAGCAACTTACATTACCCACATGGGTAGTGACTTGACCGTAGCTAACGCTGCACGAGTGTCATTTGGTAAGAAATCTGAGATGGAAGACGATCCTTGGGGGCCACCAAAGCTCAAGGCTAAGGATGATAAGCTCATTCGCTACCTAGCCAAGCACAAGCACATCAGTCCATTCGGACATTGCTTCGCAAGCTTCCACGTCAAGGCTCCAATCTTTGTAGCACGGCAGCTAGTCAAGCATAAGTTCTTGAGATGGAACGAGATTTCTAGGCGCTACGTGGATGATGAGCCAGAGTTTTATGTACCTGACGTGTGGCGAGGGCGCAGTGCTGACAAGAAGCAAGGTAGTGATGGTGTCGTTGATGTAGGTGACTGGGGTGATACTAACTGGGCATGTCTCAAAGCCTACAAAGATCTTCTTGAGCATGGTGTAGCACCAGAGCAAGCCCGTATGGTACTGCCACAGTCTACTATGACTGAGTGGTACTGGTCAGGTAGCTTAGATGCCTTCGCTGATATGTGTAACCTACGCTGCAAGCGTGACACACAGGCAGAGACACGAGAGGTAGCTGCCCAGATAGACCATAAGATGATTGAGCTATTCCCTGTGTCATGGGATGCACTAACGGAGGATGAAGATGACTAAACTGTATGACTTAGAGCAAATGATAATGGACTGCTGGCATGTATGCGATGACCTACAGGTAGTGTTCAAACAGATAGGTGACGGTGAACGTGAGCCTACACAAGACGAACTGATGAACGCCCTGCTTGGTATGCAGCAAGTGTACCAGTGGAAGTTTGAGCAGTTGTTCAACAAGTATGAGGATGTACTCCGTGACAGACAATGAGTGGCCTTTAGAGGCAGACTTTAGTGACATAAGACCTATGACACCAGAGGAACGTAAGGCATCCCAAGAACGTGATGAAAAGAATAAGTGGCGCAAGTGTGTCAGCTGTGGTAATGCAAGCAAGGACACATGGTGTGGCTTCTGTCTGGAGGAAGAATGATTCGTAGTGAATGGAAACGTTTGATGAAAGAGAACCAGGACTTTAAGGAGAGTGTATTGGCTGAGCATAATAGAATAGAACCGCCTGTTACGGCAGCGGATAATGTCAACAACCCAGCGCACTATGGTAAGGGTAGCATTGAGTGCATTGACTACATTGAAGACTTCCTCACCACAGAGGAATACATAGGCTACCTGCGTGGTAACATAGCTAAGTACCTACACCGCTGGCGTTACAAGAACAAACAAGAGGATCTACTCAAGTCACAGTGGTACTTGGATCGTCTGATAAAGCTAGATGGAAAGGATAAGACATGATACCTATAGGTCAATTACGTTTGTTACTAACCAAGGCAGGGCTTGAGTATGTCATCACCCGTGTGGAAGGTAACGTAGCTCACGTTAACATTCTTGTAGCGGAGCAACCTGATGTACACAGTTGAGTTTGAATCAGACGCTGCTGTAATCACAACCCTAGACCAGGATGACATGCACGAGGATGTGGAAGTCATCTTAGGTGATGATGGTGATGTATATATCCGACAGTTTGAACCAGACATGGACTGTTACCAGATGGTTATCATGAGCCATCAGCAACTCATTGATATTATGGCAGCATACAACAGTAAAGAAGGGGCTTTCTACATATCATTTGAGAGGCCACAAGTATGAATGAACTAGGACAAGGGTTTTTCGCTGGCGTATTCGCAATGTATGTGTTAGCCCTACCCTTACTATACCATATGGTAGAGCCAGAGGATGAGGAGATGGATAACTCTGGCCCTATCAAGTTTGCTTTCCTGTGGCCTTTGATTGCACTGGAAGTATTATATCGTATCTTTGTAGGAGAGAAAGACAATGATGGAACTGGCACTAATTAAGACGTTACTTAACCGTGACTTCTATGAACAACACAAGGGCATTCGCTGCCCTGATAAGATCTTCACTAAGGATGTACGCAAGATCAAGCAGGCACTAGATGCTGCTATGCGTAAATATGAGGGTGATCTAAACACGTCAGACCTAGAGGCTTTGTTCTACTCACAGAACCAGACGATGACAACCGCTACTAAAACTGCCTATGAAGATCTCTTTCGCAAGATAAATAAAGAAGACACTATCAAAGAGGATATCGCTACAGACGTACTTGGCAGTATGTTTCAGCAGTATGTAGGTGAGCAGGTAGCCAACCTAGGCTTTGACTTCGTTAACGGCACACAGACCAGCCTAGAGCCTCTCAGACGTATGCTTGAGAACTACAAGGATGACTTCACCCCCAACCTTCGTATTGAGTGGGAAGACATCAGCATCGACACACTACTCAAGGCAAACGATCTACAGACACAATGGAAGTTTAATATCCCTAGCCTACGCCGCAAGGTAGAGGGTGTCAGTGGTGGTCACTTACTGTTGGTAGGCGCACGTCCTAACACAGGTAAGACATCCTTCCATGCTTCTCTCATTGCTGGACCTGAGGGTTGGGCGCACCAAGGCGCTAAGTGTGTTGTGCTATGTAATGAGGAAGCGTATGAGCGTGTAGGAGCACGTTACTTGAGTGCCGCCTCTAACATGTCCATGGATGAGGTTAAGGCTAACGTAGCCCTTGCTCGTAGCCGCTATGAACCTGTCAGGAAGAACATTCGCATCAAGGACAGCACCAACAAGGATATGCAGTGGGTTGAGTCTCTGGTTAAGCAAGAGCGTCCCGACATACTGATCCTGGATATGGGTGATAAGTTTGCCAGTAAGACTAGCGATAAGTCCGATGTGTACCTAAAAGATGCGGCTATCTATGCTCGTAACATTGCCAAGCAATACAACTGTTGTGTTGTATGGATGTCACAGCTGAGTGCTGTAGCAGAGGGTAAGGTATATGTAGACCAATCCATGATGGAAGGCAGTAAGACAGGTAAAGCAGCAGAGGCAGACCTTATGGTTCTGATCTCTAAGAACCCCATTGTTGAGGGTGCTGATGAAGAAGATACACAACGGCACTTGAATATAGCTAAGAATAAGCTTAAGGGTGGTTGGCACGGTGTAGTACACTGTGAGTTAGACGGGGCGAGATCACTATATCAAGCCTAGAGGAGAGAGAGATGAGACTTGTACTAGACGTTGAGAACACAACAAACAGGCGTAGGGATAAGCTACACCTAGACCCATATGAGGAGGGTAACTTCCTTGTGCAAGTCGGTATGCAGAACGCAGATAATCACGAAGAGTTACATATTGTAACATTAGATCACGTTGAGAAGAAAGACACTAGTGGTGCTGGGCGTAAGCTAATTCAACAAATCTTAGACATGACTACTCTTCTCATCATGCACAATGCGCAGCACGATCTGATGTGGCTATGGGAATGTGGCTTTAAGTATGACGGGCCTATCTATGACACCATGCTTGCAGAGTATATTCTACTGCGTGGTCAGAAGGAGCCGTTAAGCTTAGAAGCATGTGCAGAGAGACGCAACCTTAACGCTCAGAAGGATGACACCCTTAAGCGTTACTTTAAGGAAGGGTATAATACAAATGAGATTCCTCTCAGTGAGCTTTGCTTTTATCTTAGGTGCGATCTCGACACAACTCGTGAGTTGTTCCACAGCATTGAGGCAGACTACGGTGAACCCGATTCAGCCAGTCTACACACCGTTAGAGACGTTACCTTCAGAACCTGTCAAACCCTTACCCGAATGTACATGTCAGGAATCAGGGTGGATCGTACAGCCTTAGATGATGTACGCTTACAGTTTGAACGTGAGAAGGCAGACATTGAGGATCGGCTACAGCATAAGGTGCGTGAGATAATGGGTGACACACCTATCAATCTTAACTCACCAGAGCAGATGTCTCAGGTGGTCTTCTCTCGTAAGGTTAACAACAAGAAAGAGTGGGCTGACTTGTTTGAGCATGTGCGTGACAAGAAGGAGTTTAAGCAGGCTGTAGAAGCTAACAGTACTATCATAAAACGTACAAAAGCTTTTACCTGTCCTACATGTGAGGGTACAGGTAAGACTTACAAGATCAAAAAGGATGGCACTAAGTTTGCTAAACCTAACAAGTGTAAGGACTGTGATGCTCGTGGCTACGGCTTGAAAGAGCTTAATCATATAGCTGGTCTAGGCTTTGGTGCGCCAAGCAAGAAGTGGGTAAGTGCTAACGGGTTTAGTACAGGGAAGGATAACTTAGATGTACTTGTGGGAACTGCTAAAACGAACAATATGGATGCTGCTGTTGAGTTTCTTACTGACCTTAAGCGTCTTTCTGCTGTTAGTAGCTACCTCTCTAGTTTTGTGGAAGGTATCGACACCTTCACCAAGTCAGACGGATTCCTGCATGTGGGACTCACTCAGCATATTACCAGTACAGGTAGATTTTCTGGAAGAAACCCCAACATGCAAAACATGCCAAGAGGCGGGACGTTTCCCGTAAAGAAAGTGTTTGTGTCTCGCTGGGATGGCGGCTACATCTGTGAGGCTGACTTTGCTCAACTTGAATTTAGAACGGCTGCATACTTGGCTCAGGATGAAGTTGCTATGGAAGAGATCAACACGGGCTTTGACGTACACAGCTATACTGCACAGGTTATCTCTGATGCAGGACAGCCTACGTCACGTCAGGAAGCCAAGGCTCATACCTTTGCACCTCTCTTTGGTGCTACAGGTTATGGCAGATCTAAGGCAGAGGAAGCCTACTACATCCACTTCAATGAGAAGTATCAGGGTGTAGCTAACTGGCACAAGAACTTAGCTGATGAAGCTGTACGGTTTAACAAGATTACTAATGTGTCAGGGCGGCAGTACGCATTCCCTGATGTTAAGCGCAACGCTCGTGGTGGTGTATCACACTTCACCATGATTAAGAACTATCCAGTGCAGGGTTTTGCTACTGGTGATGTTGTTCCTGTTGTGCTAATTGAACTGGAGGAGCGGTTGAAGGGGCTACAATCTTGCTTAGTGAATACTGTTCACGACTCAACGGTTATAGACATTCACCCAGAGGAGAAGGAGACAGTGTTAAGTATTATAGAAGACATGAATGAGGGCTTGACAGACTTAATTGAGAAAGCCTATAACGTAAAAATGAATGTGCCTCTATTATTAGAATCTAAAATCGGGCCGAATTGGCTTGACGTAAGAGACGTATGAGGTATAACTAAGACTCTTTTTGACTGTAGTAAAGGATATACAGATGAGTACAGAACTAGCAACAACAGGTTGGGTAGACCCATTAGCAGAGCTAATAGGTGAACCTAGACCACAGACACAATCACGATCTTCTCTGGCTCGTGTTAACGTGTTGAGTACAGCCATTAAAGGCGAGAAAGAATTTGGTGGTGAGAAGATCAAGACAGACGTTGTACCTGTTGGGTCTTACAAGATCACACTTGGTGATAATGTCTTCTATGCAAAAAGCGTAGAGGTTCGTATAATCACGCATCGCTTTCAGTTTCAGCGGTGGAATGCTTCATCTAATGAGATGGAGAAGTCCGTTATGAGTCGTTCTACTTACAGCGACTTAAAGGATAGCACTGGTGGCTTTAACTTAGGCCGTCCCTCTGGTTACATTCAGGATTGGAACGCACTACCTGAAGCTACTAAGGAGATTATTCGCTCAGCTAAACGTGTGAAGATCTTCATGGGTACACTTACAGTTAAAGCTCCTCTTGATGATGCAGGACAACCTACTGCTGGTGAGTATGTTGATATCCCATTCGTTATGGATGTTAAAAATAACGATAGCCTCAAGAGCCTTGCAGCTACTGAAAAAGCTATTGAGCGCAAGAACGTCAAAACTCACATGGCTAAGGTTATCCTTAGTGGTGCAGAGGCTTCTATTCCTACAGGTGCTATCTATGGCTACATTACTTCTTCTGTAGGAGAGATTGTACAGGAGTCAGACGAAGACACTGCAGCTATGAGGAAAGTAGCTTCAGACTTCTTGGATTATGTCAGCTACTCAAATGGTAAGATCATGGATCTACACATTGAGCGTTCCAATACAAGTATGAGCAAGGAAGATGCAGCACTTGTAGGTTCTATTATTGATGTAGAAGAGGCACCATACTAATGACTCATCCTGCAGAGATAGCTGTTTTCTCTTTCTTGCAGAAGGCTATGGCTGGTGAGACTACTATGACAGAGGAGGTGGCTAAACAAGTCGCCTCCGATGTTGAGGCTGCTTTGTATAAGCAATTCTCAGGTGGTCCTCGTGATGATTTTCGCTTACGGATGTCTAATATCGGTAGGCCTAAGTGTCAGCTATGGTTTGACAAGAATGACCCAGAAGACAAGACACCTTTCCCTCCACACTTCCTGATGAACATGATCCTTGGCGATATAGTTGAGGCTGTGTTTAAGGGTATCCTACGTTCAGCAGGCATAGAGTTTGAGGATAACAAGCGTGTTACTCTCAAGCTACCTCATGGTCAGGAGATCAAGGGTGAGTATGACATGGAGATGGATGGGCGCATTGACGATGTTAAGTCTGCCTCGCCTTGGTCCTATGATAACAAGTTTGCATCCTTTGGTTCACTCGCCTACAAGGATGGCTTTGGCTATGTAGCACAGCTTGTGGGCTACGCAGAGGCCGCTGGAAAGGATGTAGGTGGCTGGTGGGTAGTCAACAAAGCAAATGGTCAATTCAAGTATGTGGACGCCTCTGAGGATGTAGACAAGGAGGCAGTTCTAGCCGACATTCAAGCTACCGTAGACTACATTGATAACGATGAACCGTTTGAGCGTTGCTTTGAGCCTGTAGAGGAATCCTTCTACCGTAAGAAGACAGGCAACTGGGTGCTACCTGATGACTGTAAATTCTGTAGCTTTAAACATAAGTGTCATGACAACTTTGAGACACGCCCAAGCATCCCAAGTAAATCCAAAAACCCGCAACTTGTGGACTACACTTACATTGCACCTGAGTATGTAGATGCCTAGAAAGCATAACTCTCGCACATATCGCAGTGGCCTTGAAGTTGAGGCCGCTGCATACCTCAAGGATAGGCAGAAGATTGTAGCCTATGAAAAGCTAAAGATAGAGTGGGAGGATCTAAAGTATCGTACATACACACCC
>Ga0206131_10008020_pt1 | contig 10455 bp, 8 predicted proteins | sample Helgoland_Spring_FD_148636 | JGI IMG/M metagenome (GOLD analysis project Ga0206131, IMG submission 148636) | Pelagic subsurface seawater microbial communities from Kabeltonne, Helgoland, North Sea - Helgoland_Spring_Bloom_20160517_1 | ecosystem: Environmental > Aquatic > Marine > Epipelagic ... | reverse complement strand
CGGTAGGTTTACAACCGATAAGTGGGGTAAATCTATGCCAGCCCATAATTGCACAGGAGATGCACCATATTTTTATAGAGATACAGAATGTGTAATGGTTGAATTTACAACAGATCTAGATTTCGTATTAGACCTTATACCACCTGAGCTTGAAGTTATTGAACCTGCTTCTGCTTTTATGATAATTGAAACCAATCATTGGACTTCCATTGGACCTTACTCAGAAGCTTATGTAGGAATTCTTTGTACTTACGAAGGAGAGGTTTATGGATACGTTCCAGGCGTATATGTAACTGGTGAGGCATCGCAACTACTAGGAAGAGAGATTTACGGTTTTGGAAAAAAACAGGCACATAATATTGAATTAATTAAACATGGTGACGGAACAGTTGAAGCTGTTGTGGAGGTAAAAAAAGGATCAAATAACCTTAGAGCAATTATGTCTCCAAGTGTAAACCTCTCAGCCGATGCGTTAACTGCATTACCATTAATTTGTTTAAAGGTTATACCAGATGTTGCAGGTGGTAACGTTCCAGCATTAGCGCAACTTACAACAGTTACCTTTAAAGCGGATGCACTAATTGGATCAGATGGTAAGGCTGAAGTTTATGGCGGTAGTGGTTCGATGAATATGAATGATCATTCTGATTTACAACTACCAATAAATGAAGTTACTGGATGTGTTTATTGCAGATTTAATGCAGATCTTCCATATGGGAGTGTTTTAAAGACATTTACAGATAAAGATTTTAAATAGGGAGAAAAAAATATGAGACAGATAACTAAAGTTGGTTTTTTAACAATTGCTTTTATTGCTTTTGGTAATTTTATTCAAGCACAAGAATCTAATATCAATTCAGTAATGATAGAGGAAGTTATTGTGACAGCACAAAAGAAAGAGGAAAATATTCAAGATGTAGGTATAGCAATTACTGCTTTAACTGGAAATCAACTTGAAGCTCTTGGTATGACTACTTCACTAGACATAATAGCTCAAACTCCAGGACTTGAAGCTACTGGTGCGGGCGGTGGTGTTGGTGCTACCTCTTTTGCTATAAGAGGAGTGGCTCAAAATGACTTTTCATCACCTCAAGAATCTCCTGTAGCTATATACATAGATCAATCATACATAGCTAGTCCAGCAATGAGTAATTTCAGTTTATTTGACTTGGAAAGAGTAGAGGTATTGAAGGGACCACAAGGAACACTGTTTGGAAGAAATGCAACAGGTGGTTTGGTTCACTTCATCTCAAAAAAACCATCACAAGACAAAGACATATCATTAGATATAACTTTAGGTGACGAGGGAAGAAGATATATTGAGTATGCTGCAGGTGGAGGTTTATCTGACAATGTATCTGGCAGATTATCTTTTGCAACAAATAAAAGTGATGGACTGTTAAAAAATGATATTGGTCCAGATCAAAGAGCTGAAAATAATACTAATTTTCGAGGCCAAATTCTTGTAGAAGCTGAGAATTCAAGCACTTTATTTAAATTAGAAAATGGAGATGAAGATAGTAATAGAGGCGGTTATTCAATGCAAATTGGATATGATGGCAACTATGGAGGAGCTCCAACAGACTTCTTTGGGTATACTCCTCCTAATGATATTTGGAAAACATCACAGGATTTTGAATCTTATTACAAAGCTGATTTATCAAATATAAATATTGTTCATGAAAGAATGTTTGGTGATACAAGCTTTGAATACATTTTCAATTCTCAAAGCTCAGATGTAGATTATGGTGAAGATGCTGATGTATCACCAAACTCAGTATATAACTATGAATCTTTTACAGATATTGATCAAACGTCACATGAATTAAGATGGAGTTGGAGTGGAGATAATTCAAAAACTATTTTAGGTTTGTATACCCTAGATATTGATTTAAAAAATCTAACTTCCCAACATGGTACCGTTTATTTCACAGAAGGATATTTTTATAACTTGTATGCAAATCAAGATACAAGTACAACAGCTTTATTTATTCAAAGAGAAACAGATTTAAATAATAATTTATCACTAATTACTGGTTTAAGATTTAATTCAGATGATAAAGATTATGATTGGTCAAGCCCAGATGACGGCTTGAATTATAAAGATTCTTTTTCAGATGATGATATGGCATGGAAAATTCAGTTAGAAAGAAGAACAAATGATAATTTACTAGTATATGGTGGTATCAGTAAGGGTATCAAATCTGGTGGATTCAATACACCGTTAGCACCTCCTGAAAGCTTTTCTTCAATGCCATATGGAGGTGAATCACTAATTGCTTATGAGGCTGGATTTAAATTAGATAGAGATAAATCAAGAATAAATGGTTCAATTTTTCATTATGCTTATGATGATTATCAAGCTATGCAATTTGATGCTTTTGTTCCATTAATATTTAATGCCGGTGCTGATATATCAGGGTTTGAATTTGATATTGTATCTAACCCCTCAGAAGGAGTAGATTTGGTATTGGGGATAAGTTATTTGGATGCAGAAATTACTGATTTACCAGTTGACACTTATCCCGGTGGTTCAAGCAAATCAGTCGTATCTCCTGATTTATCAATAAATGCTATTGCTAGAAAATCATGGCGCAGAAAAACCGGCGGCATGGTCACAGCACAAGTTGATATGAGTTACAAAGATGATCAAGTATTTAATATTGTTGTATCGCCTCTTGTTGAAGAGGATTCATATGCTGTATTTAATACTAGGTTGACTTATGTGAGCCCTAATGAAAAGTATGAGACATCAGTCTTTATAAAGAATCTTTCTGATCAAAAATATAGAAGATATGCATTTGATACTTCAGCATATTTTGGTGCTACTGAAGATGTCTGGGGAGAGCCAAGGTGGGCTGGTATTAATTTAATTGTTAAATTTTAAAAGGTAGATTGTAATGTATAAGAAATTAATAATTTTAATGAGTTTTATTATTGTTTCATGTGAAGCTACTAATATTGATGAAAAGCCTAGAGATGAAAAACTAGACCATATTGCGGTTTGGTCTGAAAACTGGAAAAAATCTGCAAAGTTTTTAGAAGATTATATTGGCTGGGACCTTCATCCAATTATTTTTGGAGCTGCAGGTGAGAGCGTTGGAGATATGGAGCTAGTGTTTGTTGATGGAAATGGATTATGGATAGAGCTAGTTGAACCAACCTCTGAAGGTCCAGGAAAAGATCTTTTAGAATTATTAGGAGATGGAGCTGTAGTTGAACTTGATTTTCAATCAGAGAACTATCAGGCAAGCCTTGATGCTGCTATAAATAACAATCTTCAAATGCTTGGCATGGACGGTCTTCCCCTAAAAGATAGAGGAAGAATTATTGATGGTATTATTGACCCAAATTCAGATGGCCCACTTCCAGATGAATATATAGCTTATTTCCCTTATGAGTTAACAGGCGGAACAGCTGTTGAAATATATGAAAGGAACGATGGTGATGTGGAAAGTATTCTTGCGCAAAGAGATCGCATGTGGCAAAGAGAAAAGCTAAATCAACCTATAAAACAAAATCAACCTAAAACAAGATACCTCACTGTTTTAGTAGAAGACATAGAAACTGTTAGAAATTTTTATAAAAATCATATTTTACTCTCTGACGTTGGGAGTGTTACAGACTGGAATGGACACAAACTATCAATTATTGATGGAGAAGGGGTTTATGAAGAAAAAATTTTTATAAGGCTGATTCAGCCCGTAGCATCTGATGAGATTATGAATATCTTTAAACAAAAAGGAAGTGGTCATGTCTTAGAAATAGGGATTGAAGTAAATAGTTTGAATGAGTTTAAACAAAGAATTAATTTAATTGACGAGAATGTAAAAATGGTAGATCTTTCAGGAGAAGCTCATAATCTTGATAACCCCTGGTCAGTTGATTCAGTACTGAATGAAAACTATTTTTACATTCCTCAAGACATAAGTTATGGAATGAGTTTAAAAATATTTGAAAAAAGATAGATAAATATGTCTTATCTGTTACAAGGACTAAGAGGAAAAAATGTTATTGTAACTGGTGCTGCTGGGGGATTAGGAAGCTGTATTGCAAGGTCATTTGCATCATCAGGGTCTAATCTCCTATTAACTGATACCCTTAGTAAAGAAAAAGCTTTAGATAATATTTCCAAAAGTATAAAAAAAAAATATGGTATTAAATCACAAATTTTATCACTAGATATTTCTAAGAGATGTGATGTAGAAAAAAACCTAGAAACTTCTATGCGAAGTTTTTCAAAAAAAATTGACTGTTTGGTAAATTGTGCTGCAATTTATCATAAGAACTTTTGGGAACCCATAGGAAAAAATAATATTGAAGATTGGGACAAGATAATAGATATAAATTTATTTGGAACGCTTAATGTTATAAGACAAGTTTTACCTATGATGATAAAACAAAAATCAGGCAATATTATTTCTATAACCTCAGATAGTGGCATAGATACTATTCCAGGTGAGTCTGCTTATGGTATATCAAAAGCTGCAATTAACAAATTAATGCAGTATTTAGCTCGTGAGAATCCAAAAAGTGGTATTAGATTTAATTCTATAGCACCAGGATATATAGATACTCCATTATTAAGATCTTTAATTAAAACAAAAAAAATTGAAAAAGAGGCAATAAATTCCATACCGGTTAACAGATTTGCTAAACCTATAGATATAGCAGATGTTGTTATTTTTTTGGCATCTAATAAATCTAAATATATTAATGGAGAATGCATTGTTGCTAATGGAGGAAGATATTAATTTTCATATGAGGAAATATTGATGAATATAAATAAGAAAAACCTTATTGGTGCAGTTATGGCATCAACAGTTGGTGTACTTTTCTATAACGTTATGCCGATCTACCTTGGTTACTTAATGGAAGCAAAAAGTTTGGGCTATGATCAAATTGGTTATATGGCAAGTGCTTTTTTTCTTGCATTTAGCATACCAAGCGCTACAGCATATTTTTGGATTAGAAATATAAAACCCAGAACCATTTCGTACATTTCCATTATTTTTGTAGCAGTATTTTTATTTATATCATCGTATACCAATTCTTATACCTATCTTATTGTTGAAATATTAGTGGTAGGAAGTTTTTCAGGAATTTTAGCAACATTAGCTATGACAGTAATTGGTAATTATAAAAATTCAACTAGATGGTATGGGTTCAAATCTGCCTCTGAATCTGCGGCAGGTACTCTCCTTTTATTTGTTCTGCCATCAACCCTTATCATGAGTTACGGATTTAATGGTGTTGTTTATGGAATGCTCATTTTTATGCTTCTTTCTATCCCTATAGTATCTCTGATATCTAATCAGCCTTTAGCGGAGTCTGATGAAGATACTATGATAGATACCTCCATTAAAGACATATCATCTATTTTTGCATGGATGGCACTCCTAGCAATATTTTTTAATTACATAACAGGTTCTGCAATTTGGGCCTTCGCAGAAAGGATTGCCGATATAAAGGAATTTGATTCAACTCTTGTTGCTAATGCACTTGGGTTGACTCTAGCTTTTGCAATTATTGGACCATTAATTTCTAGCTCTATATCTGATAAGTATGGTTTAAAGATTCCTTTTATCATCACATCATTATTAATGCTCATTGGAGCCTATGGTTTGACTGCTGCATCAACGTTATCAAGTTATGCAATATTTGCATGTATCCAAATGCTTGGCTGGGGAGGAGCACTTCCATTTTTGTATTCGTTAGTTTCAAATTCAGACCCTAATGGAAGATACATTGCATTAGCGATACCTGCATTAGGTCTGGGTTCTGTAGCAGGCCCAGCATTAGCTGGAAATCTTATAGGTGAAAGTAGTTCAATGCTTATGCTTCAAGTTCTAGTTATTGTATGCATGACTATTTCTATAGTACTTGGATTGAGATCAATTAAATAGTTTATAAATCAGGAGAAATAAATATGACCACTAATACAGAACTAAATGAAATTTTTAAAAAACAAAAAGAGGCATTTGCAAATAATTCATCACCGAGCCTTAAAGAAAGAATAGATAGACTGCAAAGGCTAGAGGCAGCAATGATGAAAAATAGAATTGCTTTTCAAAAGACTATTAGAGAAGATTTTGGAGCTCACTCACAATACGTAACTGATTTATTTGAAACAGGAGGCGTTCTTGGAAGAGGTAGGCATTTACAAGCAACTTTAGAAGAATGGATGAGGCCTGTTGATAGAGAGTTAAATTCAATGGTTCATGGCTCATCAACAGCAAAAGTAATAAGACAACCCAAGGGGGTTATGGGAAATATGGCTCCATGGAATTTTCCGATAGAATGCGCTCTTGTAATGGTAAATGATATGTTAGCAGCTGGTAATAGAGTAATAGTAAAAGGTGCCGAACTTACTCCTGCAACAAGTTCTCTTTTAGAGGAAGTAATAAAGTCTGAGTTTGATGAAGATACTCTTGCTGTAGTTAATGGCGATACTTCATTTTCAGAGTATTTTTGTACTATGCCTTGGGATCATCTTACTTACACTGGAGGCGAAAGAGTTGCCAAACTTGTAATGCAGGCTGCCTCTAAAAATCTAACTCCAGTAACATTAGAGTTAGGAGGCAAAAATCCAACCGTTTTTACTAATGAAGGTGTCTGCGATCTTTTAGTAGAACGTTTTTTATTTAATAGAGTCTTTAAAGGGGGTCAGGTCTGCACCTCACCTGATTACGTTATGGTACCCGAGTCAAAACTTGAACTATGGATTGATTTAGCTAAAAGTAAATGGACAGAAATGTATCCGAATTATATCGGACATGATGATGCCACCGGAACTATTAATGATCATCATTTTAATAGAATCATGAGTTATATCGCTGAAGCCAAGGACGCAGGTTGTGAAATTATTTCACTAAATGGTGAAGAACCCAATATTGAATCTAGACAAATACCTATGATCGTAGTTGTTAACCCTGATGAATCTTTATCAATAATGCAAGAAGAAATTTTTGGTCCCGTAACAGCTATTAAAACCTATTCAGATATTGATAGTGCGATATCTTATATAAATTCAAAACCAAGGCCTCTTGCAGCTTATTTAGTTGGCCGAGAACGCGAGATTATTCAAAACTTTGAAAATAACATTATTTCTGGCGGTATAGGGATTAATGTTTTTGGACTTCAGGGTGCAGAACCGTGTCTACCTTTTGGAGGAATTGGATCAAGTGGTATGGGATGTCATTCTGGATATGAAGGTTTTATGAATTACACTCACTCAAAATCAGTATTTGAATGTGGCGATGATAGTCCTCTAATGGCTTCGTTAAAGGGACCTTATGGTGAGATGACTAAAGCATTTTCAGACGCTGTATTTCCTGATATTAATTAATAGATCGCATATATGATTGATCTATATTCTGCCCCAACTCCTAATGGACACAAGATTAGTATTGCGCTTGAGGAGATGTACTTACCATACAATCTTATAAATATTGATCTAAGTCACGAGAAATATAAAGATAGTAATTTTCTTTCAATATCTCCAAATGGAAAAATACCTGCAATATTTGATAATGAAAATGGAATCTCAGTTTTTGAATCCGGTGCGATTTTAATTTATTTAGCTGAAAAAACTAATACATTTATTCCTAGTGATAAATTAAATAGATTTATGGTTTTACAGTGGCTATTTTTTCAAACCTCAGGCATTGGTCCTATGCAAGGCCAATCAAATGTTTTTTTAGAATATTTTCCTGAAAAATTACCATCTGTCATAAAAAGATATCAAAATGAATGCATTAGACTTTATGGAGTCTTAAACAAACAGCTTGAAGATAAGGAGTATATTTGTGGTGATATATCTATTGCTGATTTTGCAACTTTTCCTTGGGTAAATCTTTACAAATGGGCTGGTTTAGAAATTACAGATTTTAGCAATATTAAAAATTGGCTTCAAAGGTGTAATGAAAGACCTGCATTAATGAAAGGGTTAGAAAATCCAATATGGAAAAATAACAAGCAAGAAGATATTCGTATCGGTAAGAAAATGATTGGTGGAGGATAGCAAAATGAAAATGAATGGAAAGCTAGTTGGATATACAACCTTAGGCACCAATAATTTAAAACAAGCAAAGATTTTTTATGATTCATTGTTTGAGAATATTAAAGAGATCTATAGTTTTGAAGAAAAAAATAGATGTGTAATTTGGGCTAATGATAAAGGGAACTCAATATTTGGTGTCTTTAAGCCACATGACAATAAACCTGCAACACCAGGAAATGGATCTATGATTGGATTTTCAATGGATAGTAAAGATATGGTAAATGAGTTGTATTTCAAAGCTATTAATTTGGGTGCTATCGATGAGGGTTGCCCAGGATTTAGAGATGATAGATTTTATGGAGCTTATGTAAGAGATTTAGACAAAAATAAAATTGTTTTTTACCATTATGATGATGAAAACTAGACAGATACAACTTAAATATCGCCCAAAGCACATATCTGAAGAATGCTTTCATTTGGTTGATGTGGAGCTCCCTGAATTAAAGAGCAAACAAGTGCTTATTAAAAATCTATATATGTCGGTAGATCCATATATGAGATTAAGCATGGAAGATGGAGCTGACTTGGATGCTTGGAAATTAGATTCAGCTTTAGATGGTCCGAGTATAGGGATTGTAGTTGATTCAAAAAATAAAAAATTTAAAGAGGGTGATATTGTAGAAAGCATGTCAGCATGGCAAGAGCATTTTATTTCTGAGGGAGATGAATTTATTCCATATGTTTCTTCAAACACAGCAATAAAAAAAAGAATAGTTCCGAATGGACTTAATGCAAAAGATTATCTTGGCTTGCTTGGTATTTCATCACAATGTGGATATTTTGCTGTTAATAATGCTACTGAAGTTAATAAAGGTGAAACATTTGTTGTCTCAAGTGGTGCAGGAAATGTGGGCATGATGGCTAGTCAAGTTGCTAAGATTAAAGGAATGCGTGTTGTAAGCTCAACAGGGTCCAATCATAAGGCAGAATGGCTTAAAGATAATCTTGGAATTGACTATGTATTTAATTATAAGGAACAATCCTATGAAGAAGCTTTGAAAAAGGGATGTCCTGATGGAATAGATTTAGTTTTAGAGTGTGCAAGTGCAAATCATATGTCTGCATGTATGCCATTAATGAATGTTGGAAAAACTATTCTTTTAACTGGCTTGATAGACATCTATGATAACGGGGGTAAGGTAAAAGATTTTCAAAATCTAGAATTTCTTCTCTACAGCTATTTAACTATAAAGAGTCATGTCTTTATGGACTATCTAGATTATTACGATAATTTTATTAAAGATGTTACATCCTGGTATCTGTCAGATAAGTTAATTTATAAAGAAGAGATAGTTGAAGGTATAGAAAACGCTCCAAATGCATTAGTTTCTCTTTTTGAGGGTAAATCTCATGGAAAAGTTTTGGTTTCAATTTAATGCGAGACTTACAAAATAAAATTGATAAAATTCAGAAAAATATTTTTTCTGACTATAGAAAGAAAACAATCAAATCAAAAAATCTTTTTAATAAGTTGTCAAAAAAAATGCCAGGAGCTGTTTCAGGGAGTTTTAGATACTTTGCTCCTTATCCTTTCTACACCAAGTCTGCATCAAAATCTTATATTGTAGATATTGATAATAATAAATACTTGGATGTTTTTAGTGGAAATGGTCCGTTACTTCTTGGACATAATCATCCTAAACTTATAAAAGAAATAAATAAAAATAAAAGATATGGATCTTTGCCTCTCAATCCATATTTGCTTTATGAATGCTCGTCGCTTATTAGTGAACTTGTTCCTGCAGCAGAGGCTACACGTTTTTTAAATACTGGAACTGAGGCAGTGATGAGTGCAGTTAGGATTGCTAGAGCCTATACTGGAAAATCTAAGATTGTTAAGTTTCATGGTCATTATCATGGTCAGCATGATGAGTTTTTAATCGCTATAGATAAATCTAAAGATTTATTTTCATATGGTGTTCCTAAATCTAGTGTTAACAAAGTTACCGTTCAACCCTTTAATGATATAAATAGCTTAGAAAAACTATTTAATAAAGATTCAGATATTGCAGCAGTGATAATGGATGCAGCCATGCATGCCGGAGGACTTTGGGGAACAACAAGAGACTATTTAAAATCTCTCAGAGCATTAACAAAAAAATATGGGATACTTTTAATTTTTGATGAAGTTATAACTGGATTTCGCCTCTCATCAGGAGGCGCTCAGAAATACTATGGAATAACTCCTGATTTATGTACATTTGCAAAAGCGATGGGTGCTGGTGAAAAAATTGCAGCTGTTGCTGGGAAGAAAGAAATTATAAATATTTTAGATCCCTCTGGAACAAATAATAAATATGTTTTTCAATCAGGAACAGTTAATGATGGTACATCAGCCTTATCTTCAACTATTGCTGCTTTAAAAATATATAAGAATTTAGAAAAACAGGGTA
>Ga0206131_10008014_pt1 | contig 10460 bp, 9 predicted proteins | sample Helgoland_Spring_FD_148636 | JGI IMG/M metagenome (GOLD analysis project Ga0206131, IMG submission 148636) | Pelagic subsurface seawater microbial communities from Kabeltonne, Helgoland, North Sea - Helgoland_Spring_Bloom_20160517_1 | ecosystem: Environmental > Aquatic > Marine > Epipelagic ... | reverse complement strand
TCACTTGTTTTTAATTCAAGAGTAATAGGTACAGAAGGAACCGTATTCCACGATATATCTAAATCTATATCACTATAAGGCATACAATCTAACGGGCTATTTCCAGATGAAATAGTTTTCATTCCTTTAAATATATAACCACCATAATTACCAGGGGCATTCGAAACATAATTTGTCGAAACATAATAAGATAAAGTATATCCTAGTGTTTCATAATTCGTAGCATCATAATCCAACCATAAAACAAATTGTTTATCATACTCTGAACTATTATAAATTTGATTAGTAGGAGCTATAGCACATGAAAAATTACCTATTATATTATCAACTTGATGTTGTGATACATTTGTACTACCGGGTATTAGTTTAGTTTGTCTCATATTAGGATGTTCTCCCCAATTATTTGGTTCAGTTAATGCGTTTGTCATTGTTTGTATAGGATTTACAAATCTATAATTATCTGGAACATTTCCTGATAATTGAGCATACCAACCATTTTTAATATTTAAAGCCATGCCACTAAAATAACCATCCCACCATTTATCTAATGTATCAGAATACCCTTCTTTATTATATAATTGAGAACCAGTTGTATTTTTAAATCGCACGGGGAAAATGTAAAATTTATTAATATTTGAATTATCTACCCCTTCCTCTCCAAAAACAGAATCGTTAGGCGGAGATGAATAATAAGTATATGTTTTAAAATTTTGACCATATTTAGCTACATTCATACTAATATCATTTATTTCTGTTCTTTTATAAGCACTATTATAAATTACCTGTCTTGTATTGGATCTATCAACTATACTACACATTATAGTATCTTTTGTGCCGTCACTACTATTTCCACTAGCATCTGTATAAAAAATTCTAACAATACCCTGATTACTAATATGTGTTTGAATATAATTACCTCTAGAACCTATATTTGTAGAATCTACAGTTTCATTATAACTTTCTACCACTGAATAACTAGACATATTATAATAAAAAAATATATTATAATATGAAATAATCGGCAATTAAATTTTATTATTTTATTTGAAAATTTAAATTATACTTAAAATTTCCAGCGATTACCACAATTTAAACATGTTATAAATGTCGTCATAGGTTCATCTGCCGATCTTGTTTGCAATTGATAATAAGTACATATGTTTTTCTTACATTTATAACACTTAAATTCATCTGTTGCTGCTGAAAGATCGATTTCGGTTAAATTCTTGTCTCTTTTAATTTTTTCTTCAATTAGTTTTTTCCACTTTCTAGGATTCATTTCTTGGTGTGTCATGAATGCTAGTTTTTGAGTCTTTAACTTACCATTTTTTAACTTTCTTAAAAGAGTCTTATTACATGTTGATAGTTTGGGATTAATGTTACTGTAAATACTTCTAAATCTATTAATATACAATTCTACAAAATATTTATTGTCCCATTTTCTCACTATCTTTTTTTCTTTGGCAATTTTAATACAATAATTAAATATAGCTTTTTCTAAATTCATTGATCGTTTTTCATGTTTCAAAAATATATTTAATTTATTTCGTAGATTAATTCTGAATTCTTCTGGATTGGATACTAGCATATAAACTTATTTTAATGATATTTTTAAATAAGTTTATATTGTTTTCAATTTTATTTTTACTATGATTTAATCACTTTCTTCATCACTATCTACATAACTTTCTTCCGAAAGTTCAGAACCAACATCACTATCAAAATCTGATTCATCTTCTTCTTCATCATCTGATTCTTCTTCTATTATTTCTGTATCACTTTCTTTTCCCATTCCATCTTCCTCCTCATCTTCATCCTCTTCTTCATCCTCGTCATCAGATTTTTCTTCTGCGTCGGGAATATATTCAGAATCATCTTCATCCTCGTCATCATCTACTACAAATCCATCTTTTAAATATCCTTCTTTTGTTTTATCTTCGTCTGGTATATTATCCAATTCATCTTCCTCTTCTTCGCTTGTTTTAGATAAATCCTCAAAACCTCCGAACATTTCTTCATATATTTTTTCAAATTCATCTAAAGTCAAATTTACAGCATTATCATTATCTAATTCAAGATCCTCATGTTTAATTATAATTATAGATCCATAATAAATAACATTATCAACAGGTGGAGGCAATTCGAATTTGTTTTCACTATTTGCCCTTCCATTATCCTTGGCAAAAACTGAAATATAACAATTAAACTTATTTATTTTCCAAGTATGTTTTTTCCCAAAATATTCAGGTTTTCTTAAATTACATTTTTTGTAAAGTTCATCAATATTAAATTTTTTTACATCAGAGCATTTCTTATTCTTGGCTTTGTCTACTATGATTAGTTTTACCATTTGAATAGAGTAAATCAAATCGGTTTAAATAGTTTAAAATAAATATATTATAATGAACTGTTACTATATTCCTGAAATAGACTTACGTATCATTAGAAATAATCCCCAAATAGTAGATAAACTACGAAAAAAATTTCAACATAAATCAAAAAAAGAAAGTATAATAATATCTACCAATGGATATTATAAAATAGATAAAGAATCTTTACATAAATATAAAATTATTCATAAAGAATCTATAATTAAAGAAAATTTTAATAAAAAATACACATTAATAGGTAGTGATGTTTATCATAAAAAAATGGAGGATGTTCATCAAATTCCATTTGAACATGATATTATAGAAATAGAAACCGAAACATTTTTTATCCCTGACAGTAAAAATATTTTGGTCATGGAGAGAAAAAAAAATAGATTATTTGATTTATATTTCATATCCACAAAAAAAGTGGATGAAAACTGCCCCTTTTTTTCAAAAGATGTAAGTTTATTTCTGGATCACTTAAATATTTAAATAGTATATATGCTTTTCTGGATAATTCAACAAATTATTATATCAGTAGTTTTAATTATAAGTATTCATTATATTTACGTTTTTTTTAAACAAAATCTAACCATCCCCAAAACAAAAGATTTAGTAAAAAGGCCAGCAGAACAATATAAAAAAATATATACATCATTAAAAAAAGAAGAAGAAAATAAGGATAATATGAAAGATGAATTAAAAAATTATTTAAAACAACTTACTAAAAAAAAAGAAAAAAAAGATGAAAAACAAAATTTTGTCCAGGCAGGAAATGTTTTCTCATCTACTAATTTTACAAATTTCTAAATGGATATAGAGAGATATTATGATATATAATAAATGAAGCTAAAACGACATGAACAAGAACAACTGTTAAAAGGTTTTCCTAAATTAGAACTTTCTTATGAAAAGAAAATACATAAAAAAGTTCAAAGCGATATTTATTTAACTATTCCAAAAGGTAAAAAATATTTTGCATGGTTTAGAAGTTTTAAGAAACAAAACGTATGTTTTTTAATGAATATCGATAGACGATACAATTCTATTGAATCCCTTTTTATAAATGTTTGTAGTTTTGATAAAATTTTATGTAGCGGTAAAGGAACTATTTTATATGGAACTATTTTTACTGTGAATAAAATGAAATGTTTCAATATAGAAAACATTTTTTATTCAAAAGGTTCTAACATGTGTCATTTTAATCAATATGATAAATTAAGAGAGGTTTCTTCTATTTTAAAACACTATCTTAGACAAACTATATTTTTTAAGTCTAGTGTTGTTTTTGGATCTCCTATTATAAGCGATAATTATTATAATTTAGAAAGTAAAATAAAAAATCTTTCCTATGATTTATACTCTATTCAATCAAGGTTACTCTATCGTGATAAACCCTTTTTAAATCTGTTTATCAAAATAGAGCGTGAAATATACAAATATTTTGAAGTTCGTGCAACTATAATAGATGATATTTATGAATTATACTACATAAATGGATTGAAATTAGAAAAATATAAAGTGGCGTGTATTCCAGATTATAAAACAAGTGTAAAAATGAACTCTATATTTAGAAATATTAAGGAAAATAGAAATTTAGATTTCTTAGAAGAAAGCGACGATGAAGAAGAATTTGAAAATATAGATTTAGATAAATTTGTAGATTTAGACAAAAGAATAGTTATGAAATGTTTATTTATAAATAAGTTTGATTCGTGGAAACCTATAAATATAGCAAATCATGAAATTTCACCGCGTAGAGAAATTATATGTTTCAAAAAAAAATAATAACAAGTTAATATAAATGGATTTTGTAAATCAACACAACGATCAATTTATTCAAACAAGAGTAGCAAGTAAAGAAGGAGTGCGTTGTTCGCAAAAAGGAGGTAATCCTTATGGAGTTACTATGGATTCTTTAGATGCTGACGTAAATTCAGGAATGGGAAAACTTAGAGCTAGTCCATCTAATCACTATAATAACTGTCCTCAGAAGGGGGGAAACAGAGGACATAATTATGATGCTGATTTTGGCGGAGTTGGATATGGATACACCAACAGTGGTGCGGCTATTACCGGTGAATTAAGAGGAAGTTATGCTCCAATCACTAAATCCCGTTCTACAAATATGTGTGGCGGGAGAAAAAAAAGACGCAAGTCTCGCAGAAAAAGACGTAAGTCTCGCAGAAAAAGACGTAAGTCTCGCAAATCTAAAAGAGGAGGAAAAAGAAGATCTCGCAGACGTCGCAAATCTAGATCACGAAGAGGAGGAAACGGATGTAATAGATTTAAACGTTCTCGTAGAAGACAAAGAGGAGGAGCCTACCGTCAATTTGGAAGCAATGTACCAAATACACCTAGCTACTCATCACCTGATACATCTGGAAGTAAGCCATGGGCTACTGGTCCCGTCAGCATGACGCGTCATATGCGTTGTGGTAAATAAATATAACTATCATACAACTTGAAATAATAATTTAAATTATAAATTATTATTTTTCAAATGAGGTATTTAATTCAATTACTAATTAAACTAAACATACTCCCTGAAGTAAAGGTTCGTCATATTTAAATGTTGATACATTCGTATTTACTTTTATAATTTTATTTTTTGTCTTTTTATTTTTCGCACTTTTACTCTTGGATTTTTTACTTAATTTAGCTTTTATTGAATTTTGTGGATCAAATATAGTTTCCCATTTTTTTTCTCTATAACCGTCCATAGTTGTTTCTAATAATTTAAATTTTTGTTTTTTATAAAATGTTTTTCGTTTTTTATAATGACGTTGAAATAATACATGCGGATCCACAATATCAATTACAAGTGCTTCTTTATGTTTTTTTCTAAGAATTCTACCAACTGATTGTGTAACATCAACCTTCGGCGTAGCCATTAAAAGCGTAGTTAAAGTTTTAATATCCAACCCCTCTTCTGCCATAGCATATGTTCCGATAACTACTTTTTTTCCTTCACTAATTTTTAAATCTTTTTCTTTCATTCCTCCAATATAATAACCTACTGTAGCTATTGTTCTAGATTCTATAGCATCATATAAATATTTGAGCAACTTTTTTTGATGACCCAGAATCATAATTTGTTGATCGGGGTTTTCTTTTAATGTATCTTTTAACACTTTTAAAATAAATTCACTTCTTCTATTAAATTCACATATCTTTTTAATCATAGTTGTATATTTAATTTGTCCGCGCCAATCTAATTCTATTTTATTAAAATCCTCATCCGGAAAACTATATTGAATTGCTTTAACTAATACTTTATCTTCTCCTTTTCTTTCTTTTTTTACAATAACATCCCCTATAAACCATTTTATTATTTTCGTCAAACCGTCTTTCCTTTTAATAGTTGCAGATAATCCCAATGTATAATGAGTTACAACCTTAAAAAAAGCTCTACTAAAAACTTCTGCGCTCATATGATGACACTCATCTATAATAGTACATCCATATTCACGAAACATTTCTTTTGGATATTCTTTTTGACTTAAACTTTGTAACATACAAATTACAATATCTTTATCTTCTGTATCAATAATTTTTGCCTGTATTCTTCCTACTTTAGCCTCTGGTAAAAATTGTTCTATTCTTTCAATCCATTGTCTTAATAAAAATTCTTTATGAACTATAATAATTGTTTTCTTTTTTAATCGTGCTAAAATATTTAACGCAATAATTGTCTTTCCAAAACCCGTGTGTAAAGCTAATATCCCGCCTCCACCGCCTTTTACATGTTCTAAATATTTATTGGCTACTGGTTTTTGTGTATCGCGTAATTCGCCGTTAAACTTTAAATTTATATCTTTTCCTTTATTTAGTATATTAATATCGGGTTCGCCATACATTTCAACACCATAATATCGTGGAACATACAATTTCGTTTTAGATTCTCTATAAACAGGAAAAGCAGTTGGTTTAATTATCGAACTTTTAGGAACAAAAGGCTTACAATTCAATTCTTTTCTTATTAATTGTTGTTCTTCCACACTTATATTTTCTTTTTTAATCGTATATCCTTTATGACACAAATATGTCGCTATGTCGTCGTCCATATATAATTAAATAATACGGATTATTTAGATGGTTTTTTAATATTTTTAAACAATAAAAAATATAATAATATGATATATGGAAAAGTTTTTAAAATCACTCATGAAAGATAAACACCATCTCCTCCTCACTGTTTTATTGTCCGTTTTTGTAATTTTTGATGTAAAAATCCCGCTTGTTCTGGCAGAATTAGTAGATAATCCCTTAGGCAAAATTGTTATAGCTGTAGTTGCTTTATGCTTACTCTCTATGAATATGGTGGTAGGTGTCGTTGGTTTAGTAGCAGCTTATGTTTTGATTCAGCGTTCTTCTGAGAGAACTGGAACCGTTGGCGAAAGAAACTTTATGCCCACTGAAGCTAAGAAATCCGGACATTTATCTGCTATGAACCAGTTCCCTGTTACAGTAGAAGAAGAAGTCATTAGTAAAATGCTTCCTTCGACAGGCCAACGCGATCTTACCTCCCCTGAATATAAACCTGTCATGGGAGATATTCATGATGCTGGTTTAGCCTAAATACTATTAAATTAAACGCACAATCCAATAAAAATAAATATAATTTACCAAAATTATATTTATCATAATATAAATTTTATCCACTGCCTCCAGAAGCTCCATCACCTGTTCCTCCGGTTCCGCTAGATTGTTTATTAAACATCCTAGTAAATACCATACCTATTAACCATATTGCCAATATTCCTAGAATAATACCTATAACTATTCCTATGTTTCTCCATATTAAAGCTTTTGCCTTTTTTGTTTCTTCACTATCTACTGTGGGTTCGCCTTCCCATGCCATATCTTCTGGTTTATTCCCTTCTATGTTATTGCCATCCTGATCAACAATAGGGGTACAAGTTAATTGTTTAGAAGATTTCGAACCCGGCTGTTTTCCAGGTCCAGAAGAGGTTCCTGTAGCATTAAATGTTAAATAACTAGGAGTGGCCTGAGCAGAATAACTATGTTTGTTAATTAAAGTTACTAAAGTTTTATAATTCGAATTTTTAATATTAATTGCTTTGTTTTTATTGAAAATAATCATAATATCAGAGGAACTACATCCCCAATCAAAAGTACCTCCTTCATATATAAAAAAAGGTGCTAGAGGAACTACGCTATTTAAACTAAAATTACTAACGTTTATTGACTTTCCACTACCCCCCTTTTCAGAAGGTGAATATGGAATAATTTGACTAAACCATTTAGCAGAACTACTTTCTTTTTCACTACTAATTACAGGGACGCATACATAAAAATTTTTACCTCCCCCGCTATGTGTTATAATTAATTCAGAGTCTGCTTTAAACCCATCGTATGTATTCAACGATGGTCTATATAATCTTACACTTGTAACATATAAAGAACCTGTTAAACCAGAAGAAACACTATTAATACCATTAAAGCATTTTATATCTAAATATGTTGTTTGATTTACGACAGAACAACTCGAATTGCCATAATCATAATAAAATTCGCATTTTTCTTTACATGGCTGATTGACAGCCGTTGAAATATTGATAGGTGCTGTTGAAATTTTGCATGCCATTATTATATTAAGTTTATAATAAAATTATAAATAAAAAAATCTATTTTTATTTATATAAGAAATGTTATTGACAAAAAAAAGATTACACCGTATTAAAAAATCTAAGTATCAAAGTCGTAAAAAATACCAAAAAGGAGGTAAAAAAAAAAGAAGAAAAAGAAAGAGAAAGAGAAGTTTTAGAAAAAGGAGAAAAGCACTAAATCTCCGTAGAAAAAGTCTGAAAAAATATAATCAACGAGGCGGCACTCGAGACGAACTTATTATGCTAGTTCCTACTATACATCATGAGCACCCTACGAAGGTTTCAGCTTTAATGTTTATAAAAACAAAAGACCCTATAATTAAAAGGAGGATGATTTCTGCATTTATACAGGGCAGAGATATAGAGTTTAGAAGATTTGTTTTTAAAATGTTAGATGACGGTATATATGACGATATAAAAAACATGGGGTTACGAGGTGGTAAATATATTCGACTACCAGAAGGCCAGCATTTAAATACCGATGATGAAAAAGATCTCGAATATCTTGTTAAATTAAATTTAACTTTATTAGGTATTCAAAAAAAAAATCCTCAATTATCATCAAGAGAAATAGAAAGTAAAATAGCCATTTTAGCCAGTCAACCAGTTGTTTCTAAAAAAATAGATAATGAAACTAAAGAAATGGAACCAGTTAAAAGCGAATTCCCTTCTGCTAGTATGGCCGGTATAGCATCCGCAAAAGTTGCTGCTAAAAAACTTAAAAAGAAAGCCAAAAGAACAATAGAATGTATGGAAGAAAATGATCCTGTATGCGTTAAGAAAAATAAAATTTGTAATACAGTCACTAATAAATGTGTAGATAAACCAAATAGTACTGCAATAACGGATACTGTCGTTGAAGAATATGAAGACGATTTTGAAGATCCATGCGAAGGTGTTAAATGTGAACCTGGAGAAAAATGTGTTGATGGTGATTGTGAGGTTGATTATTCAGGACATACATTTGAATCAGATAATACAGGAATCGGCGGAGATTTACCTCCTGTTCCCGGTGCTAAAAAAATTACAGAACCTGTTGATGTAATGTGTGCCAATGACGGTCAATGTCCTCCTGAAAAACCTAAATGTTTAAACGGTTCGTGTGTTACTCAAACAGATTTTACAACAGCTAAAAAAGCCGAAGGTTCTGATGTAAGAAAATTAAGAGAAGCAAGTAGATCATCAGATGAAGGAGAAGACGCTACAGATTTATCTGGATTTTTTGATGGATCAGGTTTAGATGAGGGAGATGGCGACACTGTTAATATTGGTTCTGTAACAGGTATTGCTGAAACAAAAGATCAAGGAGGGGAAGTAACACACACAGATGCTATTACAAATAACGATTTAAAAAGTAGATTAGGATTAGCAATTTTAAATCTTGAGATGGCTGACGATAGAGCTAATAGTGCTAATCAAACTATATTACAAGAAGCTCTCAATGCTATAAGAGATCCAAATTATCCTGATCGTGACGTGGTTATTGCTAGAGGACAGGAGTTATTAGATACATTAGGCCCGCAAACCATAACTATAGATGATAGTATTTATAGACCTGGTGGAAAAGATCAGGGTACTACAATGCCTACTTCTCCAGACGGAGGGAAAACTACTGGTACTGAAGATCCTTATGCTCATAAAAATCAGGGAGGAACCTACCTCCTACCTGTTACTGACCCAACTAAAAGCGATGGAGGAGGTGGAGGCGGAGGCGGCGCTGTTCCTGTAATAGTGAGTGAGGGTAAAGGAGGAGATCCAACTATACCCATACCTTCTGGCGCTCTAGGTGAAACTAAAGATGAAACTAAAGGTGAAACAATAGATCCTTTAGGTCTCAATCCCGGAGATGTATTACAAGTCGCCGTTTTTAACGGTCCTAAATGGAATCCAAATGATCCACAAAAATATGATCAATTATGGAATATGGTTGATATATTAAGAAATAACGATTCTTCTGTTGGTAATAGTTCAAGATATGAATGGAGAGATAGATATGGTTCAACTATAGGATTTCCAATATCACGAAGTGTATTTTTAAGAGATTATAAACCAGTATCAGCATCTCTTTATACACTTGTAGATGTTAAGTTCTTTAATTTTAACAACTTCCTACATGTTTATGATATAGAACCACTTGATGATGACCAAATAAAATTTCCTAGAACATACGGAAACCCAGAAAATGCGATGACGCTGTTTTTCACACAAAGAGGCGGACCAAAACAAAGTATTACAGCGGATGAAATTATTAGTGTTAATGGGCGACAATTAGGAGACTCCTCAACAAGCAGTGGTGATACAAAACTTCATGACGATGATTTTCCTAATGTTCCTGGTGGTGTTCCCGGTAGTGTTCCCGGTGGTGTTCCTGGTAGTGTTCCCGGTAGTGTTCTCGGTGGTGTTCCTGGTAGTGTTCCCGGTGGTGTTCCTGGTAGTGTTCCTGGTAGTGTGCCTG
>Ga0206131_10008012_pt1 | contig 10461 bp, 12 predicted proteins | sample Helgoland_Spring_FD_148636 | JGI IMG/M metagenome (GOLD analysis project Ga0206131, IMG submission 148636) | Pelagic subsurface seawater microbial communities from Kabeltonne, Helgoland, North Sea - Helgoland_Spring_Bloom_20160517_1 | ecosystem: Environmental > Aquatic > Marine > Epipelagic ... | reverse complement strand
CATTATTGCCAGGATGCCAGTAATAGAAAAAACGAAACAACCTTATGGAATTCTTCATGGTGGGGCTTCATGTGTGCTTGCTGAAAGCCTGGGCAGTACTGCTGCCGCTCTTTCCATGGACAGCGAAAAGAAATACCCCGTAGGCATCGAAATCAATGCAAATCACCTATCGTCTCCAACCGAAGGTTTTGTCTATGCTAAAGCAATGCCCGTGCATATTGGTGGCTCAACTTCTGTTTGGAACATTGATATTACAGACGATGCCGGCAAAAGAGTTTGCTATTCAAGGTTTACGGCCATGCACAAGAGTTACCCTGCCTAATTTTTAAATGGATTATGTGCCTTATGCAGTTCCGTTTTTTTTAAGAATATATAAATAAAAACTATACTAATTTTATCTTTGGGATTTATGCAATCGCCTGGAAGAAGTTTTCGCTTAACTCTTGTACATTTGTGGATTTACCCCGGTCTAAGAATGCAACCTTATCTATAATTTGTATTAACTCATTCTCTGTCTCACCTACCACACAGGGAAATGAATAGCTTTTTTCTTGAATATTTTTGGGAATCTCATCCCGGTGCAGTACCTTCACCTTGTATTCTTTTTTGAGTTCTCTGATGAATTGCAACCATTCTAGTCTGACAAAGTATTTGCTGTGAGAGATATCACATAACTCACACGCACTCCCTTCTTCTAAGATATTCTTTTGATACCAATATTTGATTTCATTCCACATTCCACCATCTGCATCATAGATAAAATAGATTGTTTTAAACTTCTTCATTGTCCATATCTCCTAGGTACTTACTATAGCAACAACACATCGAAGGTTAGGCGTAAGTTTTATTAAAAAGAACTTTATAGAAGTATTCGATACTTTATTGGTTAAAACTAGTTAATGTCTAGTGCGTATTCTCTGAGAATTTTTAAAGGGACTAATTCTAGGGTCTTCTCGTGTGTTTTAGTTAGATATATCTTAGGAGCACAATTGGCTTCATAGGCCTCTACCCACCTTGGAGCGCACAAACACCAGTCATCGCCGTCTTTAAGTCCAGGAAAGCCATACTCAGGCATGGGAGTTGATAGATCATTGCCTTGAGCTTTAGAGAAAGCCAAGAACTCATCGGTCATATGAGCGCACACAGTGTGCATGCCATGATCTTGGTCCATGGTTTCGCATGAGCCAGAGCGAGTGAACCCAGTCATAGGGTCTTCGCAACAGACGGGTAATACTTCGCCAAATACATTTAATTGATCCATGAAGTAATTATAAGACTTTTTTTCATCGTGCGAGTATGTCCTTGCTTGCCCAAAGTAGAACATTTAGCACGTGCTGATCTTTGTCAGAATGCTAGACCTCTGATTGAGAAGACAGTTGAGTTATAGGCTTCACTATTTCAGTTGGCAGGTTTAATCGAACGCGACCCCAAGGCGAACCATAATGGATGCGACCACGCTCATCCAATATTGTTCCGGAGAAAAAAGGATTGTAACGTTGATTGCCGATCTGACTATGGAATGCACTGTTGCCAGATTGCCAGTCCAGGGCCTCAAGCGTCCATTGGTTCTTGCGAGCTCCGATAAGATAAACCTTGCCACTTTGATGGCTCACAATTGGCACGCAACTTGGAGAGCTAACAGAGCGATTAACCCAAGCCTGCTTAAACATGCGGGAGCGAGGATCCCATGAAAATTTTTGCACTCCAAAAGGTTGATGTTGTGGAGAACTGCCTAGGTAACTAATCAACAATGTCTTGGCGCGAGTGGGCAGCCACCAGGGTATATTTCTCGGCTCATTATTCACAACCAAAGCGCCATAACCAGCAACAATAACCGATTGCTCAGATTGAATGTTTGTGAGGTTTGGATTGCCCATGTTTGCAGGCTGTGACCCTGCAACTCTTCTAGGTAGCTCCGGCAGTCCTGTCCAGTCACTTGGAATCTCATTGCGCCAAAAAAGCACCACATTCATTAAGTCTTCTCCATCGGTAATCACAACAAACTGATCCTCTGGACCAAAACCCATTAAGCTTGGGGTGGCACCACTTCCATGACCCCAAGAATTTGAATAAGGAACGGTCCAGGCTCCTGCCTTTGCATCCTTGGTAAAACCAGCTCCCGTCCAAATCACTTTGTGCATGTGATCTTGAGACACCGCATATATGCCGCCGTCTTTATCAATGGCAATGCTGTTTCGAACCCACCCAAAACCAGTGGGTCTGGTGGCTTTATCTTCGGCGCCATCGCTTTCTTCTAACCTAACAACAAAAGAATCTTTAAAGTCTCTGGAAATAGCAACCAGGTAACCATGTTCAGTGGGAACCAGGAGCCAACCATCGTAAGTGATGTTCATGCCAACGGTGTATCCCGTTACCTCAGATGGCAGGGAAAATGAACGCAAGGCGATAATTTCAGAACTTGGGTCTGTTGGGTCTTGATCGCCATATGCAGTAATCGTGCCATTTTTATCCGCAATAAAATAAGTATTATTCTTATCAAGCACGGTGTATACGCCTGCCAACTCTTTTAACTTGGTGGCCTCACGGAATGCTCTCCATGTTGGTCTCAGACCCTGATTTTCTTGATTGAAGTAGGCTATAGCAGCGTCAGCATCAGCTTCGCTCCAACGCTTAATGCCATCAAACCAATGAGTCGATAAAATCTCAAAGGTTTCAAAATCAATTTTAACTATTCTATCCAAGCCATTGACCCAAAAAACCCTTCGGCCATCGGGATATTGCCCAGATGTATAGGCGCCAAATTGCGCAGGGCCTGAGGGTGCATATTCAATTAACTCAGGAGGCACAACAGCTCCTGGATTTTTTGGTCCCGGAGTCAACAAAGCATCCTGTTGAGCAGGATCGCCATGACCCATAGGGTAAATGGATTTTGCTAAAAAGGAATTGATAGGAGGAAACTCTACTGCCCTTAGCTCTAATGAGAAAACACTAAGGATCAAGCAGCTTTTTAATAAGAGAAGTGCTTTTGTGCGTTTGATCATCAAAGCCTAAGTTATAAAATATCTTTGGATAATACAAGAATTTCGCCAGGCCTGGGTGAGCGAAAGAAATCTGGGCTTAAACCTTTTGCTTTTAGTTCAGCTGCCAGTCTTTTGGGTGGTTCTGCTACTGGCTCATCTGTTAGAGTAAATGTTCCCCAATGCATGCCAAAAGAATGCGGTGTTTGCAGATCTAAAGCTATCTGAACAGCCTCCTCAGGGTTAACGTGAGAGTCTTTCATGAACCATCTTGGATCATAGGCCCCAATGGGAATAAAAGAGTAGTCTGGAGCTCCAAGCCTCTGATATGTGGTTTTAAAATCATTCGAGTAACCTGTGTCTCCGGCATGATAAAGCTTGAGATCACTTGTTTCAAAGAACCAACCACCCCATAAGCTTTTGTTGCGATCAAACAACCCTCTTTTAGACCAATGTTGGACAGGTGTGAAGTGAATGGTTGAGCGCCCTACTTCCATGCTTTCCCACCATCTAAGCTCATGCACATGGGTTAGGCCTGCCCCTTTTAATCTTTTGCCATCGCCCATGGGCACCATGAATATGGTTTCGGGATTAAGCTTATGAAGCTTTTTCAGAGAATACATATCCAAATGATCGTAATGATTATGACTGACCACGACCACATCAATCTTAGGCAGATCATTCATAGACATAACCGGAGGAATCATGCGTTTGGGTCCGGCAAAACCAATGGGAGATGCTCGCTTGGAAAATATAGGGTCGGTGAGAATATTAATGTCACCATTATTAATAAGATATGTTGCATGGCCAATCCAGACTGCGTAGGGTTCTTCTTCTCCAGTAAGAGTCTGCCATTGATCAGAGGTTTCTATTTCTATTTTATCCGGGCTCTTCTCTCCATCAAAAACCCAGCTCATCAGCTGACCGAATGACTTCCCATTCTGATCATCATTGGTATTGGTAAAAGTTTCTGCGCTTAAGGGATTAAACAGAAAAAATAGAAAGCATGCTGTAAGAAAAAATTTCATCACTAATAATTTTTAAGTAAAAAATAGATTCTCATTATGTTGATGAAAACTAATATCTTCAACCCTTGAAAACTTCAGAGGTAGCTGTTGAGGTTGCATCGGGTTATTATTAATTTTAAATGAGTCATTCAATTACAATCAAGAGAGTTCAAGAACTTTGTGAGAAAAGAAAGTTAAACCTAACTCCATCAAGAAGCAAAATCATGTCTGCCTTGATTGGTCAAAAGAAGCCCAAAACTGCTTATGAAATCTTAGAGCATGTTCACAAAAAAGATTCTTCCGCGAAACCTGCAACTATTTACAGAGCGTTGGATTTTTTGTGCACCAACGGCTTTGCCCATCGCATAGAGACCGATAATACATACATTGCATGTGATGGCGAAGAGAACCCACACGTAGCTCAATTTTTGATTTGTCTTGAATGCAAAAAGGCCATTGAGTTTCATTCACACAAGGCGACAACTGAAATTTCTAAAAGAGCTAATAAAGAAGGCTTTAAAATTACCGAAGAAATTTTAGAAGCGAAAGGTTTTTGTCAAAACTGCCAGTAATCCTTTTACAATACTCAATCAAACATGCGCCCGTAGCTCAGCTGGATAGAGTACTTGGCTTCGAACCAAGGGGTCGGGAGTTCGAATCTCTCCGGGCGTGCCAATAAAAAAGCCACTAAAAAGTGGCTTTTCTTGAAATTAAATGGACTTAATCTACCTTGTAAACCTCCACATTGATTTCACCAGAAATAAGGTTCATTGTTCCTTGCATAAAGTTTATGCCATCTGTTACCTCATCAAGAGACTTAATGGAGATAATAGATCCATCTCTTGTCCAAACTCCCATTAGATTGCCTGTGGCTAAATTGCCCTCTGGAGTGATACCTCTGCCGTAACCAATCAATGTCCCAGAATTTCTGCTGCTATTGGAAGATTTCAAATTGTAAGTTAAGTAGACTTTTCCATAGTCCCCTGCTGAATCGCTCTCTGCGTTAAAAGATGTGCTATCCTCGTGAGCTGTAACTGATGTAATTTTAAATGTATCTTTAAAATGATCGCCAGTAACTTCAAAAGCTGCAATGGCCATAGGAAAGACAATAGCCATGACTGCAAGTAATTTATTTAAATTCATCATTATTTTTTTACTCCGATTAAATATGTGAGTTAATATCTTAATCATGAAAAATAAAATCAACAAGGTATGTTTAAAAATAAAGCATTACTTTTTAACTCTTATATTGGGGATGCTTGCTATGACAGCGAATGGTTATGACAGAATCACTGGGGAGGGATTTGCCAGTCGATCAGAAGTGATTGGTCAAAATGGAATGGTGGCAACCAGCCATCCATTGGCGACCCAAATTGGTTTGGATATTCTTAAAAAGGGAGGCACTGCAATTGATGCCGCTATTGCAGCAAATATTGCATTAGGCTTAATGGAGCCTACAGGAAATGGTATTGGCGGCGACTTGTTTGCAATTATCTGGGATGCCAAGACTCAGAAGCTCCATGGATTAAATGCGAGCGGCCCTGCCCCAAAGAATATTTCAATTGATTATCTGAAGTCTCAAAACTTAAACAAGATTCCTTCTTACGGACCTCTTCCGGTCACCGTGCCTGGAGCAGTTGATGGGTGGGTCAAATTGCATGAGAAATTTGGTAACCAGGAATTTAAGAGTCTTTTTCAACCAACGATTGATTATGCGCTCAACGGCTTCCCTGTTACCGAAACAATTGCTTATTATCTAGAGAGATCTGCAGGCAGATACATAGAGTATCCAAACTTTAGTGAGCTTTGGCTAAAAGATGGAAAGACGCCAGCAAAAGGCGAAATCTTTAAGAATCCTCAGTTAGCAAAAACATTGCAAGCAATTGCTGAGAAAGGCAGAGCTGGATTCTACGAAGGAGAAATCGCTCACACCATGGCAGACTTCATTCAATCTGAGGGTGGTTTTTTAAGCTATGAAGACCTATCGAGCTTTCACTCAGAATGGACGCCTCCAGTATCTACAAATTATCGTGGCTACGATGTATGGGAGTTACCGCCCAGTGGGCAAGGAATAGCAGCTCTTCAAATTCTTAATATTTTAGAAGACTTCGACATAAAAAAAATGGGGTTATACAGCTCTGAATACATTCACTTATTTACAGAGGCAAAGAAGTTAGCTTTTGCTGATCGTGCAAAATATTATGCCGACCCTAACTTTTCGGATATCCCTGTTCAAGAGCTCATCTCAAAAGACTATGCCAAAGAAAGAGCAAAAAATATTAATTTTTCTAAAGCAGCAATGACAGATGAGCCTGGGATTCTTAAAAATGGAGACACCATTTATTTAACGGCTGCAGATCAATACGGCAATATGATTTCACTCATACAAAGTAATTATCGTGGCATGGGCTCAGGCATGATGCCACCGGGCTTAGGATTTATGCTGCAAGACAGAGGCGAGCTATTTAGTCTCGACCCATCACACAAGAATGCTTTGATTGGAGGCAAGCGCCCTTTCCATACTATTATTCCAGCCTTTGTAACCAAGGACGGCAAGCCCTTTATGAGCTTTGGAGTTATGGGAGGTGCAACACAACCTCAGGCTCATGCTCAAATTGTTATTAATATGATTGATTTTGGAATGAATCTTCAGGAAGCTGGCGATGCCCCAAGGATAGTTCATAGCGGCTCATCGCAACCAACCGACGAAGTAATGCTGGACGGAGGGTCTCTAAGTCTTGAAAAGGGCTTTGGCTCTAAAATAGAAGATGAGCTAATAAAGCTTGGCCATAAAATACAATACGAAAAAGGTATTTTTGGGGGCTATCAAGCCATTATGCTAAAAGATAATGTCTACTTCGGAGCTTCAGAAAGCCGCAAAGACGGTCAAGCTGCTGGGTATTAGCCGAGTCTTTTAAGTGCGCAAATTTTATTGCCTGAAGGATCTTTGAGATAAGCTAAATACATTTTTGCACCCATGCCTTCTCTGATGCCCGGAGGATCTTCGCAAGCAGTTCCACCAGCATTTAAGCCAGCTTCGTGCCACTTATCGCCAGTAGCTTCGTCAGCAACACTAAAACCAACAGTTACGCCATTACCATGTGTGGCTGGGTTGCCATCAATAGGCTCAGTAATAATAAAAATATTTTTTTCATGAATGTACATGTATCTTTTTTGATCAGACAGATTCATGGATAGAATTCCTGGTTTGCAGCCAAGCGTTCCTAACACTGCATCGTAAAAAACTTTAGATTCTTCTATATCGTTTGCTCCAACCATCATATGACTAAACATAATATCTATACTCCTTACTTATTTAATAACTCAATCTCAGCGCCTTGATCTAGAATATCTTGAAAACCAACAAGATTAAATACATTTGTATAGCCAATTTTTTTTAAGTTGTGGCCGGCCAATGCAGATCTAACACCTATGGCGCAAAATACATAAATGGATGTTTCAAGATCTATGTCTTCGTTGTTGTTTACTCTAAACTCAATAACACCCTTGGGTATATGGATTGAGCCTTTAATAGTTCCTGAGGCTTCAAGCTCTTCTAGCTGTCTGACATCAACCATCACTTTTGTATTTTTATCGTTGTTGTATTCGTTGAGGTCGACTCTTGGAATTTGCTCGTTAGCTAAGGCAAGTTGCTCTTCTGTGTAGGTCATATTATTTTTCTAATGCTTCGATGTTTTTATTGTTTGCAAAATACATCCCAATCATAACAAAGATAAAGCCACCAAAAATGATCCAAGTAATTTTTTCCTGTAAAAATATTGATCCCCAGATAATACTAAATACAGGCAGTAAATAAGTTACTGTTGATGTTCTCACCGCACCAATTTGCTCAATCAATCTAATGTAGCCAAGGTAAGCGATTCCCGTTGATACGATGCCAAGCCACATTAAAGCAGCAATAGCATTGTTGTCTGGCATTTGATCGGGAAGATTAAAAAAAGACAGTGGAGTTAAAAGCAAACCGCCAAAAAGCATGGCCCAGCCTATTAATACAAATTTATTGGCATTCAATTGGTATTTTTGTATATAGACCCCTGAAAAGGAATAAGACAAAGCGCCAACCAATGCAAACCCACTGGCGCCCAATGTCGCAGAACCATTGGCAGGATTAACCAAAACAAGAATACCTAAAAAACCTAAAATAATTCCAAACATCTGTTTGAGTGAAATGCTTTCTTTTAGCCAAAAGTAAGCAACTGCCATAGTCATAAAGGCTGTTGTGCCATTAAGAATACCCAGCATATTTGAGGTGGCACCAAGAGAGGCATAGGAAAACATCGTAAATGGAAATGCGTTGCTAAAAATAGCTAGGATGAAAATGCCAGAAAAATGAGATTTAAAATAAGCTAAGTATTTTTTCTGCAATAAAAAAGGAAGGAACAAAGCCCCAGCAAGCAACAATCTAAGATTGACTAATAAAATAGGCCCAAAATCGTCAGCTGAAATTTTTATAAACATAAAAGCGCTTCCCCAAACGGCGCCCAATAGTATTAAAAGAATCCAATTTTTTAATTCCATATATAAGATCTACTTGAATGGTATTTATGAATGGCAGGATTATAAAGATAAATTCTGGTTGAAGATAGAAAATTGTTCTTAGAAAGAGAAAGCAAAAAAGAAGCCTCCCGAAGGAGGCTTCTAACTACCAAAGTTAAATAAGTCTGGTAGGCGAATTCAGAGTTTTACCTCTTGTCAAAAGGCAAGCCCTCTGTTTTCTAATGTTTTGTAAATACTAATAAGATCACCTCCTGAGATAAGGGTATTAAAACAAGCATATTGAAACCCCCTTGGAAATTTAAATATGCGACAACTAATTAAAAGTATATATAGAAATTCTTAGAAGAAAAGACTAAGAGTATTCTTCTGTGCTAATGCAATAATTCTGGTTGATAATACTCTGCTGACTGCATAACAGGAATGACTTGACTCAAAGAGCTAATAGAATCTTCTTTCATATCCAGTTCTAGGTATTCGGTTGCCTTTTCTACATCAGCTCCAAAGTACTTAAATGCAATTGTTTTAATTCCTGCATTCTTATCTACAAAAGCTTCGAATTCTTCGAAGATTGGATCTGACTGATTCATGTTGACTAAGTTATTCATAATTTCATATTTTACTGTATGTATGTACAGTATTTAATAATAAACGAGCTGAATTGTCAACTAATAAGGGTAAGCAACGATTAAACGCTGTAACTAAGGGATATATTAAGGTTTAAATAAAGTATCAAGATTTGCAAAAGCCTTAAACTCGATCGCATTATTACTAGGATCGCATATAAACATAGTTCTTTGTTCGCCAGTCTCTCCCTTGAATCGAGTGCGGGGTTCAACGATAAATTCCTGATTATTTTTTTTCAGTCTTTCAGACAATGCATCAAACTCCTGAAAATCAAGAATCACGCCAAAGTGAGGTACTGGAATATTATCGCCATCCACTGGATTATTTATTTGTACAGAAGCTGCATTTGAGAGATGGCAAACCAATTGATGTCCGTATAAATTAAAATCTATCCAATGCTCATCCTCCCTGCCTCGAGAACAACCGAGCACAGATTCATAAAAGGTAGTTGCTTTGGCTAAATCTATAACTGGAATGGCTAAATGGAATGGCTTTATCATTTATAAATTAAACCTTAAATGTTACTATAAATAAACCTTAATCATTAGAATCTCAGGAGAACATCATCATGGTGAAAACACTTAAATATATCGGCTACACAATTCTTTTAGGTCTGGCGATCGTTTCACTTTACATGATTAATTTATTTGCAATGAAGCCCTACTCTATTGATCACTATCTCGCCAAGGAATTAACAATGGGTCTGCTAGATTCTCCAGAATTTATGACCTACATAGGAATCTTTGATAAATATAATGCTGTTTTAAAACATAACCAAAAATTATCCATTAGAACCTTAGAAGATGGCGATGAGGATTATCAAGACAGCTTAGATCATCTATCAATGCTTAAGAGCTACGATTCTTCAAAATTAACAGACATACAAAAGGTCACTCAAAAGATCGCTATCTTTGACACTGAGAACAATATCAATGAGTTTGAAAACTTTAGATATCATTCGTATCCGTTTAATCAAATTGGAGGTAATCACCTGGGTCTTGTTGAATTTATGACAGACACGCATCCAATTAGAAATCTTAGAGAGGCCTCTGATTACATCAAAAGAGTTGAGAAGTTTGATGAGTCATTAAATGAAAATTTAATTTGGTTGGAAGAGCAGAAAAAATTAGGCATCTATGCTCCTAAATATGTTTTTGATCATGTGATCACTCAACTCAAAGAGCTGATCGCTTACGAGGATTCAGACAATCCCTTGATGCAAGTTTTTGCAAGAAAAGTGGATGCATTGGACATTGATGAACAAAAATCTGAAGAGCTTAAAACTGCACTAAGCGCGGTTATTGCATCGGATGTGAAATCAGGATTTAAATCTA
>Ga0206131_10008010_pt1:2500-10467 | contig 10467 bp, 5 predicted proteins | sample Helgoland_Spring_FD_148636 | JGI IMG/M metagenome (GOLD analysis project Ga0206131, IMG submission 148636) | Pelagic subsurface seawater microbial communities from Kabeltonne, Helgoland, North Sea - Helgoland_Spring_Bloom_20160517_1 | ecosystem: Environmental > Aquatic > Marine >... | reverse complement strand
AGCACCCAATCAAACTCAGCATGACCAACCATTTCTACGATCTGCGGTGAGGGAAACATGATCGACACACCAAAGGCAGGCGCACCCCGGGCAATCTTCTCTTTCATCAAGTTTCGCATCATCATCGGCCGGCCCTATAACTGCTGGATCACTTTCAGCACTTCATTTTCTATCAAAGCTTTCGCCTGGAACCCTGTTTCGGTGCTGGCGCCGCGCAGATTGCCACTCATAGCGATCTTGGAAACACCCGTCGCTGCGATCGCACTGAAGCGTTCAATGCAATGCTCAGGCGGGCCAACAATGGCGTAGGAATCAATGAATTCTGGGGTGAGTGCTGCCGCTTGAGCGGACCCAGATTCTGTATGCTTCCGCATGTCGTATGCCGCACGGACCTTATGCATCGTATCCGCCATCGCATCAGACAGCGGGCCGACAGTCTTCCCATGCATGACGGAAAACCGCGCGAACGTGGTCAGGCCTCCACGCACCATATCCCGTGCTGCATCCATATTTGTGTGGCAAACGCAGTTGATATACGCACCGAATTCCAAGCTATCGGGGTCCATCCCCGCATCCAGCCGCGCTTGCTTCGCCGTCTCTACGCCCCAGGCTAAACGAGCCGGGTCCGCGCCGAGTGCAAACATCACGCGATCTGCTTTCACGGCCGCCAGGGCTATGACCTTCGGGCCACTTGCGGCCACCTCGACCGGCACCTTCCTGCGGCCTTCCAACCAACGGATACGGCTATCCTCTGGCGCTTGCGCAAGCGCCAAAGTGGACATGGGCGGTGCGATTTCATCGGCAATTGGCACAGCATCAAAATCAACTGGTTTGCCTGCCAGATAGGCCTGCAACTGGTCCAGAAACAAAGAGAAATATTTGAGCCGTGCCGGCGAACGGCCAAGATGCGCCAAAGCTGAGTCGCCCCGACCGACGCCAAACACCGCCCGCCCCCGGCTGACAACATCGACGCTGGCAATGGCTGCCGCCGCTACTGCTGGCAATCGCGTAATGGGGTTCGATACTGCAGTGGCGAGGCCGATTCGTTCCGTCACGGCACCCGCCATGGCCAGCGCCACAAAGGGATCGCCGGAAAGGTTCTGGGAATCAACCACAGACAACCCATCCCAGCCCTTGGCTTCTGCGTCCTCAGCGACCTTCACGATGCCACGCGGTGAGGCGGCAAATTGTGTCCATACGTCCATGAGGCTTGCCCCCTATTCTGATCAGGCTTTGACGCCGCGTTCGGGTTCTTTGCGGCCTTCTGCTACGCGGCTCGCGGCAAAGCGCGTCAGGTCCAGCGTCTGGAACCCGCCATCCAGGATGAGTTCAGATATGGCACGCCCAGCGGCGGGCGCATGTTGCAGGCCGTGGCCAGAATACCCGGTCGTCATCAGAAAGTTCTCAGGCTGGCCGGGCCATGCGCCCATCAGCATATTGCCGTCCCAGGTGCTGTACGCGTAATGGCAGGTCCAGGACGCCTGCAGCTTGACGGCTTCAAACTTCGGCACGCGATGGGCGGCGAGCGGCCAGTTTTCATCGTAGAAGTGATCTTCATTCACGTCCCAATTGAAAGCCCCAGCACGCTCAAAATGCGTCCGCCCTGTGATGTAGCCTTTGCCTTCTGGCCGGACACTACAGCCCCGGCCATCAATGGTCAGGCCAAATGGCTCCACTTCCTCCCGGCATTCAAAATAGAACTGCGTGCGCGGCAGCGGCACGACGGGAATTTCAAAGCCCATCATCTTTGAGATTTCACCCCCCCATGCGCCCGTGGCGTTGACGACCCAATCCGTCTTCAAAGTTTGGCCGTCCTGCAGAACAACGCCTGTGACCTTGCCGCCAGATTGCTGAAACCCTGTGACCACGCCATCAATATATTCAGCACCCAAAGCCTGGTTCTTACGGCGCAGGCTGGTCAGGGCACCGTAGGGGTCCAACCACCCATCTTTGGGCGAATGACAGGCAAGCAAAACATCATCTGTATGGAAGCTCGGGAGCAATGCCTTAAGCGCCGTCGCATCTAGCAAATTCGCCTCGGCACCCATGCCGGTCTGCAGCGCATGGTTTGCCGCCATGTCTTCAGCCTGCTCTGGCGTGTTGGCCATGAACATGTAGCCTTGGCGCCAAAATGAAAGTGGCTGCGGCTCACCATCCAGCGCCATCAGGTCGCCGAAATTGCCATAAACTTCGTGGCCATACTGCGACATGCGCAGGTTCTCTTCCTGGCTGAAAAGCACACGCACCCCAGCGCTGGAGCGCGCTGACGCTGCGTGGGAATATGTCGAATCTTGTTCGATGAGCGCGATTTTAAGGCCGGGCTCCCGCTGGAGAAGATGCCAGGCCGAAAACCCGCCATGCAACCCGCCCCCAATCAAGATCACATCATACATCGCCCATCTCCCACAGTTAAACGCCCTAAGGGCTAGGGTCAGGACCCAGGCCTTGCAGCATTGCCACCTAGCCTATCCCCGCATCCCGGATTACGATACCCGCGAAACCAACAAAGCGTGGGCGGCATAGCCTGCGCATCAGAGGAGACGACCGAATGGCTGAAGCTTATATTTGCGACGGTATCCGCACCCCTATTGGCCGCTATGGCGGGTCCTTGGCGCAAGTGCGTACCGATGATCTGGGCTCAATCCCGCTGAAAGCGCTGATGGAACGGAACCCAAATGTTGATTGGGCCGCCGTTGAAGATGTGATCTTCGGGTGCGCCAATCAGGCCGGTGAAGACAATCGCAACGTTGCCCGTATGTCGGCACTCCTAGCGGGCATGCCTGACAGCGTTCCCGGCGGCACCGTAAACCGCCTCTGCGGCTCTGGCATGGATGCGACCGGTACTGCTGCGCGCGCCATCAAATCTGGCGATGCAGATCTGATGGTTTCCGGTGGTGTTGAAAGCATGACCCGTGCGCCCTTCGTTATGGGCAAAGCGGAAACAGCATTCTCTCGCTCCAACAGCGAAGTCTTTGACACCACCATTGGCTGGCGCTTCGTCAACCCAATGATGAAGAAGCAATACGGCATCGACTCGATGCCGGAGACGGCTGAAAACGTCGCCGAGGAATTCCAGGTTAACCGCGAAGACCAGGACGCCTTTGCCTATCGCTCCCAGATGCGCGCAGTTGCGGCACAGAAGAATGGCCGTCTCGCCAAAGAAATCACACCCGTCACCATTAAACAGCGCAAGGGTGACCCCATCGTTGTGGAATTGGATGAGCACCCCCGTGAAGGCACGACCTTGGAAGGCCTCGCCAAACTGCGCGCGCCTTTCCGCGAAGGTGGTTCTGTAACAGCAGGCAATGCATCCGGCGTTAATGACGGCGCCTGCGCAATGATCCTTGCCTCGGAAGCGGGTGCCAAAAAGCATGGCCTTACGCCCCGCGCCCGTATCCTTGGTATGGCAACCGCTGGCGTGGCCCCCCGGATCATGGGTTTCGGCCCGGCCCCTGCCAGCCACAAGCTGCTGCAGCGCCTCGGCCTCAAAATCGGTGATATTGACGTAATTGAACTGAATGAAGCGTTTGCCGCGCAAGGCCTGGCGGTCACCCGTGACCTTGGCTTGCCTGATGATGGCGAGCATGTGAACCCAAATGGCGGCGCCATTGCCCTTGGCCATCCGCTCGGCATGTCCGGCGCACGGCTTATGATGACAGCAATGTACGAGCTTGAGGAGCGCGGCCTCGACCGTGCGCTCTGCACCATGTGCATCGGCGTCGGCCAAGGCATTGCTACGGTGATCGAACGGATTAAGTAGCGTCCAGCCCTTGCAGGGCAACGCTCCATTATCTGATAAGCAAAAGGCCTTGGGGTGTCCCAGGGCCTTTTGTGTCAGTGGACCCTGGGCGCTGTCCCGAACAAGGAATAACGTGGTGATGTTGATCTGAACCTGGTGCGGGCAATGAGATCATCATTCTCAGATGTCTCAGCTCTCTGCCGGACTGATCCTTAACCAGCTTGGGATCATGGCCGTCCCATCCCTGATCGTGGAACTGTCCGCACTCTGGCACTTGGACGCGGCAGAGATCGGATGACTTGGCGGCATCTACTTCGCCGGATATGCAGTGGCTCTGCCGTTTATGTCAGGCGCTGCCAACCGCATGGATGGACGCCTCGTTTACGCACTTTCAGCCATGATCAGCGCTTTGGTCTCGCTGAGTTTCGCGATCCTGGCGGACGGCATTTCCGAACAGGGATATTCGGCAGCAATCGAACCGGCGCAGTTCCTGAGATATTGGGGTCACGCTTCAATATGATTGTGTCGTCGAGGGAGCCTCAACGGCCCCAGACAGCAAAGCGCCCCCAAGTCGTTGACTTGGGGGCGTAATATTTGGTTGCGGGGAGAGGATTTGAACCTCTGACCTTCAGGTTATGAGCCTGACGAGCTACCGGGCTGCTCCACCCCGCGTTAGGACTTGGCTGGCGTATTGGTGCCGAGCGATACTTTTGGAGATATGTGTGTGCCGTGGTTTTGGGCCTCGGTCTTATCTGGTGTTCCGTCGGGGGTCTCCGTTTAGAAGGTCTGGCGGCGACCTACTCTCCCGCGCCTTAAGACGCAGTACCATCGGCGCTGAGGCGTTTCACGTCCGAGTTCGGGAAGGGATCGGGTGTAGCATCCTCGCCATGACCGCCAGGCCGTCTAAACGGAGACTGCCTTTGGGGTTATTGGCTATTGTCAGAGAGAGATCAACACCGGATGTTTTATGTCGCGATTTCCGAGGCGCAGAGCAAGCTCTGCTTAAATCGCTTGTTTTCTCGCGATTTCCGAGGCGCAGGCAAGCCTGCTTAAATCGCTTGTATATTCAAAGAACGTATCTTCGAACGGGTTCATTATGCGTAGCTAGGGATGTAATCCCGTGACGCTTCGGTTTTGCTGTCTCAGGCAAGAGACGGCTTTTCCGTAGGTCCGAGGACGAAGTTCTAGCCTATCGAGTTATTAGGACTGGTCAGCTCCACGCGTTGCCACGCTTCCACACCCAGCCTATCGACGTGGTGGTCTTCCACGACTCTCAAGCGAGATATAATCTTGAGGCTGGTTTCCCGCTTAGATGCTTTCAGCGGTTATCCTCTTCCGTACATAGCTACCCGGCTGCGCGGCTGGCGCCACGACCGGTCCACCAGAGGTACGTCCATCCCGGTCCTCTCGTACTAGGGACAGATCCTCTCAAATCTCGTACGCCCACGGCAGATAGGGACCGAACTGTCTCACGACGTTCTAAACCCAGCTCACGTACCACTTTAATCGGCGAACAGCCGAACCCTTGGGACCTGCTCCAGCCCCAGGATGTGATGAGCCGACATCGAGGTGCCAAACACCCCCGTCGATGGGGACTCTTGGGGGGTATCAGCCTGTTATCCCCGGAGTACCTTTTATCCGTTGAGCGATGGCCCTTCCACGCGGGACCACCGGATCACTATGACCGACTTTCGTCTCTGCTCGGCCCGTCGGCCTCGCAGTCAGGCGAGCTTATGCCATTGCGCTCGTGCGGTTGATTTCCGACCAACCTGAGCTCACCTTTGCGCGCCTCCGTTACACTTTAGGAGGCGACCGCCCCAGTCAAACTACCCACCATGCAGGGTCCCGGACCCGGGTTCACGGGCCGCGGTTAGACGCCAGGAATGAACAGGGCGGTATTTCAAGGATGCCTCCACCAAACCTGGCGGCCTGGCTTCCAAGGCTCCCGCCTATCCTACACAGTTCATACCTAGCGCCACTGCAAAGTTGTAGTAAAGGTTCACGGGGTCTTTCCGTCTGACCGCGGGAACTCCGCATCTTCACGGAGAGTTCAATTTCGCTGAGTCGGCGTTGGAGACAGTGGGGAAGTCGTTACGCCATTCGTGCAGGTCGGAACTTACCCGACAAGGAATTTCGCTACCTTAGGACCGTTATAGTTACGGCCGCCGTTTACCGGGGCTTCAATTCAAGGCTCTCACCTCTCCTCTTAACCTTCCGGCACCGGGCAGGCGTCAGACCCTATACGTCGTCTTAAAGACTTCGCAGAGTCCTGTGTTTTTAGTAAACAGTCGCCACCCCCTAGTCTGTGCCCCCCGCCCATAGTTGCCTACGAACGGGGCCCCCTTCTCCCGAAGTTACGGGGGTAATTTGCCGAGTTCCTTCAACGCCGTTCTCTCAAGCGCCTTGGCATACTCTGCCTGTCCACCTGTGTCGGTTTGGGGTACGGTCTTACGCTGGAGCTATTTCCTGGGACACCCAGGCCGCACGCTCAATCCAATAAGAGCATACAGCTTCCGGTATCCGTCACTTCCAGCAGGCTGAGGAATATTAACCTCATTCCCATCGACTACGCCTTTCGGCCTCGCCTTAGGAGCCGGCTCACCCTCGGAGGATTAACCTTGCCGAGGAACCCTTGGACTTTCGGCGAGAGCGTTTCTCACGCTCTTTATCGCTACTCATGCCAGCATTCTCACTTCCGTCCGCTCCAGGACCCCTCACGGGTATCCCTTCAGCGCTGAACGGAACGCTCCGCTACCACTTACTCATAGAGTAAATCCTTAGCTTCGGCACACGACTTGAGCCCCGGTACATCTTCGGCGCGGGACGGCTTATTTAGACCAGTGAGCTGTTACGCTTTCTTTAAAGGATGGCTGCTTCTAAGCCAACCTCCTGGCTGTCTTGGCTGTCCCACATCCTTTCCCACTTAGTCGTGATTTAGGGGCCTTAGCTGAAGGTCAGGGCTGTTTCCCTCTCGACTACGGACCTTAGCACCCGTAGTCTGTCTGCCATGCTCATACTCATCGGTATTCGGAGTTTGGTTAAGTTTGGTAAGCCTCGCGGCCCCCTAGCCTATCCAGTGCTCTACCCCCGATGGCAATACATGACGCGCTACCTAAATAGCTTTCGCGGAGAACCAGCTATCGCCGAGCTTGATTGGCCTTTCACCCCTAACCACAGGTCATCCCCCCCTTTTTCAACAGAGGTGGGTTCGGTCCTCCAGTGCATGTCACTGCACCTTCAACCTGCCCATGGCTAGATCGCTCGGCTTCGGGTCTAATCCCTCGAACTCTGTCGCCCTATTCAGACTCGCTTTCGCTCCGCCTACGCCTAACGGCTTAAGCTTGCTCGAGAGACTAACTCGCTGGCCCATTATACAAAAGGTACGCGGTCACCCCCCCATCAAATCGCTCTACGATTTGATCCCTTAACTCACGGAACCCTCAAATCTCGAGCGATTTGAAGGAGGGGCTCCCACTGCTTGTAGGCGTTCGGTTTCAGGTCTGTTTCACTCCCCGCTAGGGGTACTTTTCACCTTTCCCTCACGGTACTTGTGCGCTATCGGTCGTCAAGGAGTACTTAGGCTTGGAGGGTGGTCCCCCCATGTTCAGACAGAATTTCACGTGTTCCGCCCTACTCGAGGACGCAAGGATTTATTACCCGTACGGGGCTATCACCCGCTATGGCCCGACTTTCCAGACGGTTCCGGTTTAAATCCAAGCGCCACTGGCCTGGTCCGCGTTCGCTCGCCGCTACTAACAGAGTCTCGGTTGATGTCCTTTCCTCCGGCTACTGAGATGTTTCAATTCGCCGGGTTTGCTTCCCTGACCTATGTATTCAGTCAGGGATGACTCATAAGAGCCGGGTTTCCCCATTCGGATATCCATGGATCAAAGCCTGCTCGCGGCTCCCCATGGCTTTTCGCAGCGTGCCACGTCCTTCATCGCCTCTTGACGCCAAGGCATCCGCCAAACGCCCTTCTTTGCGCTTTAACTTCGCCCTCGGATCTACGTCCTGTAATGACTCGGCAGAGATATTACAGGTCCGTCTTGAGCCCATCCGAAGACAGAACTCAAACAACAACCCGAGTTACATACTCAATACAACTGCTGCCCTTCGAGGATTGTCCCAACGTCACCGCCAGAACACACTCTCAAACAACACCTGCATTTTACTACTCATCAATTGAACTCGTCCGAAGACAAGTGTTCTCGTATATGCACTGCACCTC
>Ga0206131_10008002_pt1 | contig 10469 bp, 11 predicted proteins | sample Helgoland_Spring_FD_148636 | JGI IMG/M metagenome (GOLD analysis project Ga0206131, IMG submission 148636) | Pelagic subsurface seawater microbial communities from Kabeltonne, Helgoland, North Sea - Helgoland_Spring_Bloom_20160517_1 | ecosystem: Environmental > Aquatic > Marine > Epipelagic ... | reverse complement strand
TGCAGAAACGGCTAATTTGATTGCCGATAACCACATATTAATAAGCTTTTGATTTTCTTCTCTTGTCTTTTAACACTGCACCTTGACCTTGAACTTCTTCTTCAGGTCCACCAGTGCCAATATAGTTATAAGCTCTGTCAGCAGTTGTTTTAGATCTTGGATCTATCTCAATTTCTTGATCAGAAACTTTAATTTCCTTAATTTTGTCTAATTTTTCCATATTTATCTCCTTATTTTTTTATTTTAACCTTTTTTAAAAGATTTGTCATTATTTAATCATTACCACTTCGAAAAACTGAAACTTTTGGCATCACATTACCTTGATTTTTCATCATAGAGTCAGCGCTAGGTATAGTTTTGCTCAAAATAGTTTTTTCAATTGAAGTATCAGCTCTTAATTTAGCTAATTCTTCGTTCTGTTCAAGTTTTTCATCTTGATTTGACTGATTCATCATTGCTTTCATCTTATCAAGATCCATTCTGTCCTTAGATTCCTGTTCTTTTCTAGCATTTTCTTGTGCTCTAAGGTCTAATTCCCTTGCTCTTAGTTTTGCAATAGGATCATTATCAAATTGTGAAGTAATTTTCTTCTCTTCATTCATAAATTCTTCCATCATGTCCGCAATAAGTTGTGCTTTTCTTGCTTCAATCTTTTGGGTCATCTGTTGAACCTGCATTTGCATTTGTTGAGCCATTTGTGGATTCTGTTGACCCATTTGTTGAGCCTGCATTTGCATTTGTTGTAGTTGTTGCATCTCATCTCTAAATTCTATCTCAACTTGTTCTTGTGACATTAAACTAATGTGTTCAAAAATATTTTTTTCTAAACTTGCCATCACCATTGGATTGTTTCTTGCAATGTTTGTTGCCATAAAATTTAAATGTGAAGTGATATGTGATCTATGATCTTGACCTGGAAAAGCTTGAAACTGTGCTCCACCTAACGCATCAATATGTTCTAACGCCGGATCTTTAGGCATAGGTTGTTGAGGTTTAACTAAAACAGCATCAATATTTTTTACACCTAACGCTTCATATATATTTCTATATGCAGCATACATGTTGTGCATTTGTGGATTAGATTGTGCCAGCTGCAATTCCGTTTGCGCTAGTGAAATACGCTGTGTTTGAGAAAAAATGTTAGGGTCAGCAACTGGCAATATATCTACTCGATCATCAAAGTCAGATTGCATAATCATTCTTTGGCCCCCAACTACATCATACGGATATTCTTGTGGTAGATATAACTTGAATACTCTAGCCATAAGTCTGAATTCATTTTTCAAAGCTGAGTAAATTCTTTTATGTATTGCCGACATAGTTCTACTGCCTCTCTCTAAAAGAGCAACGGTTGTTCCTACTGCCGCTTGTTGATTTCCATCTCCAACTTGTAAATCAGCAATTGATGCAAATCTTTGACCTGCAGTAACTACGACTCCCATAAGTTGTAATAAAGTTTGACTCGGTTCTTTAAAGGGTAACATCATAAATGAGTCTCTTAAGTTACCTCCTGGTGCATCTACATCTCTAAACTCACCGGGTTGAATTGATTGTGCATCATCTCTAATTCTAATACCACGCATTTTAAATCCAGCAGGTAAATTAGATAATGTTCCAGCATCCAATAATTGTCTTAATGCAGAAGTTGCCGTACGTGACAATCCACCTATCATGTGAATTAAGCCAAAACCATAAAAACCTAAACCAGGTAAAAATTTAAAGTGTACAAAATATTGTACTTTATTTTTCTTAGGATCTCCTATTTCATAATTTCTTTTAATAGAAAGAATCTCACGTGAGTTCTCTTCTAAAGTTACTAGATAAGGTACTTTAATTCCTGAGGGCTCACCAGTCTCTTGATTAACATCTTCAAATCCTTCTAGATCTAAATCAATGTGACATTCTAATAATGTATAAACGTCTTCGTTTTGAGATTTAGAAGTTCCCTCTAACTCTCTTTCTTTTTTATCAATTTCTGATTCTTGGTCTGAAGGTTTTCCAATATCTACATCTTTGTAAAAACCTGCAACCTGTTGTTTTCTTAAATCGTTTTCTGAAACTTTAACACGGTGAATAATTGCTTCTGCATCATCTAAAGATGTAGCAGTGTAAGGTACAATTAAATCATCTGCAGGAACAAACTTGGATACCGCTCTTTGTTCCATATCATCATAATAAACTTTTTTAAAAGTAGATCCTGAAAGGGGTAAATGAAATAACATAGAATCAAATTCTGGTTCATACTCTTTCATTTGATCCATGATTTGATAATTCATAAAATCTTTAACACGTGCTGCTTGTTGTGTTTTCTCCGGTGTGGATAAACCCATGACTTGAGTTCTAACCGGTCCATCAGCAGGTAATAATTCTTTATAAGCTAAGGATTGAAATTGAGTTACTGCTTCTGCTAATACGGGGTGAGTTGCACCTGATGCACCACTGAAAGGTTCTGTTCTATTGTCGTATTTAAAACCTAATAAGTCTAAACCTTGCGTATAAGTTTTTTCCCAATCTTTTCTTGATGAAACATACTCTTGATACTTAGAAGATAAATCAGATGCTAGTTTTCCTAAAACATCATCTGGTAAAAACTCTGCTAAGTTTGCATAATGCTCATCACCACCTTCGGGCGCTGCAGTTTGTGGATCTAAATTAATATCAACTGATCCATCTTCGTTCTCTTCAATTTCTATACCTTCTGGAGATTGTTCTCTTGCTTCAATTTCTTCAACTAAAGTTTCTTGAACTTCTTCTTCACCAGGTATTTCAAATTCTTTTCTTACTTCGTTTGGAAGTGCTTTGTCTATATCGGCCATTTATTTTTTCTCCAGATTGTTTGACTGTTTTAACAGTATTATAAGTAATATTCAACCCCTGAGGCATGGGTCCGGCTTCAGGGGGTAATAAGTGTTTCTTAGGGTATTTATTCATTATTTTTTTCTAATTGCTTCAGGGACAGGAACACCTGCTTCTTCAAATATATCATCAGAAACTCCAGACATCTCATCAACAACCTCTCCTGCATATTCTCTATCAGTTCTTAAATAAGCTGTGCCTTCTTCGTACTCATCTGGTGGATTTTTACCTTTCATCGTTTCATCTATTTGGCCTTTTCCAGGTTTATAACTCATGTAAGTTTCTTCGGTTAAAGGATTACCATAGTAACTAGGTGCATCAACATCATCAACCAGTTTCATTCTTTGAATTGTTTTTTGACCTGTATTTATATCTTCTGTTAATTCATAGTCTTTATATTTTTTAACAGATTGTCTTTCTGCTAATGCTCCAAATTGAGTCACATCATCCCCTAATAATTTAATTTTATTATATATTTTCCAGAAATGGTCTGGAGCACCTGCTAAATTTTCTTTTACTACCGGTGCTGCAGATTCTACAACTTTTGCTGCAGGTTTTATAAATTTACCTAAAATAGGAATTGATGCTAGTCCACCCATGACTTTCATAAAAGTTCTTCTATTCATTTTTGGATCTTTAGGGTCACCTCCTTCAGCAAAACCTACACGTCCACCTGTTGCGAAATTTTCTGTTGCGAATAGCTCAAAGAATTTACTAAAACTTATTTTAGGATTTTTTTCACCTCTTCTATATCTTTTATAAGCACCTAGTACGTTGCTTAATTTTTTAAAAGAGTCTTGTTCTGGGTTTACAGTTCTTACTGAATCATCCACGCTTGAACCTTGATTAAAACCTTGTCTAGAAATTAAACCTCCATTAGCGGCCATGATACCAGAAAAAGCTTCTGGGTCACCTCTTCTATTTTGTTGTATGGCTTCACTACGTTCTCTAGATAATAAATCATCTCTTTGTTCATCAGTTAAAGATTCTAATAATTTTTTTCTCTCTAACATATATTTACCACCTTGATATGCACCTTCACCTAGTAAAGTTGCAATACCAATTGGAGATGCAATTCTTGCAGCACGCATTGCCATTTTTGGTGATAGACCTAAATTTAAAACTCTTTGTAATATTTTATTTTTTGTAAATGCTTCTGTTCCTTTAACAAGACCTGGTGCAAAAGCTGCTTCAGCTCCTGCGGTTAATCTTCCTTCTGTTGTTCTTGGATCAAAAGTTCCACCTAATCCTTTTGTTGCTAGCACAGCTCCAGCAGGAGTTGATAAAGCAATTTGTCCAGCGTATTTTCCAAACTTGCCTATATCTTTTAAACCTTGTTTTATTAAACCGGGATCTGCCATGGGGTTTGAAAACAACTTCATTCCTTTGGATTTTTTATTTTCAATAAGTTCATCCCTAACTTGTTTCATAATTTTTTTTTCATTTTCTACTTGATAAGGCATAATAGCTTTAGCTAAATCTAAATCTGCTTGATTTAAATTTTTAACATCTTTGTCAATTAGACCCATACCAATTGAATTAATATAATTAACTCCTGTAGTTTTTGGTTTTAAAGTAAACTCATCTATATGTACCCCTTGTAGTCTACCTTTAGTTTTTGCAACCACATCAGATATTTGTTTATTAATTTTAGATAATTCTAATGAAATGTTTTTAGGAACTTTATCAAATTTTTCTGCTTGTTTAACTATACTATTTTGTTTTGAATAAAGTTTACTTAAATCATCTTCATAAGATTGAATAATTTCTCTATTTATATCTGGAGCATCTATACCTAAATTTAAAACATTATATAATTCATTTGTTTTTTTAACTTGTTTTAAACTTAAACGATGGGCTTGATCTAAACCCATTCCCTTTTTACCTTCACGTAATTTTCTTTCAAGATCTAAATCAGAAACTTCTTTAATTAAATTGTCTCTTTTTTTTCTTATTTTTTTTGCTTGAACATCTTTTGGTTCATCAGAAAAACTTTCTTTTAATTCGTCAGTGAACCCTCTGTAAACTTTTAGCTTACCTGTTTTTTTTAATTCATCTCTAAGTGTATCATATTTTTGTTGAGCTATTTCTGGAGTATCTTCTGGAAATAATTCACTAGATAAATTTTTAACAGATAATTTTTTATAGTTATCAATAAATTTTTTTTGCAAATCTAAATCTTTTAAATAACTAGTATTAGGTGTTAATTCTAAATAAGATGTTTTATTATCTAATAGTAATCTTCTAATTCTACTAGCATCTTTTAAATCATAATCTTTAGCAATAACATCTAAAGTTTCTCCTTTTTTAATTCTATCAACAATTTTATCAAAATCTGTAGTTGGAAGTTTAGTTTGTTTAAAAGTACGATCATCTAATCTTTTTTGTTTAAAGGCCTCAGCTTCTTCTTTAGAAGAAAAATAATTAGTACCTGCATTATATGTTTTATACTTCCAAGGTTTTTTAGGATCGGGTGGGTTATTTGATTTTTGAATACCCTCTTGTCTTTTATTTTCTGGTTTACTTAAAAAATCTTCTATAGTATCTAACGCTTCTTGTTTACCTTCTTTAGAATAAGGGAAAGCTCTTCTGATTGCATTAGAAAAACCAGATCCTCCTATTTTTGCTTGATACCTTTTTTCTCCAGATGGAGTAGTGTATTCAAATAAATAAGGTTCGGATAATTTTGTTTCATTTAATCTTGATGATCCACCAGAAAAGTTTTCTCTTGGTTCTATTGGTGTAGGTGTTTCTGGTCTTGTCAACCAAGACATCATCTGTTCGTATTCGCCTATTTTCATTACATACCCATCAGGTAAGATAAGCCTTTTTGAATACCGCCTTGAGCATTATCTCTTCTACCTTTAAACATTGTTTGTTTAACTATCTCAACTGCTTCTTCTGGAGTTTTACCCATTTTTTGTAATTGCATTAATTGATCAAAAGTTGAAAGAACTTGTGCTTTGTTATTTGGATCTGGATCATCTATAATTGCGGTTAATAAATCTTCATCTATACCAGGGTATTTCTTTTTAAGTTCGAAACGTTCCATAAGTTTTGAACCTCCCATTTCGTTTAATTGTTTTTTCATCTCTGGAGTTACCCCATAAGCTTCATCCACTTCGTCTAAAATTTTCTTTTCTATATCTTCGTCTAATCCTAAAATTTCTTTGTCAAAATCTTTTTTTACTTGTGCTAATTCATCTTTAGGAATAATTAATTCACGTTTCTTTTTTAATACAGCACCTCTTTGTGTAGATAAAGCTTGGTATGCTTCATCATAAAGATCAATTTGTTGATTTTGATCTAGATCATAAAATTCTTTACCAAATCTTTTTTCTGCTAAATCATCTGCAACAAGTTGTGCATCGTATTTTAAATCATTTGCAAATCCTGGTGATACATTATCAATTGCCTTTTCTACAGGATCTTTTGGTCCACCAGCTCTTTTTGATCCACCAGCTGATTCATACTCTTTAAACATATCCGCTTCATAGGCTTTTACTTCGTTTCTTATTCTATTGGCTGAACCAACTGTGCCATCAAAATCATAAGCATCTAATTCACCTACTTCTTCTGCAAGATCTGCAATCTCATCGTCAGTTAATTCTCTACTTGGATTTGGGTTTCTTGCTTCAAATTCTGAAATAATTTGTTGGTCAGTTTTTGGGGGTTGATCTATTTCATCTGCAGTCTTCATTGCCCCTTTACCAAATTTTTTATTAATAGTTTTTACTAAAGTTTGAATTCCTTTTGGTAAACTACCTATAGCAAAACCTATTCTACCGCCCATTGCATTTGGTTCTCTATCTGTTGGATCAAACTCAGTAAGTTCTTCTATCTCATCAGATTGTTTTAAATTCAATCCAGACTTTGGTGTTACATCATACAGTTCATTTTTTTGTAATATAGAATTTAACTGATTATAATCTTGAGCTGAAAGTAATTCATCAGAAACATCTTCTAGTCTCTCTAATGAGTTGACACCAAATATATCTGCAAAGGTATCAATTGGATCTGCTTTAGAAACATCAATTCCTTTTTTAGATAATATCTCTCTAGCTGCTGTTCTTACAATACCTTCAATCATTCTATTTGGATAACCTAAGGCATTTCTTTGCTCTTCCGACATTCTAAATGTTTTAGGATTGTTTTCACTCATCCCTTTAATATTCTGTTTAACGTCTTCTATGTTTTTCATTAAAGGACCAGCTTCATCAGTCTTCATGATTCCTGAAGCCTGACTCGGTGACTCCTCAACTATTTTACCTCTTTTATCTGCTCCAGGTTTAAAAGATGCTTCAATAACTTCACCTTCTTTTTTAGGTTTTTTAATACTAGGTGCTTTACTTTCTTTAAATATTTTATTGATTTGTAATTTTAAAAGATCACTTACTTCACCAAATTCTTGTTTAGCAGCTTTATAGGCATCATCTATTTTAATATCCCCTTTACTTGCCATTCTTGTAAGTGATTGTAGAAATTTAAATATTTGTCCCATCAGTAATAAGTCCTTTGTTTTTGTGGTAGCGGCTCATCTTCATAATCTTCAGGGTGGTTAATTAATCCACCTTGTCTGAATCTCATTACAGCTTGAGTCATAGAATCGACCAAGTCATCATGGTCTCCAAAAGGGAAAGCTGCACATTCTTCAATAACTTCTTGTGCAAACTCCATATCTTTAGGAGCATAGATCTTCCCTGACTCAAACAGCGGTGAAACGCTATTTACCCTCGTATGTTTATCATTACCCCTAGAGGGAGTGAAGTTTATAACAGGAATCCCAGCCTTACGCAACTCATATGTTAAAGGGAGCCCGGATGCCTTACCCTCGATTATAACTGTTTCCGGATTCCAGTAGCCGTACTGATCTAATGCAATACGCCGAAGTTCTGGAAACTCATACCGACCTTTTAAGGAGTCAAGTAGCATGAGACAGGGGCCACTATCTTCGGTTGGAGTAAATACACCCCAAGTGGTAATAGCACTAAAGTCAGCTGTTTCTTTTTTCATAAACGCTGTATCGTAAGATTGAATAACATGTTCTAGTGGAGGTAAATCTTTCTCCCAGTTTTGCCACCACTCCCGTTTTATTAATGCACCTTCTTCTCCAGTTGGGTTTTGCATATACTGTGCATTCCATTTAGATAGAGGTATTGATGCACGAACACTTTCTAAATCCTTCAGGTTCCAGTATTCAGGCCATAAGGGTTTTCCAGTTGGCATGATTGCAGGGAATTGAATTACTTCCCACTGATCTGCTTTAGCTTCCTTTTGTGCTTTAATTAATCTACCTGCTAAATCTTTTTCATTCCATCTTGTCATTACAATAATAATTGTTCCACCAGGTTGCAAACGCTGACGAGGACCTGATGTATACCATTCATAAGTTCTGTCCAATGCTTGTGCATTCATCGCATCTTGCTCAGTGTGAGGATCATCAATAATTAATAGATCAGCACCCCTTCCTGTAATAGCTGAACCAACACCGGCAGCATAATATTCTCCACCTTGTTGGGTTTCCCATTTACCAGCAGCTTGCGAATCTTCTTTTAATCTTGTTTGAAATATTTCTTTATACTCAGGGGTATCCATAAGTTGTTTTGCTTTACGTCCAAACCTTACAGATAATTCAGTTGTGTTAGTAGATTGAATAATTTTTAATTTAGGATTACGACCCACCATCCAAGCTGGTAATAAGTAGGATGCAAACTCAGACTTAGTATGTCTAGGTGCCATATTGATAATGACACGTTTTGTTTTACCATTTGCTATATCATTAAATTTTTTAGCTACTTGTTTATGATGTTTACCTTCAATGAATTCTGGCCATACATGTTTAACAAAAGCCATAAAGTCATTTTTGACATCAGCTTGTTTTTTCTTATCTTTCCATTTAGCCATATAAATAGCTAATTGTCTTTTTACATCAGGCGGTAACTTTTCAAACTTTTTTAATTTATTTATATCCATAACTCATTCGAAAAAAAATTTTTATAATATTTTTTCATAATTAATTTAAAGGTCTTAAAGTATTTTAAGCCTATAAATGTATAAGACTCAGTAAATATGCTCACCTCAGGGACCCCTTTTTGATATATCTATATAACAATAAAAGAAAAAGTTCAAATTTTGGATTGGGCTTGGTACCTCTATCCAAATGGATAGAGGTACGGGACTAGATGACTAGTCTAACAGAACCATGTATTGTCTTGCGAAGTGTTTTTTGAACCAATCTAATCCTTTACGTACTGTGCCATAGTCACCAAACATTTCTGCACCTATGATAGTATCGTAGACAGCTGCCGCAAACTCTGGAAGAGTTGTACTCTCTCCTCCAAATCTATTCTTAATTTCTACCTGAACTGTTGGGTCTTCTGGTAGTTGTACATTGAATGGCAACTTATATTCTCTGCCGTTGTATTTAATTGTTTTCATATGTTCCTTTCTGTTAATAGGACTATCCTAGTTTATTAGGATAGCCCTGTCAATTAATTAATTCCAAAGATCCTTGACCATTGCTCCATTGGTTGCTTTGTTCAATGCCTCAAGATACTCGGTCTCAGTCATCATTAAATATGTTAAACAGAACTCATGTTTGATCTGTTGCGTTGCTCCTGGTGTTCTTAGGTAGTCAACTGCTTTGTCTAACATCTCCTGACGTCTTGCGCCTCCCGGCATGTACTCGGCTTTAATTGTTTTCTTTGTCATAATATTCCTTTCTGTTAATAGGACTATCCTAGTTTATTCAACTAGAACTGTCAACCCTATTAATTAAAGTTTCTGTAATATTACAGTTTGTTCATAGGTTCCCTCTCTCCACCCATACTCTCGTTGTTCTTTGTTAACCTCTATAGGTGTCTCAAGGGGCTCGGTCCTTGGTGCAATAGCAATAACTTGCTGTACATACTTATGAGCAAAGTCATTGTAACAGCCTTGACTACAAAAGTAATTATAGAAGTTAGTATGTTGAGTATTAAATTGTTTTATCTTTTTAGTTCTTAAGACCTTACTACCCTTGACACCTCGTATTCTATCTTGAGTGTGTTGAGTATGGCAGCTTGGTCCATGACACCATACATAATCAGTCATTATTCCCAACTCCTTTTCATTCTACGCATTTCAGAAAACAATTCTCCCATGTGTAATTTATCGCAAGTCTTAACCCATTCAATTAATTCCTCACGCATTGCTTTCTGTTCCTCGTAGGCTTTAGCTTTATTGCTGTCTATTGTTTCAAAGTGTGCTTCGTTTTGTTCAGCCATTATTTTTTTCCTTTCTATATCTTTCGTTTTGTTCGTCTATGTAATCTTGCGTTGACCTTGCAAAATATAATCCTACCACTATTAAAATTGTAATCATACCTAAAAATATCCACTCCATATTAAAACCTCACTTTCCAACTACCTTTGGCAGTTCTGTAATTGTTTGCGTCAATGTCAAAGTATGTGATTAAACTATCTCCAACTTTAGATGTCCAATATCTACACTTGTCAGTCCAAGTTGCTCGTCTTGTGATATGCTTTTTATCCTTGTTAGAATAATAAGTGATTGTAAATTGTTTGTTGTTTTCCATAGTATTCCTTTCTGTTAATAGGACTATCCTATAATAT
>Ga0206131_10008000_pt1 | contig 10470 bp, 11 predicted proteins | sample Helgoland_Spring_FD_148636 | JGI IMG/M metagenome (GOLD analysis project Ga0206131, IMG submission 148636) | Pelagic subsurface seawater microbial communities from Kabeltonne, Helgoland, North Sea - Helgoland_Spring_Bloom_20160517_1 | ecosystem: Environmental > Aquatic > Marine > Epipelagic ... | reverse complement strand
AGTACCCCACCAAATAACTTAGTACCCAAAAGGGACTAAAACAGTACCCTGGGGCACTATAGGTTCATTTATATATACTGTAAATCAGGTAGTTATAAATAGTAATGAGTACAGGTGGGACCACCAATAAAATCAAGCCTTCACGTAAAGTGGGGGCTTTTTTTATTTTCAACTCTCATACAAACCTCATATCAGTACTCTATTTCATTTGTCGAATTCCACCAGTAAAACCCTATAAATCTTTAAAAGACGTCAGATAATGAAAACAAGCCTTAAAAACAGTTTTGTACATTGTATTGACAATTAGAGAAAAAACTTGAGTTTGTGCAAAATAATTTACCCCCTAAATTTTAATTACAAACTAAATACGAGACCTACTGGATAATAAATAAAACAAGAACTATGGGAATATTTGATTTTTTTAAAGGCAAGAAAGAAAACTCTAATGATTCCGTTTCGAGAGTTAATTGGAATGACACAGAAGACGTTGGAGTTGTCACGCACTTCAAGGGAAAGCCATTTACTGGAGTATGCTTCGGTCTTCATGAAAATGGCAATTTAAAAGATGAGTATGAAATGTTAGACGGATTAAAACATGGCAAAGCTGTTACATATTATGATAATGGTCAACTATTATCTGAGTCAAACTGGAAAGACGATAAAGAAGATGGTTTAAGTAAAGAATATCACGAAAACGGTGTATTAGATATAGAGTCAAATTGGAAAGAAGGCAAACTAGATGGATTAATCAAAGAATACAATGGAAACGGGGAGTTAAAAGCAGAGACATATTTTAAAGATGGTGATATAAAACTCCCATCTTCTAAATCAAATAAACTTGAAAAAATTACCAGTCGCAATCAATTCTCCCTGATGACCCTCTGAGCCTTCCGTTGTAATCATATTCTATGTCCATATTGCCAATACTTACAATTCTTCCTTGATAATCATAATCAATATCAACATCACCAATACTTCTAACCCTCCCTTGATAATCATAATCAATATCTAAATCACCAATATTACTAACCCTTCCTTGATAATCATAATCAATATCATCACCTGCCATAAAATTGAATTTTAGTGGGGTATCGTCTTCGTATACAGTAAATTTATAATTCTCGCACTCAAAAGAAATTTGCCCAAAAGAAACGACAGGAACTAACAGTAATAAAAGAAGTAGCTTTTTCATAATATCTAATTTATAAATACAATATACAAAACTTATTTTTAAAGCTTTTAGATAAAGTCAAGTGGTATTGATGCTTTGAAACCCTCACTTTAGCTGTTGCATAGGTGGGGATTTTTTATTTAATTGCCTAGTATCATTTTCTTTAATTCAGTTGCTATCTTGTCAAACCCATCTTAGACAGTAGCTTCTTTTGGATTTGGCCCATATTTATTTTCCCCTGGATTACTTTCTGTCAACATTAAAACTAATAACCATATTGCTCCAATTAATGGAATTAATGATATAAAAAACATCCATCCACTTTTCCCAACATCATGAAGTCTTCTCACCAAAACTGCTAATCCTGGAATAAAAACCACCAATGAATATATTAAATATAATGGTCCATACCCTATACCTTCAATACCAATTCCAAGAATAGAATCAAGAATAAATGCTACAACAGCAAAAATCATATTAAATAGAGTATACATCCAAAATTCTTTACGTCTAGCACGCATTCATAATTATATTCTAGTTTAATTTTAAAATTTTAACTGCGTCTTGTGTGGCTTCATAATCCTTAAAAACTCAATTTGCTCTTTGTTGTTAAGCATATCAAATAAAAACGAGACTTTTATAATGCCTCGTTTAAACTACTTGACTTAGGTTTGAAGTTTCCATAGGTAACTTGGGTTAGAGTGTAAGTCATAATTTGACCATCGAGAGTAATTGGGGAGTCTTTTGATACTGACTCATTTTCCATAAATCCACCGTAAACTCTAGAACATTCTTCTGAATTTATTTTTTTATTACCATTCCAATTCTTTCCCCAATAGAAAAAAAGTTGGTATGTGCCATCGGAAACATCAAATGAATAAGTTCTTCCAGAGGAAATATAAGCATGCTTTAGAACCTTACCATGTCTTTTTACAATAGCCACAACAGCAGATGATTTTGACGCACTGACTTTTATTTCTGAGCACCCAACTAAATATCCATTCTCAGGATATGTTTTACATGAAGCATTGATACCAAAACAATTTTCCCATGGAGTTGAACCTGTATACTGTGAGTAACTTAAAAATGGGATTAACAATAAAGAAAATATTAAAAAGCGAATCATTTTTAAATTTACAGATTTAATTTGAGAAGTAGGGTGTCAAATTTGAGTTTTTAAGCTTTTTAGATAATTGAGCCTGCAACAACCAAAAGGTTTGTTGCCAATATGTTGCCAAGTAGGCAATAAAAACCGCAACATCTTGTTTATAAAAACATTAAGCATTTTTACAAATTCATCCTTATCAATTTCACCTGAACCCCAATTATGAAATTTAGTTTCTTTGTGTCAGTCACAAGCGACCTAGAGGGAATCAATGTCACTTGCTTGTATTTAGTTTATAATTTAATTTAAATTAGGTATCGATGGATAAGGTACTATTGAGTCTAAAATTAAATACAAACTATCCTTGACCATTAAAGATATAGATATTACTATCACAGAGGTAATAATACTTACGGCTATATTATTATTTTTAATTTCTTTGAGTTCATCAATCTCTTTAGTCATAAGAGTAAACAAATTAATAGAGATGATTATAACTAAAGTTATGATTATTGAACTTATTCCGATAAACACTCCACTATATCTTAAGCTCTCTAACCAAATAGAACCATCAAAATTAACTTGATTTTCTATTAATTCAATTGAATTAGATATGACCTGATTTAAGCCATTAAAAAGGTAGCCAACTGAGAATAAAATTGAGGAACATAAAATAGCATAAGCTATGTTATCATTACCCATTTCATATTTCTTTTGGATATATTTGTCAACCATTTTATAAGTAGAATATAAAATTATTATTCCTACTAAAAGTGAAATCCCCATTTGTATTAATCCATTGTATAAAAGATCTAAGTTCATATTATTAATTTTTTAAATTAAATTACTACATACCATTTTGAAATATCACCGATATTTTTTGGAATTACTCCGATTTCAAATCCAGGTGCCGTAGTTTCCCAAACATAATATTTTTTCCCATTATGTATTTTAAATTTCCCATAAGAGGGTAGATTGATTCCCAAAATAGAGTGTTCATATTGTAAACTATTTAAAATTACTGCATCGTAATTGAATTTTTTAAAAAGAGTATAAAGAAAAACAGTTCGAGTATCACAATCTCCCTTAAAATTCCCTATGAACTCTAAAGGAGAATATATGCCAAATTTTATATTACTCTCACATGTAAAACCTGCTTTAACAAGCTTATTTACCATATCATTACTTTCATATAAAACCGAGCAATCACCTGAAAGTTGAAGTCCATATGGGATGTTTTGAACCATAGTTACCAAGACATCTGCAAACTCTTTTCTTGAAATATTAGGGATAGATGATTTTATTTTTTTTAATGAACTGTAAATGTTTGATAATTTTTCATAATCTCTTTTAGATATATCCGAATATATAACAGGCATGTTTTTAAGTCGTAAATCGAGCTGTAAATTATCCTTAAATTCTTTTGATTTGAAATACTCGTTTGAATTAACGCTTAGTGTAGTAGAATGTTTTCGGTTATTATTGTCATTCCAATCAATTTTGTAAGACATTAAAAAATTTTCTCCAGACTTGAGACTTTCATCATATATATTTTTTTCATAATAAACTTTCTTTTCTTTTATTGAATTAGTGAAAAATAAAGATCCTAATCCATAAAAAACTAATAACAAGAAAAAGAAATAAGTATATTTAAAAATATAATTAAATAATCTAAATATATATTTTGAAAAAAAGTAAAGTAATGCTAAAACCGAAGCTATAATTAATGTTTCTAATGCACCTAAAATATTTGCAAAACAAACAATCAAAAAAGCATAAAAAACATATGTTAAGTAGGGTAAGAGGTTTAATTTAACCTTGTCTTTAAAAATAGCGAATTTTGGTTTAGGCTTAGAAATAACATATTCTGGTTTTATTTTTTTTATTTTAACAATCTCGATCTCATCTTGATTATACAATGCTCCATAAATATTTCCTGAGATAGTTCCGAAAGTCATATCACCCTCTCTAATAATTTCTGAAAATTCTATATTATAAATAATAACATCACTTAAATCTTCATTAAACTGATGGTTTTTAATTGATTTTTTTGGATTAATTTTAACATCATTCAAGCTACTTAAATGAAGAGATATAGAATTAGCTCCCACAGACTCTAAATAAGAAGATTTAACAGCGCTTTCTATGTTCGCTTCAACTATGTTTATTTTTGATAAATTAACGCCAGAAATCGAACTAATCGAAGATTCAGCATAGTACTTTCCTGTGAAAGATCCTTTTATATATAGATTGTTGTTGACTTTAATTTTCAATTTGAATTATTTGTATTTAACCATTCTATTAAACTTCCTTTCTTGAAATTTTTAATGTTGTTTTTAATAGGTATCAAATTAAAAGGAGGGTCAGAAAATTTTGTTGATATTACTCTTTTACTCCCCGTTGACTCAACAAACAACTGATCCCTTAATTCAACAAATTTTGAGTATTTATTCTCAACTAAACTTCGGTTAATTTTATTTTTTAAATTAAAATATTCAATAAACTCATTACTCAATAGAAGTAGAATTAGAGGATAATAAAATAAGGCAATCATTAGAATAGTAAAAAGATAAGATGATGGAATTTTTTTATTAAGAATATTTATTTTTTGAGCAAAAAATGATGACTTATTAACCACTTTTCTGTACTCTTTTATATCTAAATCAATTTGATTTTCAATCAACACAATTTTTTTTTCTAATTCTTTTACATTTACAATTTTATCAGGCTCATTTATTAATATTAAAAATTCCTTTTCATTTTCATAAGCAGTGGTCATCTCTTCAATGTTTTTTAACTGAATTTTCTCAATAGTTCTAGAGTAATCTTTAACTAATTCTGACCTATATTTTACTAAATGAGGATTAATTTTATTTTTAAAAATCAGGACTTCAAGAGGATAAGAAATCATGAGTGCCAGGATTAATAAGGAAATAAACTTAATTAAATGAGGAAATAATTTTTGGAAATTAGTTCCAGATTCATATTTAACATCACCCCTTTTGAGGGAAGACAAGATCAATCTATAAAGATTCAAAATAAATAAAGAGAAAAAAGTTGCAATAATGATCATTACATAATTATTTTCCGAAATTTCTGATACAGCCTTAAGTAATGAAACAAATGATAAAATGACAATTAATATTAAAAGAAAAAAATACAAAACAAAGTCGTTTCGTTTTATTCTACTCAATATATATAAGTCAAATCCACAAAATATTTTTAATAGTTTATTCATTAAGCCTTATCTATGTAATCATCTGGTTTTTTTTCTATTTTTATCATTTCCTCTCCCTTCCATTTATCAATTATAAAATCACTTAATTCACTTTGGGTTTGAATCAGTTTAATTTTTTCTTTTATGAGTTTTTCAGATTGGTGATTTACTACAAGGTCTCGTTTTAACCCATCTTTATCTTTATAAAAGTCATACTGAACTTCTATACCGTGTTCCGCTTGAATTAAAGCCTTTAAATTATCATTCATAAAATCATAAGGACTTTTAATTAGCATCATCTTAAAAAATATAGGAGTTAGCTCAATAGTCATGAAAAGAAGTGTAATAAATAGTGTAAGTAAGGGATCTACAATTTCATGAAGAATGTTAATTCTTTCAGAAAGTCCATTTAGCTTATCTGATATGTCTCCTTTTTCAGCTATCAAAAGCTTTTGTTCTTTTTTTAATTCATCAATATCGTCTTGAAAATCATTAATCCTTGGCTTAAGTTCATTTTTTAAATTTTTAAATTCTCTCATTATTCTTTGTCTAGTACTATCTTTTTCTCTTGCTACAGGACCAAAACCTCTGTTTCCTGTACCTCCATCACCATCAATTTCTAGGCTGTACGTCAACTCGGCTGAAATCTTTTCCTTTTCTTTTTCTTTTATAATACTTCTAAGTTCAGCGATGTCTTCTCTTAAATCATCAATTTTCGGATCAAAATCAGCATTAATACCTTCTGTGAATTCTATTTTTTGCGCTTGTTGTCTATTTACCAATTCCACATCAATCTCAGTAGAAAACATTTTAAGTTCCATTGGCTTTGAAATTGTAAAAGCAATAATAATACCCATTAACATTCTAGGCAAAGCAGATTTTATTTCGTCAAATGTAATGGCCTCTGTTCCGTCACCTTTACCAGTGCTAGCTACTATAAAACGATCTATATTAAATATAATTAATCCCCAAATAAACCCAAATACTATCGACATTGATATTGCTACATAGTCAATAGGTATGTTTGCTGCTCCACTTCCTCTTGGACCAAAAATCACGTAAAAAGCATAGCCACCTGCCATAGCTGCCATAAATCCAGTTGCTACAACAATTCCACCTAAACATGCATATTTTACGTGATCAGTATAAGTGCTTCGCTCTAAGATATAACTATCAGCTCCGCATGCCCTCCAAAGTTGTTTCATTAAGAAACTTGGCTTGGGTGATTGATAAAATGAATTTTCCATATTTAATTTAATTTTAAGTTTTTCGTGTCAATTTTTATATTTACAGTTGAATTTTTTATAGAAACACTTGAAGATCTAATTTGGGGTTGTCTTTTCTTGATGACTGTTTTTGAGTTGTCTGTTAATTTGTTTTCTATTGGTAACAATATCTTTTTGTCACTCTTAAAATTTCCTTTTAAAACACTAGATTTTGCAAAAGAATGAATGTTCATTTTTATTTTTGATGAGACTATACCAGTCCAGCCAAAAGCGTAAAGAGTTATATAACGATTAGTTTTTTCAGCCTCAATAAAGGCCTTGTTAGTGTTACAAAACCATCCTTTTAACCAAGAATCTTGATGAACTTTTACTAAAAAACAATCTTGAACCTTCCAAACAATTTCGACAAGAGCTCCTTCTAATACATATTTAGAATTAACTTTAAAAAATTCAATTTTAGTATTTAAATCAATCATTTAAAAATTCATCAAGAGTTATATTTTCTGCATCAGAGTTACCCCCTTCAATTCCAAATGTAATTTCCCATTGTGTTTTCTTGTTAAAAATCCATAAATCATTATTTCGCAAAGCTTGATCATTTTTTAAAAATCCGCCCATTACATCATCAAGTTTAGTGTTCTTATTACGTTCGTCTAAAACTTTTGAAAAAGACCAAGCGTTTCCTCTATAGTATTTCAAACGATATGTTCCATTAGGTATATCATCCATAGTCAAAACTTCATTTTTTCTAATGAATTGTGCTCTATATATTTTTTTATTATAAGTGTTATAAATTACCATTACATAATCTTTTGAATCAGCATTAATTTTCAAAGAATTCTCATGAGAAACATTAAATATACCTCTCCCAAAAACTTTTTCATAAGGCTTGAATCCAGTTTTTGGATAACATGTTTCATAATATTCATTGCATGCTAGTTTATATCCTAAATCACATGCAGCAATAAAATCATCACACCCCACAAGACCGATTTTGTTTTTAACAAGTCCTTTATAATAAAAAGCTTCAGCGTTTACACTTGTTGAGTTTAATTTTATTGATTCGTCAAAATCCTCTAAAGCTTTTTTGTAGGCTCTACTAAATTTAGATTTCCCCTTTTTATAATAACTTTTTCCTCTTAAAAAATAGACTAGCCAATCATCGTCTTCACTACTAGCATCAATGGCGTCATCAAAGTCAGAAATTGCATCATCGTAATTTTCATTTTCATAATAAATAGTTCCTCTTTTAATTAGAGGATCGATATTAAACTGATCTTCATCAATGGCATATTCGTAATTTTCAAGTGCTGACTCTACATTATCACTTTCATAAGCAGTATTACCTTTTTCATAATACCAATTCGAATCTCTTTCCTTACAAGATTTAAATAAAATAAATATGAGAAGTAGTATTCCTAAAATTGTCAATAGTGGCCATAAGTTAAACCCTTTTTTAGAAGGTTCTTTATACTCATCTTCAATGACAACAGCATCTTTTAAAAAATTTTCTTTTTCTTTATCATCATCAATCTTTTTTTCTTCAACCTTAACTTCTTTTTTAATTGAAGAGTTTTTTAACGGAATTTTAGTGTCATAGATTAAAGGTTTTAAATCAATTTTTTTACTAAAGACAGTATTTGGAGTTATATTTTCTAATTCTTTGGAATTTTCAAAATCCCATGAAGTTCCAAATCCACCAGGCGGATATATATTTAACCTATAAAATTCATTTCCTTTAGAAAGATGAATACAAAATTGATTTTTTACATCAAGCTCAACAAATTCTTCAGGATTATCATCAAGCCACTCTTTTATACTTTTTTTCTTTATTGAAAAAATTTGGTCTTTATCATTATATCTATGAACTATGTCTGTAAACTTTTCAATAGCATCATCAGCATTATTCCAAAAAGAAGTTATCAATGTTGCACCGCTAGTACTAGTAAAAAATCTTCCATCAGGAACACCACCATCTGATCCATTTAAAATAGGAGAATCTAAGCCTTTAACAATACTATTTATTTCCTGAGAGTTCTGATTAATACCGTCAAAATTTTCTAAATCAGAAATAAACTCCATGGGTTTAGGTAATCTATTAAGTCTAACAAAAACCCCCTCTTTTTGATAACCTATAACAAACAAGTGCCCTTTAAATAAATATTCCCAATTTTCAGGCTTCTCCTCAACTATTTGGTTAAAAATCTTTATTCCTCCATTTTTTTGAATAATATCATCAATTAAAAATTTAGCAATTTCAAATGTTTGAACTTTAATCAAAATATAATCCTCACCTTCTTCATCTTTAAATAATAGAGGGACGTTTATGAAGTTTGAAAAATCTTTTTTGTCATTTTCTATTGATTCTCCATCATAAATTTCATTAAGCCCTAATACCCAATTTGATTTAACTTTATCTTTTGCGTATTGTGTAGTTAAAATTTCCGTTGCATTACTAGGGGCAACATCAGCATTTGAAATAATAATGACTTGAGAGTCTTTTATTCCAGCTTTTTCAATTTTAAAGCCTTTCCCATTCCAAAAAGTAATATCATCATAACCCTCTTTGTAGCCACTATCAATATCGATATCGTTATTTACAAGGAGTTGATTTAAAGTTTTATCAATGTTTTTTTTAGAGCAAGGTTTCACCAACATAGTCATCGAACCTACAGCAAAACGCCAATCTCCGTCAACATCAGACGTCATATATTCTAAAGGGTTTTTAATATTTAATTCATGATTATAAACTACTTTATCAAATTCAAGCCCTTTAAGATTTTTAAAAACGGAAAAGACTACTGATTCTAATCCATTTTCATTTATTAAGTCTAAAATATTCATATAATTAAGTTAGTTTCCACTTCCCCATCTTGGCCCTGAGTGACCACCAAATCCAGGGTAGACAGTTTTTTATTTAAATATACTTAAAAAAAACTAAGCCAGTGTTTTTAAGTATATTGTATTAAAAGTCATATGTTATGAAAAAGCTACCTCTTCTTTTACTGCTAGCTCCCATGTTTTTATTTGGGCAACTTAAATTTCTGCCTAGCTCCAATGGAGAGGTTGTTGAACACACGTATTACTCCTTATCCTATCTAGAAGAACACGAACAAGCAGAATGGGTTCATTATAAACTTAATTCTACAATGCTAAAGGGAGAGATACCTAGGAAAAAAAACTACACAATCGATCGAAAGGTTTCAACAGGGTCTGCAAAAACTAGTGATTACACTAACTCAGGATTTGACAGGGGGCACCTTGTTCCTGCTGCAGACATGAAGATGGATTTTACCTCGGTGAAAGAAGCTGCTTACATGTCAAACATATCCCCTCAAAAACCAAAATTTAATAATGGGGTTTGGAGTAGGCTTGAAAAGCGGATCAGATTAAGGGCAAAAAAATCAGAACTGTATATTACTACAGGAGGGGTTTTAAGTCCAGCAGATCTTAAAAAAACAGGCAAGAACAACGTGTCTGTGCCGGATCAGTTTTATAAAATAATTTACGATGTCAAGAATCAAAAGATGTTTGCTTATTTAATGCCAAACAAAAAAATTGAGTCAAGAGAAAAGTACGTCGTAACAGTTGATTCAATTGAAGCATTGACTGGAATTAATTTCTTTGCTGATTTATCTGATGATCTTGAGGACAAACTAGAAGCCTCTGAAGAACATTTAATTAATCAATAAACTTCTAAGCTATTATTGTGTTCGAAGAAAAATCACCTCTTTCTCATCACGATTTGCTA
>Ga0206131_10007999_pt1 | contig 10470 bp, 9 predicted proteins | sample Helgoland_Spring_FD_148636 | JGI IMG/M metagenome (GOLD analysis project Ga0206131, IMG submission 148636) | Pelagic subsurface seawater microbial communities from Kabeltonne, Helgoland, North Sea - Helgoland_Spring_Bloom_20160517_1 | ecosystem: Environmental > Aquatic > Marine > Epipelagic ... | reverse complement strand
CACCATCGCCTGAAACAGGTCGAGGTTGGCCTGCAACTCCAGCACGTGCTTCATCCGGTACTGATACGCCTTCTTATCGCACTGCGCCCGTGGCGCCTGCACCGCGGGCCCCTTAGAAGCATTCAACAAACGAAACTGTATCGCCGTAGTATCCGTATTGATTGCCATCTCACCACCCAGGGCATCGATCTCGCGCACCATGTGACCCTTAGCCTGGCCACCAATCGCTGGATTGCAGCTCATTTGCGCGACGGTATCTAAATTGCCTGTCAGCATCAAGACATCGGCACCCAGCCGCGCAGCAGCAAGGGCGGCTTCACAGCCCGCATGGCCTGCGCCGCAGACAATCACATCGTAGGGCTGTTTCGGCCCGAATTTTAATCCACCACTCATTTTCCGATACAAAACTGTTTAAATAGACTGTCGAGCATACGATCATTATCCACCTTGCCGACCACCTTACCGATTGACTCCACCGCAGCACGAAGATCCGAAGCGATCAACTCAGACAAATCATCATCCTTCATTTTCTGGGCAGCTAACTCTAGCGAATCACAAGCCTCACCTAGCGCATTCGCATGCCGCGCATTGACGACCACACCATCGGTCGCATTCGGCTGCTGGACTGCCGACTCAATCGAATCTGTCCAGAGCTCCCGGAACGCCTGCAGGCCCTCGTGCGCTTGCAGCGAGAGCCGCGCATGCTGAAATTCGGCCATAAACTCGTGATGCTCGGAGGCATTTGGCAGATCAATTTTATTCTCGATCACGATAGTATTCTTAGGCGTCATACGCGCTAGCAGAGATTCAGGCAGGGCAGGGGAGGGCGATGCGGCATCCAGCATCAACAAAAAGAAGTCTGCGGTTTCGGCCTGTTCAATCGTATGATTGATGCCGATTTGCTCAATCGCATCACCAGCCTCATGTAGGCCTGCTGTATCCAGTATCTCGATACGCCAAGGCCCCACCATTAAAAAAGCTGAGATATAGTCACGAGTCGTGCCTGGTATATCGCTAACAATCGACCGGTCCGATCCAGTCAGCGCATTGATCAAGCTACTCTTACCCACATTTGGCTCACCAATAATCAGCGTCTTGACACCCTCGTGCAATAATGCCGTATAGCGCTGCGTGTCAATTAGTTCCGAAACCTCAGTAATTAACTTTCGCAGCTCTGAAGCAGGTCCTACTTGATCCTCGCTAGGCAAATCTTCTTCAGGAAAATCAATATACGCTTCGAGATGCGCCATCACACTCAAGAGCCGATCCGTCAACTCACTCATCTTACGCCCAACTGAACCATGCAACTGGCGCTGCGCCACCTCGATACTACGATCCGAGCGCGCTCGAATCAGATCTGAAACTGCCTCGGCCTGACTCAAGTCCATCTTTCCATTTAGGAAGGCAGTGCGGGTAAACTCACCCGGCTCTGCGGATCGGCAGCCTCGAGACATGAGATCTGCCAAGATCTTCTGCACGATCAATGGGTTTCCATGTGGTGCGATTTCAAGCATCGCTTCACCCGTAAAAGACTTACCCAACTCGAAGTACGTGAAGACACAGTCATCTATACTCGCACCAGCGACATCCTGGTAGGTGCCAAAATGAGCATAGCGTGGCGGTAGTACTTGCTCACGGCCCAAAATTTGAGCCGAGAGGGCCGAACAGGCGGGACCACTCAAGCGAATCACCGCAATGGCTGATTCGCCGGCCGGAGTTGAAAGAGCAACTATTGTATCAGTAGCAGGCATAGTGCCGCAAAGTTCGTCACATATGCCGTGGCGTCAAGTACACATCTAAAGCGCTTTATTTAACGATGAATGAGAAACAATCTGGAGTAGGGCACATAGAGTGAAAAATGAACCCACTTCTGGAGGCTTAATATCACAAGAAAACACCCTCCAGGCCCGATATATACTGACATTGGCTGACATTTTTAAAAGTCATGATTTGAACATAATCACCGGTTTCGATGGCAGCCTTTTATTTTCACGCTACTAGTTGATGCAGAGCAACTTGCGGACTAACTGTAGGCATTTAGTCGCACCTAAATCACCGCGACCAAATGGACACCGTAAAATCTAGAATTTGTAGCTCAATGACTGACCAAAGACGTATGCAGTTTGCCAAGTTGCATCATAACCAAACCGCTTTGTTTGAAACATATAAAATAGCTCAAGCTTGGTTTGCTTATTAATACTGAAAGATAGCTTCAATGGCTTGAAACGATTTTCAAACAAGCGGTTTGTGGTATAATTATAGAATACTTCGGTATCCACACCGATACCCGTTAATGAGCCCATATTCGCGACTTTATAATTGAAACTAAAACGATGACGACTGACCCATTGATTATCTATAGACTCAATCGCGCGCAGTGCGAGTAGATGACGCATCGATAAACTGATTCGATCGTCAATTTGCCAATGCGGGGCGAGGTAGAGTCGAAAAATGTGCACTCGTGTATAATCATCGCCGGATTGTGCCCGCACATCCTCAAATAAGTAGGTGGCACCGATGTCTAGGTTTGGATGGAATTTGTACTCAAGGATTGGATTCACAAACCATGTCGCCAGGAAGCTGCTATCATTATACCAGCGTGTCTGTGCGGCAGCCTTTATGCGCCAGGTGTCATCTTCGTAAAACGTAAAGCCCAGTGCCTGCCATGTGCTGAAGTCTTTATCAAACTGAGCCTGCAGCGGCGATGTACTTAGAAGTCCGACGACGACAAGAACGCTTAAGTTGAGAAAACAGGAATGTTTAGATAATCTGTGCATGCCATTGGATGATACGCGCACGCACGAATAAACGCAATTTAGCTGATCCTATAATGAGCCACAATAATCCTAGATCCCAATCTTGTTGGGCACTATGCAGCATAAAAACAAACGTAAATACGCCGATAAAAGCATATTCCCAGGGCAATCACGATATCGCAAACCCGATGCGCCCCCAGCCCAAGTGGGGCAGGGCAGAAGGGTGCTGCAACTCGATTGCCTTAGCGAGATTGCGCGCACCCTGCTAGCAGCATCAGACTGACGCGAAACGAAATTAGCAGTTCACGCGTTCGTTTCCGATGCGCTATGCTACTCGGAAGACTCCGATTCACCAGTGAGTGACTCACCGCCACGAACGTGGACTTTGGACATGATCAGATCTGTCAATTCCTTGGCTAATTCAGGATTATCCTTGATGTGTTGCTTCGCAGCTTCACGGCCTTGACCAATCATCTCACCTTTATACGAAATCCATGAGCCTTTCTTCTCCAGCATCTTATGCTCGACACCTAGATCAACTAAAGATCCCGAGTGAGAAATACCTTCGTTATACATGATATCGAATTCGGTCTCCGTAAACGGGGGAGCGACCTTATTTTTTACCATCTTAATACGCGTCCGGTTACCGACCACTTTGCCCGCCGATTCCTTAATCTGACCGATTCGACGAATGTCCATACGAACCGAGGAGAAGAACTTAAGCGCACGACCACCGGGCTGGGTTTCAGGGCTGCCAAACATGACACCAATCTTCTCGCGAATCTGATTGGTAAACAGAACCACACATTGTGATTTACTGATACACGCAGTGAGACGGCGCATCGCTTGACTCATCATACGTGCTTGAAGGCCGACGGTCGTGTCTCCCATCTGACCATCCAACTCGTGTTTCGAAACTAGGGCTGCGACCGAATCGATCACGATAATATCGACCGCACCTGAACGAATCAGTGTTTCAGTAATATTCAGTGCGTCTTCGCCACTTTCAGGTTGTGACACCATCAAATTCTCAAGATCCACACCCACCACCTTCGCATAGCGTGGGTCGAGCGCGTGTTCCACATCGATAAACACGGCGTTTCCGCCTTGCTTCTGAGCTTGCGCGATAATGCTCAAACAAAATGTCGTCTTACCGGAACTTTCCGGACCGTAGATTTCACAAACACGTCCACGCGGGAGACCGCCAATCCCTGTGGCTAGGTCAATGGCGATCGATCCAGTGGAAATGACATCAATTTCCATTTTTGTCGCTTCGCCCAGACGCATAATCGTGCCGTTGCCGAATTGTTTATTGATGCCTGAAAATGCAAAATCCAAGTTCTTGCGATCAGCTTCGGGGTTGCGTGCGACTTTCTTAATTTGTGCTTTTGCGGCCATATCAGTAGTGAGTTAATTATTACGTGTTAATTTATCAATTAGACTGAGCATGACTTTGACCATAGCAAGTTTAAATGATAATTTGTTCACTAGATTTTGGCCAATGCAGCTTCACAGTACCGCGAATACCACCAACAAACTCAATGTTGCGCATTGAAAGTCTGTATTGAACACATTGCATTGGATGCTTGTTTTTCAAAGATGGCACTCGTACAAAGTCCAGTGTTGCGAGTGCGCAACGACGCTATTTATACATTGCTCACTAGCCTTTAAAAAGATGCCTTCAAAGATTCAGTGCATCTCTTGAGGCACTCACTTTAAACAGTCCGCCTAGCTTGCGCTACTTGAAATACCATTCGGCACGAATGACTAATATGGAAAGCGCCACCTGTATCGACTAACACCGTGCAACAACGCATGTTGTCCGACAATTGCTACCAATTTCATCTCACCTATTCAGCTCATCTCAGCCACTCGTTTCTCTCGCAAAAGCTGGCGGTCGTCATAGATTAAGCCCATCCGCAACTTGCATTGCTAGCTGCTGAGCAGCTAGAGAGACACCACTCATATTCACTCTTTTAATAAGACCATGCCAACTAATGAACCAAAACCACCAGTGCCCGATGGGGTGCGCTATGCTCGTTGGGCAGGGCATGCACTTGGATTTATTTTAATCTGTGCAGCAATTGTTTCGGTGATCCGAGGACTAGAGGGGGCTTTCAGTAGCATCAAAGCTAGCTACTTCATTTTATATGGTATCGTACTAAATCTTCCGTTTATGCGGATCTCAGATGCTCGCTGGAAATTGGTCTACGGCCTGCTGGTTTTTTGCTCGATCGCTTTCGTGTTCGTGATGGTAGCTTCGGTTATGTTTAGTTACATGGATGCGGCAGCTCGCGGCGAACGCCTCGGTGTCCCAGGGCTTGAGGGTACTTTGATCTTTCTGGCGCTCATGCAAGTCCCAGCGGTCCTCTTTCAACGTAGACCTGACTTAATCGACTAAATGACCGCACGCTACAAACACGTCATCTGGGACTGGAACGGCACGCTGCTCAACGACATCGAACTTTGTGTCGATGTGCTCAACGGACTACTTGCGAAACGGGGCAGGGCACCGCTCTCAGAGCAAGACTATCGCAATAATTTCGGTTTTCCCGTGGTTCACTTCTACGATTACCTAGGCTTCGATACGGATAAAGATAGCTTTGATCGAATCAGCCGTGAATTCATTGACGATTACCAAGCACGCTGCTTTGAGGAGTGTAAATTACACACCGAGGCAGCGCAGGTTCTCACTGATTTAGCGCAACTCGGGATGAGTCATTCAGTGCTTTCGGCCGCAAAACAAGACGCACTCAATGAAAGCATACACCACTTCGGTATCCGAGATCACTTTTGGGGCCTAATGGGGGCAGATAATATCTATGCCGAAGGTAAGGTCGCACAAGGTCATCACTGGATTGAGCAACTTCACTGGCAGCTAGATGAGATCGTCTTGATCGGTGATACCTTGCACGACTTTGAGGTAGCCGAAGCCATTGGCACGCATTGTATCCTGATGACGCATGGGCACCACACCACCGAACGGCTAGCCAGCTCAGGTGCTCCAGTGGTGCATTCGTTGCGCGAGCTAGTGCAGCTACTACGATCGAGCTGATGCCTTGCCCGTTCGGATATTGATCGGATTTGGTCGGCGCACCTAATCCGCAATTAATATAATTCAGGGTGGCATTAAAAAAATACAATTGCCACGAATCGCTTTAGAAAGTGGGCTAGCCGCCATATTGAAATACGGCTGCCGACCAGCGCCGAACCAATCGACACACTCCAACGCGTCTTTGACGAACCCCACTCCGGGCGTTCTCCGCGAACAGAGCTACTTTCATCATTTTATGGACATTGCAATTGTCACTGGAGCTGAAACTCCACTCGGGCTTCGCTTGATCGAAGATCTTATCCGCCAAGGATGCCGCGTACACGGGATCGGCAACAACTTTTCACACGTCACTTTCGCAGATAAGCATTTCATTGCCCATGCGATTGACCTGAGCGATCTCGAAGCAGTCGCCCGCACCGCAGAGGCCATCCTCGAACAGGAAAAGGCGATTCACATCCTGATCCATGCAATCGATGTGACGCCAGGTGCTGTCTTTGAGCAACTACCCGTGGGCAACCTCGAAGCCATTCTAAAAGTCGGACTACTCGGGCCTGTTATGCTCACACGCATGGCTCTGCCCAACCTGTTGCGCTTCCGCGGCCAGCTGATTAACATCATTCCGGCCAACAAGAGCGGCCACATTGCCAGCGCAGTCAACGCCCTCATCGAAGGTGGCCTGCGTGAGATGAACAACGCACTGTTTGACCAGGCGCGCGATGCCGGTCTACGCGTGACCAACCTAATCCTTCGCCAGAACACAGTGACGGATGATACGACCTATGCAGACAAACACCTGCAAACTCGAATCGATCCCGAACATGTCGCCCGCACCGTCGAGCAGCTGCTCAATCCGAACGAGCCCAACGTCCCCAACGAAATTACACTGTATCCACGCCTCAGCGGCGCCGCCGAAGAAGTACTGCCAGAGACTGCCCTACCAATCGATCCATACAATGCGGTCGTGCTACCTCCACAGGAATATTGCCCACCAGAGCAGGAGGCTATCCTCACCAAAGAACCGGACCAAATCGAGCGCACCATACCTTATACGGATGAGGAAATAGAAGAGAAAATCGCCTCAGCCATTGAGGACTACGAATCTCAGCCTGAACGCCACGAAGAGCCCAGGCGGAATAAAAAGAATAAACGTAACGACCGTGAGCCAAAGCAGTCTCGCGCTGAACCAAAGCAACAGTCCGACCAGCCGAAACAAGACATACCAACAGACGGCGAACAGTCGGACCAGCCGAAATCGCGTCGTGGCCGTCGCCGTGGCGGACGCAACCGTAATAAGAATCGCGAACAACCAGAGGACAACACCTCAACACGCAACGATGAGCGTAACCAATCAGACTCGAAGGAAAAGACATCACCAGTCGGCGACAAGGATGCATCCGTAGAATCTACAAAGGACAAAATGCCGGTAAAGACGCCACGTCCTGGACGTAATCGCAGCCGCAAATCTGTTGTTAAACCTGATGAAAAATACCCAGCTTACGAGCAGTCTAGTACTCCGGTGGCAGCACACTCCAAAGCCAGTTCTCCACAGCCAAAACAAGATTCATTCCAACCCCGAGAAGTCGTGTTTACAGCAGCCAAGCCTACAAAGGAGAGGAAAGCAGCCAAGCCTAAGAAAACACCCGCGGCCAAACCACAGCAGCCACTCGAATTAGTATCCGAAAAGCCCGCAGTGAAGAAAAAAGCTGCAAAGAAGGCTGCGAAAAAGGCGCCTAAGGAAGTCGCAGTCAAAAAGGTGGCGACCAAGAAGGCAGTGAAAAAGGTCGCGGCAAAAAAGACGGCCACTAAGAAAGCGACCAAAAAGACTGCTGCAAAAAAAGCGACTAAGAAGGCGGTCAAAAAGACCGTGAAAAAAGCCGAATAGAGTAGGGGACTTGCTGGTTACCATTCAAAACCAACTGCGTTGAGAAACGCACTGGCAATAATGTTATGCCCGACGGCATTGGGATGTACGCGGTCGGCACACAGCTGCGATGTATGATTGTGCACCAACCATGCGTTAAATGCAGCCTGCACATCGACAAAACGTGACTCATGGCGCTCAGCAATCGCGCGAGCCACCGCTCCGTAGCAGTCCATCAATTCGCGCATCGGCTCCTTGACATTCGTCTCTAGGAAGAAAGGTGACATCACGATCATGCCTTGCACCTGAGGCAATGTGCGCTCGACCAAACCCTGCAACTTCTCGCTGTAGGCCTGCAACGACACTTGCTCCACAAGTGGATTATCAAACTGACGCCAGACATCATTGATCCCGATCATCACCGACACCCAATCTGGTTGATGTGCTAATACATCCACGTCCCAACGCGCTTCTAAATCCGTCACACGGTTGCCCGAGATACCCGTATTTAAATAACGAACCTTGGCCTCAGGATGATGCGCGTCCAATAGGGCCTGCACTTGAGCCACGTAACCAGTGCCAAGGTCCGAGCCACCTGATTCACGGTCACGGCCACAGTCGGTGATTGAATCGCCGACAAAGAGTAGGGTGGTTGGTTGGGTAAACAGCATATAATTTTAGAAATTGTGTTTCAGCGCTAACACAAGCGCTTAAGCAGGCCAGTTACCATTCTCGATACGTGTCGATGAGAAGCGCTCGAAGGTCGCTTGCGTCATTTCATAAGCCCACGCCTCACCGAGACTCACGCCGTGCTCGTTAAAGTAATCGACGCGCACCCTCACATATTCGTTTAGCTGGTTTGATCGATTTGGCTTAAATCCTTCCAGCACATCAAGTTGAAAAAAGTCGGCTGGCCGCTTGAATGACAACACATAGCCCTGCACCCACTGTTCGCCACGTAGAAAAACACCTGGGTAGCCAACATGTAGATCGTAGAGCTCACCACGGATCTTAGCTGGAGTCGCCAAGCCAACCTTACCCTCACAGAACTGAGGCCAATAAGATCCACCAGGTTTGAGGGTGCCATATACAAAAACTTTTTGCGTGCGATTCTCCATAACTTTTACGGGTGCCACTTCAGCACCCCCTCACAGACAAGAATATCTGCGCTAAACTATAATGACAAATTCATCTCAAACTAGTTTTACCGCTTTGACCAGAATGAGTTGCTGAGGAGATGATTTCGATTTGCAGCTGATGTCGTTCGACCCGCCGAATGGTCAAATTTTTGGCACTTTTTGAACCACTCTTAAACGCTTCTAACAAGTCTGTTACACATGTCTGCATATTCTAGGTTTACAATCAGCTCTAGCTCAACATTCTCCGCACTCCTCATGAACCGGGTCTATATTAAAACCTACGGGTGCCAAATGAATGAACGAGATTCCGAAGCGGTCGCTGCGATGCTTCGGGGGAAGGGCTATGCCTTAGTCGACAACGAAAAGGAAGCCGACGTCGTTCTACTCAATACTTGTAGCGTGCGCGATCAAGCCGAGCAAAAAGCGATTGGTAAAGCTGGCCACCTTGCAAAGCGTAAGCGTAAAGACCCTAACTTCATTATCGGTGTGATGGGCTGTATGGCTCAAAATCGTGGTGGCGCGCTACTTGATAGCTTGCCAGATCTAGACCTTATTATTGGCACCCAGAAATTCCACCGCGTGCCCGATCATTTGACTAATATAATTGCTACGCTGCAGGGACAGGGTCCGCGCCCCGCCTCTATTGTTGACCTTGAAGAAGAGGCAGACTCGCAAAATACAATCAAATCGCACACCAGTGAGACGCGCCAAGTCACAGCCTTTGTCAGCATCATGCAGGGCTGTAACATGAAGTGCTCGTATTGCATCGTGCCAAAAACACGTGGCGTCGAACGCGGTCGACCAATGGACGAAATCATTGATGAGATCGAAAAGCTGGCTGCCAATGGCACGCGCGAAGTAACGCTTCTCGGCCAAATCGTGAACCAATACGGAATTCGGGAATTCCCCTTCGTGGACAAGAAAAGCCCCTTCGTGCAGTTACTGGAACGTGTCCATGACATTGCAGGCATAGATCGTATCCGCTTCACCAGCCCACACCCAGTCGGTTTCAAGCAAGACTTGATCGACTGCTACGCGCGTCTGCCAAAATTGGTCGAATATATCCACTTTCCGATGCAAAGTGGCAGCAATCGTATTCTCAAAGCGATGCGTCGCCCTTACAGCATCGAAAAGTTCAAGAGCATCATCGCCGAGCTGCGTAAAGTGCGCCCAGACATGTATATTTCGACGGACATCATTGTGGGCTTCCCTGGTGAAACTGACGAAGACTTCGAGCTGACTCGACAAGCTTTTGAGGAAGTTGGTTTCGATATGGCCTATCTGTTTAAATACAGTGTTCGTCCAGGCACCACAGCCGAACCACTCGGCGACCCGATCACCAAAGAGCAAAAAGAACAGCGCAATCAGATCCTTCTCGAAATTCTTAGAAAAAGTTCACTCGCCCGAAACGAAACTCTCATTGGTAAGAATGAGGATGTTCTGTTCGAAGGCCCCGCCAAGAAAGGCGAAAATATGTTTGTTGGCCGCACCGCGGGTAATCGCGTGGTCATCGTCAAAGCCAGCCCGCGCCTAATCGGCCAAATCGTGCCAGTTCGGTTCACTCGTGTCACAGCCAGTACACTTTTTGGTGAACTTGTACTTGAAGGCTTGGAAACGGAAATGAATGAGGCAACGACAGTTGGCGTTTAGACGGCCTAA
>Ga0206131_10007997_pt1 | contig 10472 bp, 7 predicted proteins | sample Helgoland_Spring_FD_148636 | JGI IMG/M metagenome (GOLD analysis project Ga0206131, IMG submission 148636) | Pelagic subsurface seawater microbial communities from Kabeltonne, Helgoland, North Sea - Helgoland_Spring_Bloom_20160517_1 | ecosystem: Environmental > Aquatic > Marine > Epipelagic ... | reverse complement strand
GTAGATGCAGAAGGCTTAATGGCAATGGGTAAAAGTATAGACTTCCTAGGAAATGCATTAGGGTCTTTTGCAGGAAAAATGAGCCCAACAATATTAAGCAGTATACGTTCCGGGGTCGCTGGTTTCTTAGGCAACGATTCACCAATGCAACAAGTAATGGCAATGTCAGAACAGGCAGATCCTATTAAAATAATGGACTTAGCAAAAGCAACTATGGCCTCAAATGCCGCAAATGCTGGAGCAACAGAGCTATCACAAAGTTTAGCGGCTGGTGGAGATGCTATTACAAATTATAACACTACAAATAACACATCTAGTTCAAAGTCAACAGGTTCTGACAATACCGCACTTGCTGAACTGATAGAAGCTCAAACAAATCTTCAATTAACTTCCCTCGCAGAAATAAAAAAATCAAACAGATTACTCTCAGAAATCAGTAACAAATCCTAATCCACTACCAGGTAAAAATAAATTAGTTGACAATAATCGATAAATAGTGTAATATAATACATTAAGGTGCATTTATGAGTTGGAAGAAATATTTTTCGAGTGTTGATAACAGTGGATTACCACTAAACGTCACTGGAAATAAAGGAAGTACAGACGGACCAGGAGCCGCATCTAGCAGATATGCTAGTTGGTTGCCTGAAGTTTATGCTGGCGCACCAAACAGACTCATGAGATATATGCAGTATGACCAAATGGATAGCGATTTGGAAATAAATGCCGCATTAGATACTATTGCAGAATTTGGCACACAAGAAGATGACCATACCAAATTACCTTTACGAGTTTATTACAAAGGCAGACCTAGTGATACTGAAGATAAGATCTTAACTAAAACTTTATCACAATGGTGTAACCTTAACGAAGTACATAAAAGAGCATTTAGGATTTTCCGCAGTACAATTAAGTATGGTGATCAGTTTTTTGTAAGAGACCCACAAACATTTAAACTTTATTGGACAGACCCAGCAAACATTGAAAAGGTTGTTGTAAATGAAAGTGCTGGTAAAAAAATAGAAACATATTTTGTTAAAAACTTAGCACCCAACTTTGGAGAGTTGTTAGCGACTAACCCAGCCGCATTACATAGTAAACCATACGGTTCAGGAAGTGGGCAATACATAGGAACACCTGCTAATAACCCTGGAGCATCAGGCAGTTACATAACAGGTTCTATAGATGGTGTAAATCAAGGCACACCTGTAGATGCAGAACATGTTGTACATGTTAGTTTAACTGAAGGTATGGATCATGCATGGCCATTTGGTATTAGTATATTAGAACCAATTTTTAAAGTTTTTAAACAGAAAGAATTATTAGAAGACTCCATTATTATTTACAGAGTACACAGAGCACCAGAAAGACGTGTGTTTACTATTGATGTAGGTAATATGCCTCCACATAAAGCAAGGCAATATTTGGAACAAGTAAAATATGAGGTACAGCAAAAACGAGTACCTAATAAAAATAAAGACGGACAAAATGTTATAGATGCCGCCTACAATCCAATGAGTATGTTAGAGGATTATTTCTTCGCCGCAACTAGTGAAGGCAGAGGCAGTAAAGTTGATACATTACCAGGTGGTGAAAACTTAGGTCAAATTGACGACTTAAGATACTTTAATAACAAACTATTACGTGGTTTAAGGATTCCAGCAAGTTACTTGCCTACAGGACCTGAAGACGGAAGTGCAACATACAATGACGGTAAAGTAGGTATTGCTTATATACAAGAATATAGATTTGCTAGGTATGTTGAAAGACTACAAAAACAAATACAAGAAGATTTAGACAGAGAGTTTAAGTTGTTCCTCAAACACAGAGGCATAGAGATAGACAATCAAGACTTTGATATTATGTTTAATGCTCCTATGAACTTTAGTAGTTACAGAGACCTACAGTTGGATGCCGAAAGAGCTAACCTATATAATACTGTAGCCGCAACACCATTCCTTTCTAATCAGTTCAAACTTAAAAAATATCTTGGACTTACAGAACAAGAGTTTAAACAAAATGAAGAAATGTGGAGAGAAGAAAACAAATACGAAAAATTTGCAGACGATAAAACTCCAGCAGATCTTAGAAATATTGGTGTAAGGCCAGAGCCTGAAGCCGCAGTAAATCCTGACATGGAATTATCTCCAGACCAGGTACCACTTGAAGATCCTTTAGCAGATCCGCTAAATAGTGATGCAGGAGTTGTTCCTCAAGGTGGTACACCACCAGGATCTCCAGAGAGTATATAATGAGACTAGTAGAATTTTATAACCCAGAGTTTGATGATTTTCAGAAAGCAGATTCAGAAAAACGCAGAAAGCCTAAACTTACATTAGAGAAGATAAGCCAGTTGCGTAAAGTAAGGACCATCAAACGTGCTGAAGATATAGAGCATAAGAAATTTGTGTCAGTAATGTATCAGGCACCAACAGATCCTAGTGCCGGTGGCGGACTTATCTAATCTATTCAAAATAGAAATTGTTAATGACGGTAGGCCAAACGTTGATGAATGTTTAGAGCAAGACCTTTTAGCAAACAAATCCAAAATATTACAAAACGGTTGTTTAATTGACTTTAGCACAGAGTCTAATTACTATCTTAAACATGCAACCGACAAGCAAGATATATTTTCTGCTATTCATACCATATTAGATACAGTAGGAATACCTGCTAATAAAGTACATTTAGGCACAGGAAACTTACTTAATAAAGAAAATTATAATACATATACTGCTTTAAAAGAAGCAGAAACAGATAATTTCCTGCCCTTTAAAAGTGCCTTTTTCAAGGATTTTTGGTGTAGTCATACATTATCCTTGCATACAGATTATAGCATTAATTACGGTAAAACAAATAAACCCAAATACTTTTCATGCCTTAATGGCAGAAAAAAGACTCACAGAGAGTATGTCTATGCATATCTTAAACAGCACAATTTATTAGATAAAGGTGTTTCTACTTTTGTGTGGAAAGGTATTAGTGTTGATGGATATAGTACGCCAGAGGACATTACAAGCCATACTGTACAGCCTGATAATTTTTATACAGTATTTGATGATACATATTATGACATAATAACAGAAACACTTACAGGTAATGAATCCCGATTAGATTGGTGGCAAGAAGTTTTTATTACAGAAAAGATCTGGAGAAGCATTTTTTATAAACGACCGTTCATGGTTATAGGCAACAAGCATACTTTAAAAATATTACAGGATTTAGGTTTTAAAACTTTTCATAATGTATTATTTGATGAGTCTTATGATGAACTTGACGACTTTCAAATGAGAACTTACAGGGTGTTAGAGCAAAACAAAACTATTATTGATACCCATAGTCTTAAACAGTTAGAAGAAAAAATATATTCTAAAGAAGTTGCTGAAATTATAGAGTATAATTACAATAAGATAAATAAGATTGCGAATGTTTACAGACAAAGTAGATAATCGCTGAATCAGACATAAATCACTCAGAAACAGCCCATTTTAGCATAAAAACACAACATTACTATAAGTATATAACAAGTACACCTGAAAGTATATCTTTCTGTGTGCGATTTAATTAATATTGGAGACCACAATGTCAGAATCAAGAACACAATTAGAAGAGATTCTAGAACTGTTACTTGCAGAAGAAAACGAAAAAGCGGAAGAAATGCTTCATGAGTATGTTGTTGCAAAAGCAAGAGCAGAATATGAAAAAGTTCTAGACGAAGACGTTTCGGAAGAAGTTGCAGAAGAATCAGAAGAAGCAGTTGAAGAATCAGAGGAATCTGAAGAAGAGGCTGTTGAAGAAGCAGAAGAATCAGAAGAAGAAGCAGTTGAAGAAACTATTTCCGATTCAGACCCTGCAGGAAGTTTTACAGACGAAATAGCAAGAGACATCGAAGAAGTTGAAGGCGACGAAATGGAAGAAGAAGAAGGTGATGAGGAAGAAACTCATGACGGTGATTTGGAAGACAAAGTCGACGAAATTGAAGACGAACTTGAAGATCTTAAAGCAGAATTTGAAAAATTACTTGCTGATGAAGAAGAAGGTGACGAGCCTAAAGATGAAGATGAAGCAGAAATGGACATGGAAGACGAACTTGACTTAGAGTCAGTTGAATATGACCTAGATGAAGAAGTTACAGATGAAGACGAAGTTGTTGAAGAAGCAACTAAGTTATCTGACAAAGTTGCAAAGCAACCAGTAACTAAAGATTCTCCAAATGACGACAACAAAGATGCACCACTTCCAAGTGGCGGATCAAAAGTTGAAGCATCTGGATCACCTGTTAAATCTAAAGATGGCGGCGAAGGCAACCACGGAGATTCAGCAAAAGATCACACACCATCAGACAACATTAAAGTTGAACCTAAAAAGGCATAAGTCTTTTTAAACTGAGAAATATCAATGGCTAATAAGTTATACGAATACATGAGTCCAGAGCAATCTAGAGTCCAAATTTTGGAATCTAAAGATGGCAAGGATTTATTTATGCAAGGTTTATTCATCCAAGGCGACGTAAAAAATCAAAATGGAAGAGTATATCCTAAAGACGAGATAGCAAAGGCTTGTGATAGTGTAAAAGAACGCCTTGGAAAAGGCGAAACTGTGATGGGCGAGTTAGATCACCCTGAAGAGTTACAAATAAATTTAGACCGTGTAAGTCATATCATTACAGATTTGTATTGTGAAGGTTCGGACGGTTTGGGCAAACTTAAAATTATAGAAACACCAATGGGCAATATTGCAAGAGCATTATTGAAGGCAGGAGCAAAACTGGGTGTTAGTAGTAGAGGTTCAGGAAACGTGAACGATAACGGAAACGTTTCAGACTTCGACATAGTAACAGTGGACATTGTGGCACAACCAAGTGCACCTGATGCCTACCCAAAGACTATATATGAGAGTTTATTTAATATGCAGGGCGGTGCACAAATGTTTGATACCGCTTCAGCATTAACACATGATAAAAGTGCAGAAAAACACTTGATGAAAGCAATCACTGGTTTCATCAATGATTTAAAAATATAAGTAGGAGACTACTATGGCAGTGAATTTTACAGAACTACTTGAGAATGCAGAGTTAACGGAAGACGTTAAATCAGCTCTTCAAGAAGCATGGGAAGGTAAGATTTCTGAAGCAAGAGAAGAGCTTACAGCGGAACTTAGAGAAGAGTTTGCACAGCGATATGATCATGACAAAAGTCAGATTGTAGAAGCAGTTGATAAATTTATTTCTGAAAAAGTTGAAGCAGAAATTTCTCAAATTGCAGAAGAAAAACAGTCCCTTGCAAACGACAGAGTAAAATACACGAAAGCAATTAGTGAACATGCTAAAGTTTTAGACAGATTTGTAACTGAAATGGTTGCTAAAGAAGTTAAAGAACTAAGAGCAGATAGAGCAAATACTAGTGAGCATGTAGCAAAATTAGATAATTTTGTAGCAGAGCAACTAGCAACTGAACTATCAGAGTTCCACGAAGATAAAAAATCTTTAGTAGAACAAAAAGTCAAAATGGTTAAAGAAGGCAAGAAGCAATTAGCAGAAGCCAAAATTGATTTCATTAAGAAGGCGGCAAACAAGGTCGAAGGCGTTGTTAATTCCGTAATGACTAATGAAGTTAAATCTTTCCGTGATGATATTACTAATGCACGTGAAAACGACTTTGGTCGTAGAATTTTTGAAGCATTTGCGAACGAATATGGTACTAGTTACTTAAACGAAGCAAAAGAGATCAAGAAAATACAAAAACAAATTACTGAAATGGAAACAAAACTTAACGAATCAACGCAAGTAATTGCTGAGAAAGAAGAAGCAACTAAATTAGTTGAGTCTAAGTTAAGGATTGCAGAAGACAAAATGACCCGTAAGGATACATTAAACAGTCTAATGGCACCACTAGGTAAAGAGAAGAAAGAATTGATGTCAGATTTACTTGAAAGTGTAAAAACAGACAAACTGGAAGAGTCCTTTAATAAGTACTTACCTTCAGTATTGGATGGAGAAGCACCAAGAGTTAAGAAGACATTGTCAGAATCCGTTGTCAGTGAGCACACTGGCGATAAGGCAGTTGTTATAACAGCAGATGCCGATGACAAAGCGGATGATATAGTAGAAATTGATATGATCCGCAAATTGGCCGGACTTTCAAAATAATTAGGAGTTATTAAAATGGCAAACTTATTTGAAAGCAACTGGTCTGCAACTAAAGACGCATTACTAGAAGGTTTATCTGGAAACAGAAAAAACAGTCTAGACGTTGTCCTCGAAAATACAAAGAGACATTTGTCCGAGGCCGCAACAGCAGGTGCCACAGGTGCAGGTTCAGTAGCGACATTAAACAAGGTTATGTTACCACTAATTAGAAGGGTTATGCCTTCTGTTATTGCTAACGAACTAGTAGGTGTTCAACCTATGACTGGTCCAGTAGGGCAAATCCACACACTAAGAGTTAGATATTCTGAAACTGGTGGTGGAGCAACAGCAGGTGACGAGGCTTTAAGTCCGTTTAAACTTGCTAGTACTTATGCAGGTTCACCTGACGCTACAGCGGCGGCAGAGGGAAATGCAGGTAGAAAAATGAGCATTCAGATCTTAAAAGAAACTGTTGAAGCGAAAACCAGAAGGTTATCAGCAAGATGGACTTTTGAGGCGGCTCAAGATGCAGAATCAATGCACGGCGTAGACGTCGAAGCAGAAATTATGCAGGCTTTAGCACAAGAGATCGTAGTTGAAATCGACCAAGAAATTATCGGTTCACTAAGAACTCTAGCAGGTGCTGGAACAACTTTAGACTTTAGTTCACTAAGTGGAACAAGTATTTACGTTGGTGACAGACATGCGGCTTTGGCTATTGAGATCAACAGAGCGGCTAACAGAATCGCGGCTAGAACAAGACGTGGCGCTGGTAACTACATTGTTGTCTCTCCAGAAGCACTTACTATTTTACAAAGTGCATCTACTTCAACATTTGCAAGAACAACTGAAGGATCTTTTGAAGCACCTACAAATACTAAATTTGTTGGTACACTAAACGGATCAATCAAAGTATTTGCTGATAACTATGCGGCTGACGGTACTAAAGTACTAGTTGGTTACAAAGGATCAAGCGAAACTGATGCTCCTGCATTCTACTGTCCTTACATTCCATTAATGAGCACAGGCCCAGTAATGGATCCAACAAGTTTTGAACCAGTAGTAAGTTTCATGACCAGATACGGTTATAAAGAACTTACAAATACTGCATCATCTCTTGGTAATGCGGCGGATTACGTTGATGCTGTTACTTTAAGTAACGTTGCATTCCAGTAAGCCGAAAGACTTATTGGTCACGTAGACCAGTTACTAGTTTAAACTAGAAACAATTAAAGAGGACTTTTTAAGTCCTCTTTTTTTGAGTAAAATTTCTTATCTACTAAAAGTGATAAATAGTCTTTATATATTAAAGGGATTACATAAATGGCAACAAACAATACCTATATTAATGCTCAAGACGACTTTATTGTTAAGGGTAACCTTACTGTTGAAGGTAACGTTACACAGGTTAGCACAACAATAGAATCAAACAGAGTTGAGGCAAGTGAATTTATCATCAACTCCGATGGCACGAATACTACGGCAAGATTATCTTTAAACAGTAATAATAGTTTAGCAAATATTAGTTTTGTAGATGGCGGCAACATGGTTGTTGAACCTAACTTACAAGGTAATATTATTATTGGTGCAGGCCAAACACTAACAGTAACAAGTGGTGCTAGTATATCAGGTAATGTATTTTCAGGTAACCTAACAGGTGTGGCAAGTGAAGCCACAATGTTTACAGACTTAGTTAAGATAGAAATAGGCGGAAACGTTTCTGCAGATGCTACAGGATCAGCGACATTCCAGGGTGCTGGTAATGTTGTATCCATACCAATGATTTTAGACTCAGTAAACAGTAATGCTGGTAGTTGGGGAGATGCCGCAACAGTACCTACCTTTACAGTAAATGCAAAAGGGCTTATTACAGCCGCAAGTGAAAATGCAATAGCCATTACATCATCACAAGTAACAAATTTTAATACAAGTGCAAGAGCTTTGTTTGGCGGCATAAATGGTATATCATATAATAGTGGTACCGGAAACTTCTCACTTACAACATTACTTTCTGGTTCAGATGGAACATATGGTAGTGCAAGTGCAGTACCAGTATTTTTAGCAGACCCTTATGGTAGAATAGGTAGTATAGCAAATGTCGACATAGCCATTCCGGCATCTCAAGTTACAGATTTTGAAACAGCCGCAGAGGCACTTTTTAGTGTTACTGATGCAGGTGGAGACGGAAGTTTAGCATACAACAATACAACAGGTGTATTTACATACACAGGGCCTAGTGCTTCAGAAGTAAGAGCTCATGTTAGTGCAGGAACAGGCCTTACAGTTTCAAATGGCCAATTTGCTATAGATAGCACAGTAGTAACTAAAGCAGGTACTGAAACAATTAATGGCGATAAAACATTTACTGGTACAGTAGATTTATCAGGTGCAACAATACCTGGTACGGTTACATTTAGTGGAAATATTATAGCAACAAATATTGATACAGTAACCCAAACAGATTCAATCATAACAGACAATAACATTTATTTAAACCAAGGTGGTTCAGATAGAGACGCAAAAATTCAAGTAGAGCGGTCATCTGCAAATGCATATTTAAAATGGGACCATGGAACTAGTAGATGGCAGTTCAGTAATAATGGTAGTTCAGACAACAACATGTTATTACTATCAGACTTTAGTAGTGGTATCTCAAGTGATATAGTTACTACAGGAAAAGTTTTATATAGCAATATGTACAGTACAGAAGGTAGTCTTCCTAGTGCAAGTACATATCACGGAATGTTTGCACATGTACATGGCACAGGAAAAGGATACTTTGCACATGCTGGTAACTGGATTAAATTAATAGACGAAACAAACTCAACAACAAGTAACTTATCTGAAGGATCAAATCTTTACTATACAGACGAAAGAGTTGACGACAGAGTTAATAGTTTATTAGTTGACGGTGATGGTATAACAGGCACATATAATGATGGTGCTGGTAGTTATACATTAGATGTAGATAACACAGTTATAAGAACAACAGGTAATCAAAGTTTAGCAGGTGATAAAACATTTACTGGTAAACTAGTAGTACCTACAACTGCAACAACAGAAGCAAATGCTCTTTATTCAGACGGTAACGAAGCATACATTTATATAAATGGTGTTGCAAAACAAATTACTCCAACAGCAAGTGTTGGTAGTGTTGAAGATGTAGGCTCAACAGGCCTTGACATGTATGCAGGTAGCAGAATAGCCTCCAACGTTACATACCACGGAATTAAAAGCATTGACGGTGGAACATATACTAATGTTTCAGAAGCAGGTAATGTTGTAACAGTTGAAGGCGACATAAGTGCAATTAGAGGTGCCTTTAGTGCTCAAGACAATGCGGGTGACGGAACATTTACATATAATGCTAGTACAGGACAATTTAGTTACTCAGGCGTATCACAAAGCCAAATCAGAGGTGAGTTTAATGCAAGTGGCAGTACATTAAGTTACGATAGTGGTACTGGTACTTTTACAAGCACAGCAGACAATTATACTAGTTGGAGTTTTAATACAGAAACAGGAAGTGGACCAAGTGTAATAAGTGGACAAGAAGTTACATTTACAGGTGGTGCAGGAATTGATGTTACACATACTGGTAATACTATTACAGTTGTTAATACAAGCTCAGCAGATATGACAGGTGTTACAGCAGGAACAGGTTTAACAGGCGGTGGTACTTCCGGTGATGTAACTCTTAGTGCAGATCAGTCTTACATCAGAGGCTCAATAAGTGCAACTGGTGATATTTCATATAACAGTTCAACTGGTGTTATAAGTTTTACAGATTCAGATAGAAGTGATGCTACCATAAGAGGTTTGTTTAGTGCAACCGGTGATATTTCATATAACAGTTCAACTGGTGTATTTAGTTTTACTAATGACGCAGGTGATATCGAAGGTGTTACAGCAGGTTCAGGCTTAGCCGGAGGCGGTACATCGGGTACAGTTACACTTACTCACGCAGATACTTCAAGCCAAGCATCGGTTAACAATACTGGAAGAACATATATTCAAGACGTTATTTTAGATACTTACGGTCACGTTACTGGTTTAACTTCAGCAACTGAAACAGTTGTAGATACTAACACAACATATACTGCTGGTACAGGTTTAGGATTATCAGGTACGCAATTTAATGTAAGCGGTTTAACAACATCAGAGATTGCCGCAGGTAGTTTACAGTTAGGTACAGAGTCTTTTGCAGACAGTGACTCAGTATTAATGACAGCCGCCGCAGTTCAAGATAAAATTTTAAGTTATGGCTATACAACACATACAGGTGATATCACAGGTGTTACAGCAGGTACAGGTTTAAGTGGAGGCGGTACATCAGGTACAGTTT
>Ga0206131_10007993_pt1 | contig 10474 bp, 15 predicted proteins | sample Helgoland_Spring_FD_148636 | JGI IMG/M metagenome (GOLD analysis project Ga0206131, IMG submission 148636) | Pelagic subsurface seawater microbial communities from Kabeltonne, Helgoland, North Sea - Helgoland_Spring_Bloom_20160517_1 | ecosystem: Environmental > Aquatic > Marine > Epipelagic ... | reverse complement strand
GTTTTGGATTATACACGGCATAGATCAATACTTACATGGTATGACATACTTCTTAATCTTACACATAGTGAGTCATGGCCATGTTTGAAACATTTGCAAAATATTTACAAGACACATCTATTACTAATTTAAGTAGAGAATATCACAATGGTGTAGATGATATTAATATTATTCCACTGACAAATGTTCTAGAGTCTGACGAAATTACAGCATTACAGAAAACATTCGATATGTCTTACAAAACATACGAGTACGATAAACGATCACAATGTAAGATTGATATGAATAATCCATTGTATGCTGAATTCAGTAAGTTAATAGACATTATCGATAATAAGTTTGGCAAAGAAACTAATCACGTCGATGCTAGAATATGGCATGACGAGGAAGGATTCTATTTTTGGCCACACACAGACAACAGTGATATACATATATCTATTCAAGTATATCTAGATAACAATGCTCCAGAATATTGTGGAACATCATTTTTTTATAACGGATTAAAGAAAGGCGACAATTTTGCTAATATAATTACTCCACCATACAAAACAGGAAGTGGGTATCTGTTAGTTAATACAAACAAAGAAGTACATGGCATGATTAATAAGGTACCCGAAGGTAGTTCGCGTACCAGTTTATATTTAAATTTTAAAAAAAATAGGTAATTATAAGTATGACAAGCAAAACACAAATGACAAAAAAGCAACTCATAGAAGCATTAACTGATGCTGAAAATAAAATTGCGGATTTAGAAAAAGCAGTTGAGCAAATGGAAGCAGAGAAAGTTCATATTGGTGCTAAGTTATTAGACGATGAACAGTCCAACATGGTTAATATTCTTAAAGCAAGAATTAAAGAATTAGAAAGTAATTTGTAAGTAATGTCTGATAGAAAAGTTCTAAATTTAGATGACTTTCGTAAAAAAAGAGCAGAACTCAAAGACGCGGAGCAATTAATCGAAGAATACGACGAAAGTATCTTCGAACAAGTCATGGACGACGCAACTCGAGAGTTTATTGAAACTGCTGTATTCTTAGGGAATGACCTAGATATTGACATTACTCATGATAGTTTTGCTATATATATTAGTACGGCCGCAGGTTATTTTAAGAAAGCACTACGAGTTGGTTTTGATATTGACCCATGGGAATATAAAGAAGGAGACGAAGGTGACTTAGTTAGATCTGTATTAGAAGAACTTAACAAGGAGAAGGATGAGGATGAATAAAAAAGAAATATTACAACTTAAAAACATAATACTCGAATATAATCGTAAACCCACATTATCCCCTGCGTTTGATAAGACACTAGATTCGTACATTAGAAGCGGAAAATATATGTCCGTAGAAAAACTACAATTACTTAGAAATAATATTGTACAAAACTTAGTAGAGTATGCTAACAAGTATAAGATTAGTAATGTAGTAGTAGGAATTAGCGGAGGCATTGATAGTGCCTTAACAGCCAGTTTATTTAGAGATGCTGGTTATCATGTTATAGGTGTAACTATGCCTATCAACCAAATAGAAGACGAAACCGATCGTGGCATAGAAACATGCCGGGCATTGGGAATAGACCACAGACACATAGACTTAACAGAAGCCTATGAAGATATACTTAAACAACAATACAAATTAGATGCTAGTTTGATTAGCAATGATCACTCTAGTAAGATTAGAAAAGGAAACATTCGAGCCAGGTTGCGTATGATTACATTGTACAATCTTGCTGGTGCGAGTCAAGGCTTTGTAGCAAGTACTGATAATTTTTCAGAACTGGCGGCTGGGTTTTGGACACTACATGGGGACGTTGGCGACGTCTCGCCTATACAATCATTGAGCAAGAGTTGGGAAGTCCCCGCTCTAGCAGAAATGCAAGGTGTACCAGATAGTGTCGTATTTGCTGTTCCAACAGACGGACTGGGAATATCTAGTTCAGACGAGGATCAGTTCGGGTTCAGTTACTTAGAATTTGATTTAGCATTATTCAAGTTACTGGAAAATATGGACGGAGTTGAATTCGAGCAAAGTGCCGCCGACGTTGCTGGATTTAAAGATGTAAACGACAAATTAATAGTAGAAAGTGTTGCTGATAGAATTAGAAGCACGACATACAAGAGATTCAATCCTTACAATCTACAACATACGTTCGAAAAAGATCGTTATGATCTACTAGATAAACTAGATAACCAATTGAGGAGATAAACCATGGATCAATCTACTATCGGTATAGTTGTCGTAGGACTAATTGTAGCATTTGTTGTATATAAATCATTTTTTAGCAAAGATGATGTTGTAGTCACAACCACTGCTCCTAAACCTGCGCCAGCACCAGCACCAGCCAAGAAGGCTCCTGCTAAACCAAAAGTTCCATCTGCCGCAGAACTTAATAAAAAGACTAAAGCAGAACTTGAAGTATTAGCAAGAGAAAATGGTGTTGAATTAGATTTGCGTAAGAAGAAAGCAAGTTTAGTGAAAGAAGCCAGAGCATCTTTCCAACAGAAGTAAATACTGGGACCAAGTATTCATTTAAGCAGGTTGAAAGACCTGCTTTCCTTCTGACAGTATCGCACATACGGTAAATACTGCTATGCTCAATTTATATCTATGCCAGCCTAACTTTCGATTTGGTATTGCTGGTAAAACAGGCTATTGGATTCCTTACAGCATTGGCTGTCTGTGGAGTTATGCTAGTCAGTTCGATGACATCAAAGAAAATGTAGATCTCAAGGACATTATATTCCGCAGAGAAAATGTAGACACACTTGTCGATAGATTAGAAGACCCGGATATAATAGCATTCAGTTGTTACATGTGGAATTGGGAATGGAGTAAAGCAGTTGCTCAACGTGTTAAAGAACGTTATCCTAAATGTAAAATAGTCTTTGGTGGTCCGCAAGTAACAGATAGACCAGAAGAAGAAGAATTCTTTAAACATCACAAGTATGTTGACTCAATCAGTTTAGCAGAAGGCGAAATAAGTTTTACAGATATATTACGCAATCTAATCAACGGCAAATTATTAGAAAAAATATATAACTATCCTAGACTAACAGAACTAGACATACCAAGTCCTTATTTAACAGGTGTGTTTGAAAAGATTATAGCAGACAATCCAGGCGTACTTTGGAATGGTACACTAGAAACTAATCGCGGTTGCCCTTTTGCTTGTACCTTCTGCGACTGGGGTGGTCTAACATACAGTAAACTCAAAAAGTTTCCTGAACAAAAAGTGCTACAAGAACTACATTGGATGGCACAGAACAAAATGGATTACGTTACAATAGCAGACGCAAACTTTGGTGTGTTCACAGACAGAGATATGAAGTTCACCGAAGAACTTGTAGCATTACAAAAAGAATATGGCTACCCACAAGTTGTTGATGCTACATGGTACAAGAACAGTTCAGAAGAGATAATGGAAATAGTCAAGAAGTTTATCAGCAGTGGCTTCAATAGAGGACTAACTCTCAGTGTACAAAGTATGGATATGGATGTACTAGAAGAAATCAAAAGACGTAACATGGAGTTCAGTAATCTAAAACACATATTTGATATTTGTAATAAAGAACAGATACCTAGTTACACAGAACTCATACTAGGCTTACCCAAAGAAACATTTGAAAGTTGGAGTAAAGGTTTATGTGATGTAATTGAAATGGGTCAACACAATGCTATTGAAAGTTGGTTAGCACAATTACTAGAGAACGCACATCTTAACACACCAGGACAAAGAGCAGAACATGAAATAGACACAGTAGTTGTGAAAGATTATATATCAGGCTTCGAAGAAGAAGATGGCATCAGCGAAAGTGTTACGTTAGTTAGAGGTACTAAGGACATGCCGATGCCTAAGTTTATAGACAGTTGGATGTATGCTTGGATGATCAATAATTTTCACAACTACGGCTGGACACAAATACTAAGTAGGTTCCTACGCAAGTACAAAGACATGAGTTACTTGGAGTTTTATAATAGACTGTGGGTGATTATACAGGAAGACGATGGCTATGTAAAGCAGTTGTTTGACAAAGCAAAAGCACAACTAACAGAATACTTAGAGACAGGAATAGCAGACGGCTTTAGTGGACATACACTTATGTGGTCAGCACAAACTGACTTTCACAAGGAACCACTAAAGATATTTGAGTTTATTGATAAGCATTACAGCAGAGAATGGTTGGACTTACCAGAGAAGTATTATCCGCAACTTATGAAACTTCAGACATTTTATGTTAGTCATTTAAGTGTAGACTATCCAACGCAAATGCATTTTGGTTATAACTTTATGGAATACATCAATGATGATGTTGACCTCATAAAAGACAATACAGAATACACACTTGATCTTATCATGCCCTGCGATAGCAAAGAAGAATACATGGACAGAATGTATTACAAACGCAGACAAGGTTGGGGCAAAGTCTTAATAAATTCTTAACATAATTGTAACAAAACTGTAACAGTACAGGTCATAAATATAACTACAAATAGTACGCCAATAGGCAGAATATATTTGAGACAACACTAACTGAACTCAAGAACACGCCAATAGGTAATAAGTTTATAAAGTTCTAATAACTCAAAGGAGTTTAGAATGAAACTTATTATTGCAATCATGCTCACGAGCATGTTCATTCAACCGGCGCAAGCCAACACTTATATAGAAGTCAAAAATGAATTACCATTTAGAGACTTTGATTCACAACAAGACATAACCCATTTAAGATTAGGATACAAATTCGATAACAACATGTACGTCGAAGCAGGACCTATGACTGATGGTAAAAGTTTTGAAATGGGTTACAAATTTAAAAGAGGAAACTGGACTTTCAAAGGAAAGGTAGAATCAAAAGACAGAAACAACAGAGACTTTATAGGAAGTAAAGTTGAAACTGAAATACGTTACACTTTTGGAGATTAATATGGATATGATGACGTTATTATGGACTTGCGTAGGCTTTGGCTTTGCAAGTTATACTGTTATAGCCAACGACAGTATTCAAACATTAGGAACATGGATACAGTCAAACAAAGAAAAGTTTGATTGGACTACATTATGGCTTGGTGCAAGTAGTGTACTGCTATTTGCATTATGGTATGGATGGACTGTTAATGGTGGAGACATCGCATACGGCAGGCTGGATAGAATTCCATACATAGAACCACAGTGGTATCATGCATTAGCACCAGGTGTATTGCTTGTACTAACACGTTTTGGTGTACCAGTAAGTACATCGTTCCTAGTGTTAAGTGCATTTGCTAGTACGTTTGTATTAGAGAAAATGTTAATTAAATCGTTTGCTGGATATGGAGTAGCGGCCGTTAGTGCTTATGCCATATGGGCAGTCGTAACAAAGTGGATGTCTAATGTAAACTTAGGTGGTAGCGAAAGCAACTGGCGTATAGCACAATGGACAGTAACAGGTTGGTTGTGGTGGACATGGTTATCACATGACATGGCTAACATGGCTGTATTCTTGCCACGTGAAGTTGATGCTTTAACATTAACAGGTATATCAGCATTGTTTATTGCTGGTATGGGTTGGATGTTTAAAGAGCAAGGTGGTAAAATACAAAACGTAGTTATTAGTAAAACAGACACTAACTATGTTAAAAGTGCTACACTGATTGACCTAGTATACCTAGTTATACTTTGGTACTTTAAACAATACAATAATATTCCAATGTCAACAACATGGGTATTCATTGGATTGTTAAGTGGTAGAGAACTTGCCATTGCTACATTTAGTGGCGGAATGAAAAACTTTAAAGAAGTATTTCCAATAGTAGCAGGTGACTTTGGTAAACTAATGGTTGGTGTTGCGGCATCAATGGGTATTATAATAGGTATTCATACCCTGACGTAACTAATCAAAATGAAGAAGCCAGTTTTCATGACTGGCTTTTTTTGACTTAAAACACCACAAAACTTAACTGATGTGTTAATGATTGATAAATACTCTTGGAAGAATTACTAATCTCTTCCACAACAGGACGGTTGTTTGAATGTCGGTTGATGTCGCGGTGCGTATTCGCTATATGGTCCCAGTGAGAGGACACAACATTTCGAATTCAATAAAAGTTAAGGAACTTTAACCCCTGAGCAGAGTCCGTAAGGATCTGTGAACGAGAGTGCTAACTTTAATTTAGACTCAAGGAGAATAAAATGACTACAGATACAATTAAAAGTTCTGTTTCCGTAACCTTTAAAAATTTACCAAAATCTTTATCGGCCTTCAAAGAGAAGTACTGTCCAGATGGACAACAATGTACAGACATAGCCACACTAGGCGGTCTAGCATTTTGTTTTTTCTTCATGTACATCGCGATGAAACCAATCTTTGTATTTTAATATACAAACGGATACCACGTAAACTCTTGCCCAGAGCAAAGGTTACAATGGAAACACCTAAAGCCTCACTTAGTGGGGCTTTTTTTATATAAGCAGAATGCCTATAATAAATCCTATGTTCAGACCTATTGAACAAACTAAAATAAAATCTTTTATAAATGAATATGGTACCAGTTGAACTACTGTCATACGGTTTCTCCTACATTGATATTTAGCCTATAACGATAAATACTAGCATAATTAGGTAGGAGTAATTATGACACAAGAAAACAAACTTATCTCTGACAATCTGGAAGAGATATCACAAGCCAAAGTAATGGCACGGTTGGCAGGACGTAGTTACCTCGACCCAGACGACCCTGAAAGAAAAAAGAAAAGACCAGCAGGTTTTGGTAAAAAGAATCCAGTATTTGTATCAGTTGAAAATGCTCAAGCATGGGTATATTTTGGTACAGGTAAAATAGTTGTAGCATGTAGAGGCACAGAACCTTCACAGTTTGCTGACATACTAGCAGATCTAAAAACTATTCCAGTCAGACATGACAGGAATGGATATGTACATTCAGGCTTTTGGGAAGAGGCTAACAAAGTCTATCCAGGAATATTAGAGGCAGTTAAAGCCGGAAGAAAGAAAGAAGAAAAAGTATATGTGTGCGGACACAGTTTAGGTGGAGCAATGGCAGTACTAGTTGCTGAAATGTTATGCCATGATAATATACCGGTTGACGAACTTAGAACATTTGGGCAACCAAGAGTAGGAACTAGAAAGTTTAGAAGACATTTGGAAGGATGTAAAATAGGTTCTTACCATAGATATGTTAATAACAATGACATAGTACCAAGAGTACCACCATCATTGTTTGGATTTATCCATGGCGGCAAACTTATGTACATCAATAGTTTTGGTAACATTAGGCCATCTTCACTATGGCAAAGAATCAAAGACGGTTGGAGAGGCTTTTGGGCCGCTTGTAAACAGTTTAAGTTCTTTGATTTTGTAGCAGACCACGGTATGCCAAACTATATTCAGCATGTAGATAACCTAGATGAAGAGACTCCACAGGTAAAGTAGATAAATACTATTAACATTAGGAGATTATAATGGATAAACTTAAAGATTGGGTATTTGACAGAACACAAGAAAGAACCAGTTGGGACGGAGCAGTCCTAGTAGTTGGTGGTATCGCTATGATATTAATACCAACGAGTTTAATCGGTTGGGGCATGATAGCATATGGTGCCTGGACTATTTGGAAAGAGGAATAATAATGAGTCACTATACATTAGCAACGCCATTGGATACATGGCAAAAAGTTAGAGATGACATGGTAGCAAAAGGGGTTGACCCTGATGTAGCATTAGCAAACGCAAAAGAAACACCTGCCGCATCTGGTAACACACCAGTTGACGAAACAGAATACAAGTGTATTTTTTGTAGAGATGTTAGCGGTACACCAACACAATACTTTATCAAACTTGCTGACAACACTTTGTGGAAAGCAACAGGTTATGATAGTAGTACGTTAGCATCAGCAGATCTAGACGCAGACGCAATAGCAACATTAGACGCAACATACGAATAGTTATATGAACTATAGAGAAATTATAGAGGCCACTAGGAAGAAAAATCTTATGGCAGACGCAGGAGGCGGCGGCGGAGCCGGTGGTGGCGGTGCTGGTGGCGGTGCTGGATCAGGAGCAGGAGCAGGAACAGGCGGTGGTGCTGGACCAGGCAATGGTTCAGGTGGTGGCGCTCATGGAACTTCAAGTGGCGGTGGAGGGTCTGCAGGAGGTGGCGACACTTCTCCCTCCAGTTCCACGTCAAGTGGTGGCTTTATTGGATATGGTCTAGGAACTTGGAATCCATCCAAGAAAAAGAAAAAGAAAAAGAAGAAAGCAAAAGTAGGTTCAGTTAAAGACGGAATCTATGAAGGATCTATAGATCAATTAGAAGACAAAAAGTATGAACTTGAAGCAAGTCTACGTAGAGCAAGAGAAATTACAAAAGATATTAAGCGAGACGATACACACATAAATATTTTATCAAAATTAGGTACACTAGCAGAAGAAGTAGGACTAACGTTAGATGATTACCAGGAAAGAGTTGTCCTACAACTACATAATAAACTTGAAAGTGAAATATACCAGTTAGAAGAAGTGTTTACCGATGCTATAAGAGATATCGATAATCAAATTGATGAACTAACTTATGTCGACGACGAATAATCTTTGGCGGCATAACCCAAAGTTAAGAAAACTTACAAGAGTTCAAGAACAATTATTTACACCCGAAGAGTGCGATATGATCTATACGCACTTTCCTAAAAGACCGTTTGATACTGGCTTAACTGCTAGAATGGATAACGGTACTTACGAAATAATTCCATCATTTAGCAATAGGCTAGAAACCAAATTAGATTTGAATGACCATATTAGTCATCCATTGTTTGGCGACCCGGGCAAAATTGCCAAAGACTATTTCAAAGAGAAGTTTAGTAAATGGATAGACGGCGACTTTGATCAATGGGCAAAAGTTATACGTTACGGCGAAGGCGACTTTCTTGTGCCGCATATTGATTCCGGTCCAGGCGACATACTTAGTAAACGTGACTGGACATTAATTATACAACTATCTGATAGTAACGACTACACTGGTGGAGATGCTGTTATTGGCGATTGGTCTATGCCTAGGGATAAAGGTTTTGCCTGTTTGTTTAATGGTGGACTTGTTCCGCACGAAATCACGAAAGTTACTAGCGGCGAGCGTAGGTCATTCATAACTTGGTTCAGTAATAAAGACTTGACATTCCTTAAATAAACCTGTATAATAATACTTTATTTAGGAGTATTCTATGGCCACACATGCTATGATTGATATCGAAACACTAGGCACTGAGCCAGATAGTGTTGTACTTAGTGTGGGTGCTGTAAAGTTTAATCCATTTACACTAACAGACCCTCATGCTAAAACATTATGGCGACCAGAAATAGACGCACAGAGCAACGCAGGACGTAGTGTGCTAGACGACACACTTCAGTGGTGGGCAAAGCAACCACAACATATTCAAGACGAAGCATTTGATGAACATGGCAGAATTACACTGAGTTCATTCATGAGCGATCTAAACAAGTATCTTGTTGGTGTAGATAAAATTTGGTGCCAAGGTCCGCAGTTTGATATGGTTATACTTGAAGATATGTTTAAGCAATTTGAACATCATCGTAATTGGATGTTTTGGCAAGTAATGGATTGTAGAACTATCTTTAATATGATGCCAGTCGATCCACGTAAAGCAATACAACAGAACTTACATAGTGCTGACAATGACGCATACTACCAAGCAGTATGTGTTCAAGGTGTATATCAACATTGGGGAGTCCAGCCTAGATGATTTTTAGTTTTATGACTCCCGGACAAATTAATCGTCCGTCAGGGTTGATACTTAAAGATGAGTCAGCAAGTGTACGGCTATTCTTAGATGTAGGCTGGACTAAAACTGACTATGGGTTTTTTAAAGGACACGACTTTGGCAATCGTAAAGGTAATTATACAAAGATTATAAAAACAGATAAAGGTTGGGATATAAAGTTTGACGACTATAGGACACAAGGTATCACCTCCAACTTAGTTTCATTATTAAGCAATCATCCGCAACATAGAGAAACAGATAATTTACCTATCAATAGAGATTTTAGTATACAAGATATGCAGTTAAGGCACACACAGTATCCTAAGGAAAGTTATTATTTTGATCAAGACATAACATTAGATCAATGTGCTCATGATATATCTATATTAATAAAGCAGTACTTAGAAAATGCGTTACATGTTAGCAAGAAGCCATTGGTATTACACTTTAGTGGTGGTCTTGATACAGGAGCGATACTTTCTATTATTAACAAATATAGTTTACCTATTAAAGTTAAAATGGACAGCCAAGGCAAAGTATTACTTAGTGATTTTAGTGAACAGTCGCCTACTTTTAGAAGATTCGCTAACAGTCAATCTCCTTTTCCAGGGTTTGCGTATAAGCAAGTTCCAATAGAGCAACAGAAATTATTAGTCAGCGGTCATTATGGCGGCATCGAAATGATTAGATTCCCACAGCATGTAAAGTCT
>Ga0206131_10007983_pt1 | contig 10483 bp, 9 predicted proteins | sample Helgoland_Spring_FD_148636 | JGI IMG/M metagenome (GOLD analysis project Ga0206131, IMG submission 148636) | Pelagic subsurface seawater microbial communities from Kabeltonne, Helgoland, North Sea - Helgoland_Spring_Bloom_20160517_1 | ecosystem: Environmental > Aquatic > Marine > Epipelagic ... | reverse complement strand
GGAAGGACGACCCCGAGACCGACGATCCCTGTATCGGCGATTCCCGCTGATCGGGTTCAAACCACGAAGGACGCACAGGCATGGATATTCGTGACGGCTTTTCAGACTCCGTCGGCAACACGCCGCTGATCAGACTGAAGAAGGCATCGGAACTGACGGGCTGCGAGATTCTCGGCAAGGCGGAATTCCTGAATCCAGGCGGTTCCGTTAAGGACCGCGCGGCGCTGTATATGATTCTCGACGCCGAACGCAAGGGCACGCTGCAGCCCGGCGGGGTCATCGTCGAGGGCACGGCGGGCAATACCGGGATCGGGCTGACGCTCGTCGCCAATGCGCGTGGATACCGCACGGTGATCGTGATCCCGGAAACCCAGAGCCAGGAGAAGATGGATATGCTGCGGCTCTGCGGCGCTGAGCTGATACCGATTCCGGCGACGCCATACAAAGACCCCGGCAACTACGTCCGCCAGTCCGAACGTGTTGCAGCCGAATACGCCGAGAAGGAACCAAACGGCGCACTCTGGGCAAACCAGTGGGACAACCCGGCCAACTGGCAGGGACACTACCAATCGACTGGCCCGGAAATCTGGGCGCAGACCGACGGCAAGGTGGACGGATTTATCTGCGCCATGGGGACCGGCGGCACGCTGGCCGGGATTTCAACCTATCTGAAGGAACAGAACGCGGACGTAAAAACGGGTCTGGCTGACCCTATGGGCGCGGCGATGTACAGTTATTACAAGACCGGCGAACTTGCGAGTGCAGGCAGTTCCATCACCGAGGGCATCGGCCAGGGACGCATCACCGCCAACGTGGCCCAGGCCAAGGTGGACATGCCGTTCCAGATACCGGATGAAGAAGCTCTGCCGATCGTGTTCGACCTGCTGAAGGATGAAGGCCTGTGCCTGGGCGGCTCATCCGGCATCAACGTGGCCGGCGCTATCCGCCTCGCGCAGGAACTCGGCCCCGGCCATACCATCGTCACGATCCTGTGCGACGGTGGCCAGCGCTATCAGTCGAAGCTGTTCAATCCGGTTTTTCTCAAAGAGAAAAACCTGCCCGCACCGGACTGGCTATAGGGAGAGCCAAAGGCTAGTAAAAACGGAGTTCATAGTGTTGTTCTCTAACACCGCCTGACCATTCGTCTTCATCGGCCTCGCCGGTGAGCCTGAAGCCTGCCTTCAGATACAAGGCACGCGCCGCCTCCAGACCTTCGAACGTGGTCAGCCAGGCTGATTGAAAATCAGCGTCCCGGCAAAACGACAATGCCGTCTGAAACAGACCGGCCCCCAGCCCGCTGCCCTGAGCTCTATCGGCAACGATGAACCACCGGATCCGTGCGGTGTCCGGAAACCGGTCGCGTCCTGAAACGGCGATGGCACCGAGCAACGCTCCGGTCTTATCCCGGGCACATTGCAGCAGGTCGAGCTCGTCATTGTAGCCCGCTAAAAAAGCGCCAAGACCTGTCGCGAGTCCGGTTTCGAACGGAATGCCGAACCCCCAGACGGGGCCATAATAGTCCATGTGAAGCTGGACGATCTCGGCAATCACGCCGGGGCGGTATCCGGCATGAAACTCATTCGCCAGGGAAGAGTCCCTCATCAGTGAATACCGCCGCAGGCGATTGCCCTGCGCGCAATCACGCCCGCGCCGGCAGCATCAAGGCCATTGGGCGCCGTCAACAGTCGATGCCACACCAATGCGATCACGGTCTCGATTGCCGTCTCGACACAGAAATCTCGCGGCAGGTTCCCCTCGGCAATTGCCCGGTCAAGCGGATTGCGCAAAACGTTGCCCCGGCCGACCATCAGGCCTGCCCGAATTTGCCCGGCCGTTCCGGGGTCTTCGGCAGAGGCGCCAACCAGCCCCGACAGAATGATGCCCGCGGCGGTTTCATTGTAGATTTTGAACAATGCCGTAAGCACGAACGTGACATCGGCCTCGGCATCACCGGTTGATTTTTCAAGGGCTTCAACCGGTACGATAGCGGCATATGCATCGACGAATAACGCGGCTTTGGATCCGTACCACCGGTAAATCGTCTGTTTACCGGCACCTGCCCGGCGCGCAATTTTTTCGATTGATGCAGCCGCATAGCCATCGTCCTGCGCAACCTGTATCGCAGCCTGCAGTATCGCCGTCTTTGACTGCGTTGACCGAAGCGGGCCGGCAGAACGGCGGCTTTTCTGAGGGGATATATCGGTGCTTTGCATGCTCACAATATAAACGAGACGGTTCGTCTTGTCTATAACCAGCATACAGGCCTCATTTTCCACGCATAAATGTGTCGGAAACAGACCCGTCTTTCGCCCGATACCGCAGCACGGAAGCGCCCCACCGATACGCAAACCAGCCCGTCAGCCCTTCAGCCGGTTTAGCCGTAACGTTTTTCCAGCATCTCGAAGACGGCGCGCAATGCCTGTGCTTCGCCACCGGCAGGGCGGCCGGGCTTGCCCGCGACATTCCACGCCATCATATCGAAATGCGCCCAGGGGGTCGTATCCTTCACGAATTCCTGCAGGTAGAGCGCCGCCGTGATCGCTCCGCCAAACCCGCCTTCGGACACGTTGTTGATATCGGCGACCTTGCTTTCCAGCAACTGTCGGTAAGGCCGCCAGAGCGGCAGGCGCCACATTGGATCTTCTACCGCATCGCCCGCCTTCGCCAGATCCGCGGCGAGTTTATCGTTATTGCAGAACAGTGCCGGCAGGTCGGTGCCAAGGGCGACCCGCGCCGCCCCGGTCAGGGTCGCAAAGTCGAGGATCAAATCCGGGTTTTCGCTATCAGCTTCGACAAGCGCGTCGCACAGCACCAGGCGGCCCTCAGCGTCCGTATTGCCGATCTCGACCGTTATGCCCTTACGCGTCGTGATCACATCGAGCGGCCGAAAGGCATTGCCCGCCACATTGTTTTCCACTGCAGGCACCAGAACCCGCAGGCGCACCCGCAGCTTGAGTGCCATGATCAGGTGAGCCAGTCCCAGCGCATGGGCCCCGCCCCCCATATCCTTTTTCATCCGCAACATGCCTGCCGCCGGTTTGAGATCGAGCCCACCGGTATCGAAACAGACACCTTTGCCGACCAGCGTCACCTTGGGATCGGATTTCCGCCCCCAGGTCAGGTCGATCAGCCGGGGCGCATCGTCGCTGGCGCGCCCCACCGCATGAATCGTCGGGTAATTCTGTTTCAGCAGGGCGTCGCCCGTGATCACCTTAACGTCGGCTTTATGGCTGCGCCCGAGCGCGCGAGCAGCAGCCGCCAGCTCCGACGGCCCCATGTCTTCGGCCGGTGTATTAATCAGGTCCCGCACCATAGAGATGGATTCCGCCATCGCATTCGCCCGAGCCTTATCGGCACGCGCAGGCCAGACAAGTGTCGGCAGTTTCCGGGCCTTGGTCGATTTATAGCGTTCGAACCGGTAGCCGCCGAGCGCCCAACCGGCCGCCGCCGCCGTCGCCCCGGCCACGCTCATCCGGGCGTCGATCCGGTAAGACCCCGCCGGCAGCGCCGTCGGCAGGGATGCATAATCCCAGAAACCGTCATGATCTTTTACGCCGAACAGAACGCGCGACAATTTGCCGTCCGTTCCAGCCAGCAGACTGATTTCGCCCGGCTTGGCCGAAAACCCGGACGACTTTACCCATCCCTGTATGGATGCCGGTTCTTTCTTCAGCCAGGAGTCAAAAACGGCGTGTTCTATCGGTGTGACGGGTATCGTGGTGCCGAGTGCCTTTGCGCGAAACATCGAATGCTATCCCCTGCGTCTGTCGTCGTTTGTCCGGCGTGTTAACTTGATGTATCTCAACAGTGTTTGTAGCTCCGGAAATACCGGGGTCAAGAACGCCCGATAAAACAGCCCGGAGCCGGGCGTATGAAAAATGCACAGGGAGAGAAACATGGCCGCCATGAAACCGCAGGAACGCACCCCCTATTCCGCCATCGAAGACCGCGCCCCGCTGACGCTCCCCGATGGCGGGCGGATGATTTTGTGGCCGCTGATGTCGCTCGAAGTCTGGGATATCGACCGGGCCATGCCGCGGACGGTCCTGCCGCCGCCCCAGCACCAGCAGATGCTGCCGGATGTTCCGAACTGGTCATGGCACGAATATGGCATGCGCGTCGGGTTCTGGCGCCTGCGGAAACTGTTCGACGAAATGGGCATCAAGGGCACGGTCACCATGAACGGGCGTGCCTGCACGGAATACCCGCGGGTCGTCGAAGCCTGCCTGGAATCAGGCTGGGAATTCAACGCCCATGCGTTCGAGCAGATCCCGATGCACAAGGTCGACGATCAGCGCGAAAATATCCGCAAGACCATCGAGGCCATCGAGTCTGTTTGCGGGTACAAGCCGCGCGGCTGGTTCGGCCCGGGCCTGACAGAAACGTTTGAGACACTGGATTACCTGACCGAAGCCGGATTCGAATATATCGGCGACTGGGCATTCGACGATCAGCCGGTCCCGCTCAAGACCACGCATGGCGAGTTGATCTCGCTACCCTATAATTTCGAGATCCACGATATCGTCGTCTCGCTGATCCAGAATCAGGATTCACCGGTCTTCAAGACCCGCGCGATGGACTATTTCGACACGATCTACGAAGAAAGCGCCGAATCCGTGCGCGTGATGTCCTTCGCAGTACATCCGTATATTTCGGGATCACCCCACCGTATCCGCTATGTGCGCGAGTTGATGGAATACATGCTGTCCAAGCCGGGCGTCGTCGTCATGACCGGCGACCAGATTCTCGACTGGTACAAAACCCAGACGGGCTGAAAGCCCGTCCGGGGGTCGTTCTATTTCCAGAGATCGCTGAACTGCGTCGCGACCACGTCTTCAAACGCAGGGTCGCCGGTCATCAGACCCATGTCGCGTGAAAATGCGTTCATGCCGGTGACGAATTCCGGCGAGATCGACGCGTCGTAAAAGCCGAGATCGCGTTCGACAACCTGGGCGATAAGCGCGGTTTCAGCTTCGGGGAAGCTTTTACGCGCAACCTCGGTCGCAAGGCTGATATCAGCCTTCAGCGCTTTCTGGACATTGACGATAGCGCGCACGGCCGCCGCGACAGTATCGGGATTATCGTCGATCATTTTCTGCGTCGTCGCCAAAGCCGGCTGGGTGTAGTTGAACGAGGCTGCCGGTGCGACGCCGCGGCGCGGGTCGAGCACGACGGTGCCGACACCGCGGGTCACGGCAACTTCCGCCCCCATGCCGTTTGCCCAGAACGCATCGATCTTGCCTTCTTCCAGAGCCTTTGCCGCCGTAACGCCGAACGAGACACCGGGCACGATGGTGCCGGGAACGGGTGCAATATTCAGGTCTTTTTCAGGATCCAGTCCGGCTTCGGTCAGCAGGCGTTTCAGGCCCAGATCCACCCAGGGCGCAGCACCGATATTCAGACCCTTCAGCGCATCCGTGTCACCAAGCTCGATGTTCAGATCAGTCCTGGCAACCAGCAGCCAGTACATGCCCTGCGACAACGCACAGACAAGCTTTGCGCCGTCCCATTCGGGAAACGCCGCCAGCGTCGAATGCGCCGAGCCGCCGACGAAATCGAAAGCGCCATCGCGCATCGCCTTGTTAGCGTCATCGACCGGAAAGACGAGCTCGTAGCTCATATCGAGGCCTTCTTTTTCGAAAAAACCCAGTTCGACCGCTGCGGGCACGGGGAAGTACGAGTTGGAGATAAGGTCGGGAACGGCGATTTTCATATTTCTGTATCCTTCTGAATTAAGTCGTCAGCGCGGGGATTAACCCTGGCTGAAATCAACCCCTTTTTGCACGCCCGGACGGGCGCCGATTTCTGCGTACCAACGGTCGATATTCGGGCAACCTTCGGTGAACTGGGGCGTCACGGCCTTGGCCCGGTAGACCACCGGATAGAACGCGAAATCCGCGATGGTGACCTCGTCACCCCCGACACATTTGCGATCGGCCATCAGCCCGTCCCAGTATTTCATGTAGCGGTTAAACCGCGCGCCGAAATCGTCCATTGTCGGCTTATGCGCGTTCTCCATACGGCCGATCGTGAACACCGCCATCAGCACACCGGTCATATCTGTCGCGATGCCCAGGATATCGCGCCGGAAATGTATATCCGTCGCCAGATGATCCGGCAGAAACCGGCCGGATTTCTCCGCCAGGTATTCCAGGATCGCGATCGACTGGGAAAGCGTGAACGGCGTGCCGTCAGCGCTTGCCGGACCGTCGGGATCAACGATGGTGGGGATCAGCCCCATCGGATTCAGTTTCAGATATTCCGGCGACTGGTTGTCCTTCGCGGCCAGGTCGACGACGTGCAGCCTGTAATCCAGTCCTGTCTCGTCGAGCATTATTTTGGCCCGCAGCCCGTTCGATGTCGGCGCGGCGTAAAGATCGATCATCTGGTCATCCCACTTGGATTATGGTTTTCCAGATTTGATTAGCATGAATTCCCGCGCCCTGCGAATAGGCCGCTAGTCGGCAGTGGCTGAAGCCTCTTCCAGTTCCGCCTGAAGACCGAGCCAGGCCTCTTCGGCCTCCGCGATCTGGCCCGAAACCCAACCGAGATCCTTTTGCAGCCCAACCAGCCTGGAGCTGTCCCCGTCATACAGATCGGGGTCGGCCATCTTTGCTTCGATCTCGGCCTTTTCGGCCTGAAACTTGGCGATATTCTTTTCCATCCGCTGCACCTGCTTGCGCAGCGGAGCCAGTGCCTGGCGCTGTTCAGCCGCCTTTTTCCGCTGTTCGCGCTTATCGACGGGCGGTGGCGGCGGTGGCGGCGGCGTTTCGACCACCTCAGCAGCCTCCACGACGGCGGCAGCCACCTTTTTCGACGTTTTCTTGACGCCAGCCAGCAAAAGGGAGCGATAAGCGTCCATATCGCCGTCAAATGGCGTCACACCGCCATCGGCGACCAGCCAGAACCGGTCCGCCGTCAGCTCGATCACATGCGGGTCATGGCTCACGATAACGACCGCCCCCGCAAAGCTGTTGATTGCCTGTATCAGCGCCTGGCGTGAATCCACGTCGAGATGGTTGGTCGGCTCGTCAAGCAGCAGAATATGGGGTTTATCGCAGGTCATCAGCGCGAACAGGAGCCGTGCCTTTTCGCCTCCCGACAGGTTGGAAATCTTGGTATCCGCACGCTGCTGGCTGAAGCCGAACCGGCCGAGCTGGCTGCGTAACTGTACGTCCTTGTCGTCAGGCAGGCGACGACCGAGCTCGATGACCGGCGTCGCGTCCATGTCCAGCTCTTCGGTCTGGTGCTGCGCGAAATACCCGACACGAAGCTTAGGTGCGGTCGTCAACGTGCCCGCCATCTGTTTGAGCCTGCCGGCAAGGAGCCGCATCAGGGTCGATTTACCATTCCCGTTCGCGCCGAGCAGCGCGACCCGGTCGTCTTCATCGAGCCGGATAGATAGTTTGCTCAATACCGCCTTGTCGTCATAGCCGACCGTGGCATTCAGAACGCTGAACAGCGGCGGCGATAATTGCGGTACCGGATCAGGGAAGTTGAACGTTACCCGCCCGCCTTCACTGTGTTCGGCAATCGGTTCCATCCGCTCCAGCATTTTAAGGCGTGACTGCGCCTGGCGCGCCTTGCTCGCCTTGTAGCGGAAACGGTCAACGAAGCTCTGGATGTGTGCGCGCTGGAGATTCTGTTTCTCGCGCGCGCGTTCATTCTGTTCCAGACGCATCCGCCGGGTCGCCTCGAACTGATCGTAGCCCCCCTGATAGAGCGTCAGCTTGGCGCCTTCGAGATGCAGGATCTCGCGCGACACCCGGTTCAGCAGGCCCCGGTCATGGCTGACGATCAGGATGGTGCCGTCATAACGACGGAGGTAATCCTCCAGCCAGAGGGCTGCTTCGAGGTCGAGATGGTTTGTCGGTTCATCAAGCAGCAGCAGATCGGGCTTGGTGAACAGCAGTGACGCCAGCATGACGCGCATCCGCCAGCCACCGGAAAATTCACCGAGGGTGCGTTGCTGGGCGGCTTCATCGAAACCGAGCCCCGCCAGAATGCGCGCGGCGCGGGACGGCGCGCTATGGGCCTCTTTCTCGCCAAGGCGCTCATAGATATAGGAAATCCGCTCCGGGTCGGTCGCGGTCTCCGCCTCGGCCTGAAGTTCCGTCAGTTCGGTATCGGCGGCGAGCACGGATTCGACCAGCGAGCCGTGTCCTTCCGGCGCCTCCTGGCTGGTCACACCGATCCGCCAGCGCGGCGGAATCGAGATACTTCCGCCATCGGCTTCGATCTGTTCGGTGATCAGCCGCAAGAGCGTGGTTTTCCCGGTGCCGTTCCGCCCGACCAGCCCGACGCAATGTCCTGCGGGTATCGCCGCCGACGCCTCGTCGAGCAGTACCCGGGGACCGATCCGGTAGGTAAGATTTTCAATCTGCAACATGGCGCGCGGTTTGACACGACACGCCCGGGATTACAACGCCGGAGTTATTAATTCAGGCGGTTTTCTCGGCTTTTAACCACAACTCGCCGGGCGTCCGCTCGCAACACCCCCGGTATTCGGTACCAGCCGTGCCAACACCGTAATCATGGCAGTGCAAAATAGAAAAACGCACGTCCGCTGCGTCAAAGCCGGAGCAGCCGCCGCGCATTCCCGTTCAGGATCTTCACCCTGTCTTCGCGGCTGAAGGACAGCTGTTCTGCCCATTCGGCGCCGGGACCATTTTCGACAAACGGGTAATCGACCGAGAACATTACCCTGTCGACACCCATTTCCTGAATTGTGCACAGCAGGGCCGGGTTCGAGAAATTGCCGCTGGTGGTCACGTGAAAATGCGCTTCGAAGATTTCGCGGAACGACCGGGTCTGCGTGTTTTCGACCCGCGACAGCGCCTGGTTCACCCGCCACAGCAGGAAGGGCAGCGTCTCGCCCATATGGCCGAGAACCATCTGCAGGCCGGGATGGGCATCGAACACGCCGGACAGGACCATGCGGATCGCCTGGGTTGCGGTTTCGACCGTGTAGCCCCAGCCTGCCGTCGCCAGGGCGGGGAAATCATCCAGGTAATCCTCGTAATAGACCGCAACGACATCCGGGTGCGGATAGCCGGGATGCAGGTAGATCGGCACGTCCAGCGCCTCGGCACGGGCATAGATCGGCCAGTATTCCCTGCCGTCGCAGAACTTGCCATTGGTCAGACCGTGGATCATCGCCCCCTTGAAGCCCAGATCCTTCACACAGCGTTCCAGCTCGTCCGCCGCCGATTCCGGGTGCGCCGTGGCAAGCGCGGCAAAAGCGGCAAACCGGTCGGGATTGGCGAGGACCATGGCATGCAGATTGTCATTCGCCTGGCGGGCAATGCCGGGGCCTGTTTCGGCATCGAGGCGCTGGGCCGACGGCGCACCGTGACTGAGCACCTGGATATCGATACCGGCCGCGTCCATTTCCTTCAGCCGCAATTCACCGACATCGTAAAGCCGGTCGAGCAGCGGGCCGCGGCGGGAGGCATTGCGCCCGACAAACGTATCGGTGACGACCTTGTCCCAGTAATGCTCTTCAAGCGCGATGATTTCGATTCCGGATGATGTGGGCATTTTCTGGTCTCCCTACGTTTTGACGACGATAGCAGATCCATACCCTCGACGGCATAGCCCCGGGGTCGTTAAAGTCCGAAAAACAATAGCCTGTGGGAGAAGTCTTATGGCCGGACGCATCGACGTACATCATCACGTATTGCCGGAATTCTATATCGAGGCGCAGCGCGGTGCCGGCATCACCGGGTCGGCCTATCGCGGTTTTCCGGAATGGAGCGCCGCACACAGCCTGTCGGTGATGGAAACCGAAGGCATCGCCACATCGGTGCTGTCGTTTACGTCGCCCGGCATCTGGTTCGGCGATATCGATCAGACAAAGGCACTCGCGCGCCAGTGCAATGAATTTCTGAGCCGACTGGCGGCGGATCATCCGGGCCGGTTCGGGGGATTTGCCTTTCTGCCCCTGCCCGATATCGATGCCGCCCTGTCCGAAACCGCATATGCGCTGGATGAGCTGAAACTGGACGGCATCACCCTGCTGACCAGCGTCGACGACAAGTATATCGGCCACCCGTATTTCGAACCGCTTTATGCCGAACTGAACCGCCGCCGGGCCGTCGTATTTATTCACCCCTGTTATCCACCCGGCACCGAGGCCGATGGATGGGACATCCCGCGGATGCTGATCGATTATCCGTTCGAGACCACGCGTGTTGCCATCAACCTGATCTTTCAGGGGGTAATGGCACGCTATCCGGACATACGCTTTATCCTGTCCCATTCGGGTGGGACGCTGCCGTTCCTTGCCCACCGGGTATCGGTTTTCGACAAGTCGACGACGTTCCAGGACAACTACCCTGACGGCGCGCTCGCCTATATCAAGCGTTTCTGGTTCGACACCGCCCTATCAGGGGATGCCGTACCACTTGCCGGGCTGACCGCCGTCGCCGACCCGTCTCGCATCCTGTTCGGCACCGATTACCCCTATATCTCCCCTGATGTT
>Ga0206131_10007979_pt1 | contig 10487 bp, 10 predicted proteins | sample Helgoland_Spring_FD_148636 | JGI IMG/M metagenome (GOLD analysis project Ga0206131, IMG submission 148636) | Pelagic subsurface seawater microbial communities from Kabeltonne, Helgoland, North Sea - Helgoland_Spring_Bloom_20160517_1 | ecosystem: Environmental > Aquatic > Marine > Epipelagic ... | reverse complement strand
TCAATGGCTGAAAACAGGTTGCCTCCCTTGTCTTGTTTCCGGTAGTTGCTCATGACAGTGATCCTAACTCATTTCAGCTTGTTAGGGAAGATTGGATTCGGATATCTAGGTTCTTAGAGGTGCTCTTAAGAACTTATTTTCCTATTGAGGAATTCACGCAATTCTTTTTCAGTGAACCTGAGACGCTTTTGCACCCCCTTAAGCGAATCCGCGCCTGATTCAGGATGGGCATACGTGGCATCGTATTTCAGACCACAGCTCGACGCGATTCGCCAGTAGCACAGGTTAGGTATCAGCGGTGAATGAATTTCCCTGAACTCCGTTCCATGGCTTGAAAAAAGGATCCCTCCAAAACCTCCTCCATGCGGCCCGGCAATCGTTGTTGCCTCGGCAAAATATCTGATTTTTTCCCTTACCGTGTGTTGTTCCATCAACACATATTCATAGCCACAGTCCTCCACAACGGACTTCAGATCAGCATTGCTGAGTGCAAATGACCTATTACCCCCCTCACGCCCGACAAAGATCTTCCGATTCCGCATTGGCTCCCATCTCGGATCAACCAGAGATTTGAACGTCTCGATCTGGGCCTCAGAGAACTCACAGTTTCTCATCGGCATTGAATAAACCACCATCTTCTCCGCGTGGATATGCTTCTCATCACCCGCTTGGAGTACCTTGTCTTGGTCTATTCCGATGATATCCAGCCATTCCTTCTGGAATCCTTTCTCACAACTGACGTAAATGCGCTCGATGTCGCCGCTATCCAAGTCCTCCTTAAGTTTGATTAACTGTGGAACCACCTCCATCAGCCAGTGCGAGTAATTATGTGCGCTCATCGAATGGGCCACACCTAAGCTTTTGACCGTCTCATTCACTATGGGCACCCGCACATCATTCCAGAATGAAAAGTGCTTGGGCTCGGTGGCATACTCGTAAGTGATTTCTGAGAAAATACGGTTCGTTTGATGGACTATGACGCCCCGGGCTCCGTAAACACGTGCACCACTCAGGCTAAGCCTATACTGCCGTGTAGTGGTTCCCGGCTTCAGATCCCTGAAGCACTCGCCGCAGGGCGAATCCATCAACGCTCTAGATACGGGATGGTCCTGTTCGACCGGAGGCTCATACTCTTCGTAGATTTCACCCTGCTCAATTCCTCCTGACTGCGACCAAGCCAGAACACTGGGAAAATAACCTGTCGGACGCACTTGGACGCCTGCCCGTTGCAGCACCGGAATAATAAAGTCAGCGCTGGCCTTATAGACACAATTACGAAGCCTTTTTACTTTTTGACGCAACCCCATACTTTCTATGTATTCAATGAAAGAGCTCGATCAACAAGACTCACTGAGAATAATTTTCCTAGTTATCAAATCTAACTAAAAGACTAATGGAAATCTTTTAGCTGATTAGCCTCCGAAAGGGAGTTGATGGTATCAACCGTGAACCATTTCGTCGGTAATACCCTTGAAACCATCAATTGGTTTTGCTCCATAAGGCAGTCCCACACATCGCCAAAATCCTCATCAGGCTTCACCAGTTTGTTGATTTTTCTAGGATTGATTACCTGGATACCTGAGCAGTACGTCGCGGCCTGTTCCTCTCGGCTCAAGTGAGTCACCACTTGAGCTTTATGGAAAATATAATCGCCATCGAGGCCTTCCACAGGAGCTACTGGCACGACCATGCATGCCGGACTTCCAAGATCGATATAATCTTCGAAGAGCTTATCAAACTCCAACTCCGTCAGGTTGTCACACGTGAGAACCACCACAGGTTCATCAATATGGGATAGAAGCGAATAAAATAACCACCATGCGTTGCCTTTGCCTTCCGTTGATATAATGGAAGATACGCCCTCTTCAATCACATGCTCCGCAAGCATTTTTGCCTTATACCCCACCGTCACATGGACTTGAGGGATACAATGTAAAATTCGCTTAACGCCGTTAAGAATGAGCGTGGAGCCGCCCAGCGGAGCCATCGGTTTGGGGATGACCTCAGTAAGAGGACCCATACGAGTCCCCCTGCCTGCCGCTAAAATAACAGCATGTTGAAAGCCCTTATCCATGGATTTCTTCCTCGGGAGGATTAGTGATGATCGTCAGAATTTCTTCGTCAGTCAAACGATCCGTATTGCCTGATGTCAGGCAGAATTCAATAGGGTTGTCCACCTTTTCGTTGAACGAGATGACGTAATGTTTTACCCCTCCATAAACTTTTTCATAGGTATGCTCTAACTCGAGCTCACCGATGAGATACTCGTCGAGACGCTCGCCTGGGCGGCCTTCGATTTTTTCCCATGTGCCTCCGAGATTTTCGGTCCATACGCGGAGAATATCATCCATTTGTGCCGCCTTCATGTAGCGGGACAGCACTTTGCCCTGGCACTCTTCAATCTCATCGATCGATGTAGTGACCAGCTTGACGGCTTCATCAACGGTAAAGAAGAAGCGGCGCATTTCAGGGCCGGTAGTTCCAAGCTTACCAGTCTTGGCGTGCATGTCTTTCCAGATCGGCAGCACCGAGCCAGTGGACCATGCCACGTTACCGTAGCGGACACAGGTGAATTTTGTATCGGATTTTTCATTCATCGAGCAGAAAATACGCTCCATGATTGCCTTGGAAAGACCGTAGGTATTACGTACAGGCGGAGATGCTTTGTCGGTAGAGACACCTACAACTACATCGACGCCACACTCAAGAGCTACGCGTGCGACATTCTGAGAGCCGATGACATTGACATCGATGCACTCCATTGGGTATTTCTCCGAGAGATCAACGAACTTGGTGGCGGCAGCGTGGATGACTACATTCGGTTTAAACTCACGAAAAGCGTCCCTGACGGACTCGATTGAAACCACATCCATAGGCGCGATTTCACAGCCAGTGAAAGCCTTCGCCTTGTGGTTTTGCTTGTTGTTACGTCCGGTAAGGATCACGCGGTATTCATCTTTAAGGGCTAGCGCAAGGCGCTTACCAAGGAATCCGGTGCCACCGGTGATTAGCAGTATTTTTTTGTTCATCTATTTATTTTCTACTTAAGTAATATTGTCTACTCTGAGAATTGACTGGCCGCGATCACGAAGGCTCTATACGAGCTAAATATAAATAATCTCTATGTGTCGGGAGGGGTTTAGAATGTGCTGAATGACTTAGCAAGAAAGATTTGGGGCAACTCTCGCTTCTTAAGAAGCATAAGAACAAGACTCCCTATAGTGGATAATTGAATTGAGAAAGATTCAGGCCCGTCGCTTCTTGAAATGCACGGTTTGATTCCGCATACACTCTCGCAACCTGTATTTTTTGCTCTCCCGATATTTCACCTCCCACATTTCTCGTCATACTCGCAATGACTCGCTTACCCATTTTTCTCAAAGGTGTGGGTATAGCGGGTATGATCCCACCTAGTTTACTTTTTCGTATGGCTAGCTCACCCGAGCTAATCCTCGAGTTAAGTTGATCCGATTCAGCCAAAAATCGTTCCGGATTTTCACAAGGGATACCTATCACCTCAGCCAACGCCTCTAACCCTCGCGATGTGTCTTGGCAAAACTGCTCAAAAAGAAAAACTGTAACCTGATCGTCGCCAAAAATTTCGCAATACATCTTGTATAACAAGTCATAGTTGGCCATGCCCATTATACTTCCTGAATACGATCTGTGCTTGCCGAGCTGTATATCAATCCACTTATCAATGGAAACTCGACCTACATGATAGTTTTTCATCCACTGGGAATATAATGACGGAAGTAATTTCAATTGATTCCTAACCATAATTACAATCTTGGCATTCGGAAAAAGACGTTGTAACCGGCGTGCACATAAATACCGATCCGTTCTACATAAATTAGCCGATGAAACATGCCCTCTCGAAAAGTCTTCATCTGAAATGACGACAGGTTTTTTACCATTGATTCTGCTTTCGAAAAATGCTCGGACTTCATCCTCCTGCCTTCTGTATTCTGCCTCCTCTAAATTCAAGATACACGCCAATATTTGACGTCTGGCAGAAGTTTCCTGATCAAGATCAGGACGTATACCGTAGTAGTCAATATTCTCCAGCTTAGAGAGAAACCCGAACTGTATTGTTGTGGATGCCGCCTTGGGCAAACCAACGTGAATCGTTACATTGTTGTGCATGATAATATTTCCATAATACTCTATGGCTTCAATTTTCCTTAACCACCCCCATCACATCTTGATATGCACGTGCCAACCTTGAGGCAATTCTTTCTGGCCCAAGATCATCTATCAACTTAGTCCTCGCAGTCTCTCTATGCAGCATCTCTTGATCCAATGCGCGATCACCAAGTTGCATTATGATCGCTTCAGCTATTTCACAAGCTCCCTGCTGGGGGACAACCGTTCCATGGCCATATTTCCTCACATTCTCAGCCATACCTGTTTCGTCACTAACGATGCAATAACTTCGGCAGAGCATCGCCTCAATCACTTGATTACCATAGGTTTCTGCGTAAGATGGAGCAACGAGTATATTGGCTGTAGACAATTCATCAGCGAGCTGCTCTGCATCCACCGATCCATGGTTGATTATTTTGTGACCCGTCACCTCAATTGCAGAGCATTCGCTCCTAATGTAATCAGCATCACCGCCATCTCCGTAGATATGTAATTCCAGCGCATGTTGATTCGGGTTCACCTTCTCTAAGGCCTCGCGGATTATGTGGAACCCCTTTCTCGCACAAATAGTTCCTACAAAAGCCAGTTTGTTTTTTAGGGGAGGGGTATCAAGAACATCTAAAAAAGCTCTATTGAGAGTATTAGGAATAATTTTGCACTCTATGTCAGGATGATATTTTTGGACCACTTCTCTAAACTGCTGAGATTTAACAATCGCAGTTTCAAATCCCTTAAGAGCCCTTTTTTCAAGGCATTCGATTAAGCTCTGAGCAGAATACCACTTTACTGGATTTTTATCATTATAGTCCTCATAGAGTGATTGCAAAGTCAAAGCTTTCGGCAGATCGAGTTGATAGATAGCTAATGCATAGGAATCTTCGATGCCGTGGGCATGTATAAGATCAGGTTTTTCCTGCTTAATTAATTTTCGAAGTCTGTGGCTATCCCACAAAAATAAAGTCCACACACGAAATCTTGGTTGCGCTCGTAGATAGATAATACGTAGTTTCCCTATTTGAAGCTGGAAGTCTTCTGTGGCGCCCTTCACCACAGTACCTAGGATAACATTAAAATTAGAATACTGGCTCAACGCCAGAGCCTGATCCATTACCCACCGGCCGGGGTGCCTGTCAACTTTCCCAAAATCAGGATGCTCCGGAGGTAACGGCACATGGCCTACAATCATTATTTTTTTTCTCATACTAAGTAGAGCTCATTGCATCCACCTTTTAGCTCACTACCTGAGCTTCCTGTGCCTGTGATTCTATTCCATCCTGACGCATCCCATTCTTAATGGCACTCATCAGCCCCAGATACAGCCCCCCGCCCATGGCAAGCACAGCTACATCGCCACTGCTTACCGATCGCATAACCCCATAAACCATAAATGATAATATCATCGCCATCATTGTATTTCGCCAACTTTCAAATTCAAACTGCCTCCCCAGCTTCCAACTTCTTCTCATTACAAAAATTTGTACTACGACCCATAAGAAGGCACAAGGAATACCAAAGCTCGCGGCAAGTCCAAGCCAAGTACTATGCCAGTTTTTTCCAGCAATATGAGAAAATGCCTGAACATCATCATCCTCGTGTTTGATTTGAGATACATACACATAATCAGACATTAAACGATAATCATCTGCAGTTAGACTGACCCCTTTGCCAATGACAGGATTTTCCTCAACATTGACGATTGCCCACCTGTTCAACGTGTCACGAAATATATTGTCAGTGGACTGCTCAACCTCCCAGTCCCAGTCTGCTGGCAAGAATGCCAATACTCGTTGTAGGGATTTAGGAATGGACGTCACCTGATTTTGAATCATTACGGCTCCTGAGATAGAAATCACACCTAACACCACTACGAAAAACGCAAAGATAGACTGTCGATGCCATATACAGGCGACAACGGGTATAATGCAACATGCAGCAAAAGCCATACGTTTTCCTGAATATGCACATATTGCAATGAGAACGACGTAAATTAATATAATCCATGGTGTTTTCACAATATGAGAAGGCGCATAGCGTGCAAATAACAGAAAAATTCCGCCAAGAGATATATACGACAACCCTTGCTGCCAGTTATAAAACTCGTATGCACCCTGGTAATCTACTCTTCCTAGAAGCGTCGAACCTGCTAGGTAAACACCGCTCATTGCCAAAGAAGCAAAGATCAGCCAGCATACTCGTTTAGCTTCTTTTTCACGAATGATCATTTGACTAAGCATCATCATGCCCAACAAAGCCACTATTACTGTCAGATATTTCCGCCCTCCCATTGTTGAGGATCCTAGAATAGCCAATCCACCCCCATTAATTATGGCGATCATCAACACCCAACCGCTGAAGGCTAGCATTGGCCACCAATCATTTAACTTGATTTTGATTTTGATCTTCCCCTGGCCTATGGCAATCATCATCACGCCCGCAAAGACGACTATTGTGAATTCTGCAAGACTGACCGCCTTCCCCGCTACTAACGGCACTGCTGGCAACTCCGCTAACATGGCAAAAGGCAAAATATACCAACTCCTCGTTCCCAGTATCATTAAAATGGGGATGCTGAACATTAGGAACATGGTAACATACACCGTGGTAAATTCACCCTGTCCCACCTGAATCGCCATAATAATAGCAATCGTCAAACCCACTAATAGCGCGGCAACAGTAATTATTTTTGAATTCATAACTTAAAAAGATTATTGGTTATGGGGAATTTTTTTAGAAATCAAGTAATAGATTAACATAGCCAACCCAGCCATTAACATCGCGCTTTGAAGAACGATTGCCACTGTCAAAACATTGACTGTCATTAGGCTTAATACGACACCAGCGAGGGCTATACAGCCAAGCTTTATCAAACCCTGTGCTTTAAACTCTCTACACCCTTGCAGTAAAGAGTTAGAAAGAAAATACCAAGCTTGAACCACTCCAAAAAATGCAAAATACTTAAAATAGATCACTGCCGACAACCAATTATCGCCAAATAGGAACGGCACAAGTAAATCAGCCCATAATAGCCAAATAGCAGCAAAAAATAGTCCAGCTGCGCTCATCAGAGATACCCTTTTAAAATAAACCCTCAATCGTGCACGCTTGCAGTTGAGATTTCTAAAAGTCACAATGGCAGGCCCCCCTGCTAAGGCTCCCAAGGCCATAAAAGACAATGGCGAATAATTGTAAGCCCTTGAGTAATAACCTAAATTTTCGGAGCCTTCAGAGGCTCCCACTACTACCTTGTCACCTCTCAGAAAAATCGTATGACTAATGAAGTTCACCCAAATCCAGAAGCTAGGCTGGACAACTTTGCGAATGAGTGAGTATCCAACTCTCGTGTTCTCTATTTTTCTTTTGTTGGCTCTGCTATAAACAAACCAGTTCAAACCCATCGCTACTCCGGAAGATGCGATTAGCGCCCACACCCCAAAACCCATCAAGGCCAATGGAATGGTGATCGCTGCAGCAAGTGGAGGAAGCCATAACTTCACTATTAAATTGGACTTAAAGTGTGATCTTCCTTCCAAATCACAGCGTAACACAACAGGAAATTTATCAATCGCTGTCAACACACCGTACACACTTATCACGACGCATACACTTAGATCAACACCCAACAGAAAACACACCAAAGCCGCGAGAACAACCACTATACTTTCTGCCAGAGCAAGAATTTTAGTCAATGACCATACGGAATGAAAGCCCTCCTCTTGGTAATAAGGATCAGCACGCACTAAATTACCCACTTCCCAGCGGGTAAGAAGGGCTGCCATCTGGGAAATACCCATCCCATATGCAAACATTCCAAATTCTTCTGGTAAGATCAGACGAGCGAGAATCAGGCTGTAAATCAAGCCCCATAAACGTTCTGTGTAGTTAGCCATACTTTGCCAGAAGACGGAAGACCCCTTCAAACGAGTTCTGATTCTTCGAGCTTTATTAACAAGCTTATCGCGCATTATAATTGTATATTAGCCTTTTTATGTTAGGTGTTAGCAGGGTAAGTTTATTGAATATTTTACAATGTTATGCCTTCAAATAAAGTATATCTAGGTTAGATTTATTTTACTTTAACCGTAGCCTCAAAACCTAACAATACTTGAAGTAGCAGATAAAAAACAAAAATCGAGTTATACTTCAAATACCGCCACCAAAGTCGCCCTGGTTCGCTGCACAGGCGGTAGAACCATGTCAGGCCGAGTGGTTGCATCCATTGGGGTGCGTCTTTTTTTGTGCCTGCGTTGACGTCGAAGGCGAAACCTACAGCTAGCATGACACCACGTGTGATGTGGCTGCGATTACGGGCGATCCATTCTTGTTGTTTCGGAGTGCCCAATCCCACCCAGATAAAATCGGGATCGCAGGCGTTGATGTCCTTTGCGATGCATTCTTCGTCCTCGGGCTTAAAATAGCCGTTGTGTGATCCTACGATCTGAAAATCAGAGTTCCACTCCTTGCTGTTTGCCATGAGTTTATCGAGGCAGTCCTGAGATGCACCAAGGAAGTAGTGTTTGGTTTTTTTTGAGGTGTGATGGATTCCGTAATTTAAGAAATCTGGGCCATAGACACGGTCCTGCATGCTTCCGCCACAGAGATTGACTGCCCACTTGAGGACCTGACTATCGGGAACAAAAAAGTCGTATTGCTCGGTGATTTCGTGGAAGTCTTTTTCCACCCTTCGAGCTGCGGTGATGTGGACGTTGGTGAAATCGACGGTGAGTAGCTGATCCTTTCCACAAACACGCTCTTCCAGCATGGTCAGCAATTCTCGGTGACTGGTGTTTAGACACGGAGTTCCGATGACGTTTGTTATTTCCAGTTCGTTGGCCATGGTGATTATGCAGGAATTCCTTTCAGGCGCTATGGTCAAATTATCTAAACAAGCGCCTTGTAAATCTCTTCGAGAATGTCCCGCTGGTTATATTGGTAAGACCAATCAGGATAGTGCTCCTGGAATTTACGCACATCACTGATGTACCAAATGTGATCACCAACCCGGTTATCCTCGAGGTAGGTGTAGTCTAACTTGTTTCCGCTGAGTTCCTCGCCAATCGCGATGGCTTCTAGCATAGAACAGTTTGAATGACGGCTTCCCCCGATGTTGTAGACTTCGCCACAGCGTGGGTTTTTGTAAAAGTGAAGGAAGGCGGAGACGAGATCGTTGCAGTGGATGTTGTCGCGCACCTGCTTCCCTTTATATCCAAAAATCCGGTAAGGGTTTTTCTCAACGATACACTTCATCAGGTAGGCAAGGAAACCGTGAAGCTCTGCACCAGCGTGAGCCGGACCTGTCAGACATCCTCCGCGGAAAACTGCCGTTTTCATTCCAAAATAGCGACCATACTCCTGGACTAACACATCGGCCGCCACCTTACTTGCTCCGAAGAGCGAGTGCTTGGTGTGATCGATGGACATGTTCTCATCGATCCCGATCTGATACGGGTGGCTTTCTTCGATTTCCCATCGGGTATCAAGTTCAACGAGGGGAAGTCGGTTGGGGGTATCGCCATAAACCTTATTCGTGCTCGTAAAGATAAACACAGCCTCCGGGCAGTGGTTACGCGTTGCCTCCAGGAGATGCAGGGTTCCGTTGGCATTGACATTAAAATCGGTGAGCGGCTCCTTGGCTGCCCAGTCGTGGGACGGTTGCGCCGCGGTATGTACCACCAGTGTCACCTCAGCTCCAAACTCGGAAAAGAGTGCATTAATGGCATCCATGTCACGGATGTCCACGTTGCGTGAGATGTAATGGTCGAGAGTCTCAACAAGCTGCTGGTTATTGGATTGGGTGGACGCCTCTTTTCCGAAGAAATAGGCGCGCATGTCGTTATCGACACCTACGACGGTAAACCCCTCTTTGTCGAGTGACTTACATGCTTCCGATCCTATCAGACCGCCTGATCCTGTTACAATTGCGATGGGCATAATTTTTTTAGTTAGAGAGTTGAAAAAAAATTGTTTGTGAAGTTGTATACTAATAACTCTAAACTTCACGACTTTTTCCCGTAGGGAGCAGCAGACAAATAGTGAATTATAGTTAAATAGCTTTTGAATAATGCTCGTGGATCGGTGGATAATTGATATAGCCACAGTAAGCCCATTGACTATTACAGACTGGAGGCATGAAAATTATTTCATGATTTGCGATGGGGAGCTCAGCCCTGATGGAGCATTAGCATGAGACAGAGTTTTATCTCATTGCTGATTTTGATGCTACGTTCTAAATAGCTATATAAATGATTGATTCACTTTTCTCTCAATTCAAGAAATGGCGGTGCAGACTTTTTCTATTTCCTCTTCTTTCAGGTAGGGGTTCATGGGCAGAGAGATGCCTTGAT
>Ga0206131_10007977_pt1 | contig 10488 bp, 13 predicted proteins | sample Helgoland_Spring_FD_148636 | JGI IMG/M metagenome (GOLD analysis project Ga0206131, IMG submission 148636) | Pelagic subsurface seawater microbial communities from Kabeltonne, Helgoland, North Sea - Helgoland_Spring_Bloom_20160517_1 | ecosystem: Environmental > Aquatic > Marine > Epipelagic ... | reverse complement strand
CCACCCGCGACAGTCACATCGAAATGTGCGTTTGCGAGATCATAATACTTGGTAGAGGTGGTTATCGCTGACCACTCGACAGGATCCGGATCAGTAGATACACTATTATACAATCCATTTGGGGCTAGTAGTGGATGATATATATCATTCGAATATACAACCATGAAACTAGGACGCAGATTGGAGTTCGTGATTGGATTGTTGTCATCTGGGGACTGGACTCCACCTGGTACCACGCCTCCTACGGTTCCACCAGTGTTCGATAACTCTGCAGCGAAGTTAGACCTCATCATGAAGTTATCGAATCCCAACCAGGTTTTATTTCTCCAGTACTGGACATTCTCCTGGTCATAATAGTTGCCCGGTAGTATGACTATCTCTGTATTTGCCAGTACACCAGCCGCATCACCAGCAGTACCACCGTTGTGGTAGATTAAACTCCATGACTGTTCACTCCAATATTCTGATTGGTTCATCTTCCGTCGTGAGTTAATGTTACGGAATATGAGTGGATCATATGTCGCTGGCCACCATGCTGAGATTATTGTATCCCAGTATGTGATCACCTTTTCTGTTATCTGGTCTGCGGTATATCCATTAGGATTGCGCTGAGTATCTCCTGCTATTCCACTCGCAGTGATTGCACGGTGCATACTCAACCGTGACACGAGGAATGGATATTTTTCGATTATCGCCTCACTCGTATATCCATTTTGTTTTATTGATACTGTAAATGTATCGTCTAAGTATTCTGCCATCTCTGGTCTCCTTTTTTAACCGATCGGCCCTTGTGCCCCTCGGCGTTGATACGCTTCTTGGATGACACCTGTTATTGTTCGTTTGTTTTCCAATAAGAACTGTACTCCTGTTTGCGTATCGATTGCGTTTAGTGTGAAGTTGACTGTAAGTCCATCACTATCAGTATTTAACTGATCATTGGGAACCACATTTCCGGCTTGTCCTGGCATAAAGATTTCTGGTCCACGTTCTCCAACTAAGATGGGTTTTCTACCTGCACTTGCTGTGTTACCACCGTCAGCGAATAGACCACCCAAGAAACTCCCAATACCTGCTAGTAGTCCAAAGCCTGGTATAAGAGTGCCCATGCCCATGCCCATTATACTGCCTAGACCGCCTGCACCACCGCCACCACCAAATGCTGCAACCATCTGTTGTTTGATAAATGTTTCTACCAGTGTTTGGATGATTGTTCTTAGTACACTTAGTGCAATATCTTGTAGAGCACTAAAGCCACTCTTTAGTCCCATTATAACATCTGTGAAGTTACTAGCGATTGATCCACTTAGACCTTTTATCGCAGATTCGATGTTATCAATATAAGGATTACTGACTTTGAGTGTTTCGTTGGTTTGTTTCATTGCTATATCAAAAGCCTCGGCGCTTATAGTGCCTGCTTTTAGTTGTTCTGCTAACCGCTGTTGTGCCTTTGCTGCAAATGTAATCTTGTTTGCTGCGTTTGTAGCGTTATCAGCCAGTGATGAATAGAAGTCTGAGAAAGTTGTTATATTACTACGTTCTGCGTCAGTGGCTTTTTTACCCTGTTCTGACCAACTGGTCGAAGTTTCTGGTATAAATCTACCTGTACCACCAAATGCATCTAGGGTAACTGCTGCTTCTGTTGCTGCTACTCGTATATCATCAATGTATTTTGGTATCCATCTACCTGCACCACCAAACTCTGCTAGACTTACACTGGCTTCATCAATAGCGACTTTTATATCATTGACTGGCTTGGGATTTGTCCATTTTGGAAACTCTGGTATTAGTGCTCCTGCACCACCAAATGCTTCTAACTCATCTACTGCACCACCAATGGCAGCACCGACACTAGTGATCTCTGGTCCAATACCACCAAATGCATCAAGTTCTCTGACTAGTCCAACAGTTTTTTTAGTTGCCTCTTCTATATTAGTAGCCATTATCTCAGTTGCGTCAGTTGCAGTAGTAATGTCTGTTGCCATCTTTTCAAAAACAAATGTTGAATCAAGCCTTCTAACAGTCTCACCCGCTGCTTCTACACTCACTGACAACTGATTCGCCGTTAACACTGCTTGAGTTAGTTGTCCTGCAATATTGTTGGGATCATTTTTACCAAATAATCCACTTGGCAAATCTGCAAGTTGGGCTCTTAGTTTAAGTACACGTGCATCGGCATCTGCATACAATCTTTGTTGATCTTCTAGTGCCTGTCTCGCTGCTGCTTTTTGTTCGTTTAGTTGAGTCCCATCACCGATAGTAGCATCAAAGCCTGAACCTGGTATTTTAGATATGGCAACAATAATCTTTTGCAGAACATTGACGCCACCGTTTAATGTATTTCTAAATCCATCAAACAACATACCCAGGTTGCGAATAAATCCAGCCACTGCGAACCCAAAATCTTCTGCTAATCCTGCGGCAAACGTTTCCATACCACCTGCACGACCAACTGCACTATCGACTGCCTCGGTGATATCATTCGCTAATGATTCAATGCCTACACCTAGACTACCAAAGAACTGTAGTCCGAAACTCTTGCCACGGAGTGCTAGTCTACCGAGAGCATCATTTGCACTGGCGGCTGCTGCGGTTAATCTTTCATCAATGCTTCCACCAGCCAGTTCTACTTCTCGGCGTAGTTTTGCTATTTCTACTGCACCCAGACCGGCGATGTTAATAAAGGCAACACCTTCTGTATCAAATGCACCCATTGCTAGTGCTAGTTTTTGTGCATTGTTGGTGGTACCATCTAGTTTAGTTAAGAACTCCTGGAACACATCTGTGCCACTACGGAAGTTACCATTACTATCTTCCATGCTAATGCCCAGTTGTTTTAGTGGCTTTAGTAGTTCACCACTGCCCTGCTGCGCTTGACCCAATCGTCTGATGAATCTTTGTAGACCTGTTTGGAACTGGTCTGTTGATAGTCCTGCTTGATTGGCAACAAAGCCAAACTCAGATAAGAAACGAGTTGATACACCCAGTTTAGTTGCAGTTTTACCCAAACTATCTAATGCATCTAAGTTCTTCTTTGCTAGGAACCCAAATGCAGTTGCAGCGGCCGTAGCCGCTACTGCTGTTTTACCAAATGCTCCTGCTGCTTTTCCAGCCACTGAACCTATACCACCCAGTGCTGATTTTACTGAGTTTGCTCGTTTATTGATTGAATCTAATCCACGATTGATACTACTTGTACCGCGCTTGGTGCGGTCTTCAATCTCAAATATTAGTCCATAGACATTTGCCATTGGCTTCTCCTATTAGAACCTAACTTTACCGTTAGGCTTGGGTGTTCCGCTTTCCTTTTTGTTGATATCTTTTAAGAATGCGACCCAATATGCTACTTCTGTTTGTGGCATATTGACCATATAGTCCATCTTGTATCCCAGATTATAAGCGATATAATACAGTGTCCAAAGATGAGGGTCTGCGGCTAGTTTTTTTCTGCATCCTCTACTGGTATAACATCGTCATCATCATTTATTTGAGTAACGATACTTAATAATACTTTGGGATCAGCACTACGCATAAGTTCAACTTTGTTGTGTTCATTGAATACACGTTTGCCTTCCTCATCTAATAAACGATTGATTAACACTTGTATCAGTGCTTCTGCAGTTTTACCTGCGTTCTGAAGTTCCATTACCTTTGATTCCATAGTGAAGTTGGTGCCACGTTTGTAGTAAAACGTTAGATCCCATTCTGGAACTTCTATAGGCTTTAGGTCACCAGAGATTGTCTCACGGTAATGTGTGCGGATTTTACCCATTACATCTTTGCTATTCATTCGTATTTTCCTTTTCTATATCGGCGATTTATTTCTTTAATAACAGGACGACCAATGCCGGTTGGTGCCTGTCTGCTCCACCCATCTTCTAGTGGAGTGATATGTTCTACATTATTTAGAACACCTTGAGGTGTGTTGCGCCAGCCTCTACGTGCTTGACCGGTATCAACTGGTGTAACTTCCACAGCCACTTCTCGAACATCTCGCATCACTGCAGTGATAAATCTTTGACTTTCACGCTCTATATCCTTGCGAATATCAGAGGGTTTGAATGTTAGTTTGCTGATACCGGTCTTGATCATTATGGTGCTACTTGCTCGACTACTGGGCCTGTACCAATAACAGTGATCGCTGCTTCAACCATACCATCTACTGATGATGAGATCGTGCGACCTGTGATTAGTGCTGGGCCTTGGAAGCCTAGTTCGTATTGATCATCACCTACTGGCCAGAAGTGAATCGTTACTTCTGTTGATCCTGGAACAAGCAATGTGTTAGCATCTGCCATTCCATTAGGTGCTGTATCATCATCAACTGTTGTCCAAAAGACATCAATCGATCCACTCCATGATTTGAAGGTTGGTAGGTTTGTTCTGTATGCAACGCCGCCGACATTCATAGTGGTAGCATCAATAGTTTCTTGTGTTTCTTCTAGTGAGAAACTTCTGATTGACGCAACCGCTGTAGTGCCGATATAGACGATACCAGTTGAACCACTGTGTAGTTTGTTTACATCTGCCATCTCTGGTCTCCTTGTTATGTATTTCCACGAGCATAGGTATATTGTACACCGATACTCAGAGTTTGTGCGACTGTGGGATAACCAGTTTCCTGCATATCCCCTATTTCTAATAGTTCTGTTAGTTGTGCTACTCCACCACGGGTTCTATCTCGTTCTATCACAGTTTCTATAGCATCAGTGATGCTAGTGAGTTGTGATTGAGTTTGTTCCGTTAGTGACTTACCCGATAGATGAACAGTTATTGCTATAGTCAGAGTAGATAATCTCCACTCCATGGCAATATCTTCTTTAGATTCATCTGTGATCTCCACTTGAACAAATGGAAACGCTGTTCTAGCAAGTCTGGCAAAGTCTTCAGGTTTAGTTGATATCTTACCCAACTTTGGGTTAGTAATACTACGCAAATCTTGGACTATATTTTCTAATATGAGTTTACGATTTGAGTTCATCTTACTAGTCTACCCGCATCGACATAATCTATTTCACTAGTTTCGTATACACCATCTGTATTGGCATCATATGAGATACCAGCAGCGGCTGCCGCTAGAAACTCTTCTTGATAACGTTCTTTGTAAAATAACATCTGTCTTTGGAAAGTATCATCTTCCTGAAAGTTAGAAAGCAATGGCAAGATGTATTGCGCAAGTGTATAATACACAGTTGTCATACGCCATTCATCAGCGATTAATAGATCAGGATCATATTGTGCAGGATCATGTTCTACGTTCCACCATTCTGTTTTGATACGGCGAGCCACATCAGAACTTCCACGGACTAGTTCACCAGTGAATGTATCCATACCATGATTGAAGATATCAGGTATGATTGTTTCTAAATCTGCGTCTGTTGCGAATACCGCCATTGCTTTCTCCTACTTTAAACTATTATACCTGGTCTGCGATTAGAACACCACGTGTTGCGTCTACAACACCTACACCAGCGTGTAGAGAACTTACGATATCGAAACCAACTGCTGCTGCGCGGCGTTCGATTTCTAGATCAACGTTTTTCTGCATTGCGATACGCATTGCGTCTTGACCAAAGATTGCACACTGTGCGTTAGTTGCGCCTGTGTTTGTGTCATTCAAGTATGAACTTACAAACATTTGTACACCAGCGATTGCGCCGACAAAACCGTTACGCATTGCTTCTGTTTGGAAATCACCACCAGCATATGATGTGCTTCCGATTGCATTCATTAGTGCTGCATATGAAGATGTTGAAACGATGCCGAATAGTTGACCTGTTTCACCTGCACCACGGATAGTTGCGATTGCTTTGAAGATTTCTTCTAAGTCTAGTGCACTTGTTGCTTCTTGTGCAGTTAAACCACCCATTGCTACTGCAACGTCTGTGTCAAATGATGTTGATACTGCTGCACCAAGTTGACGGCCTAGGTCGTTTGCATCTGCGCCACCTAAGTCACGTAGAACTGTACGTGCTGCGTGTAGGTCAACGTTGATGTTAACTTTTGTGTCTGTTGGAAGTACTGAATCAAGGTCGGCACCTGGTGTTGCTTCTGCGCCGATTTTTGTTGCTGCAACTGAACCTAATACTGGAACTTGTGCAACCATTGATCCTGCAGGAACTGTTACTGTTGGAATGATTAGACCACCAAGATATAGTGATGATTCGTGTGCTGCATATACTGTTGCTGCTTTTGTGTTTACCATTAATGCGTCAAGGTTAATACCTGACCCGTATGCTGAGTTTGCCATTGTGTGGCTCCTTTACTGTGTTATATTTTACCTTCTGCCTTAAGTTTCTTATAAACTTCTCTATCGGCAGGGTTTGTTAAGTCTAATGCGGCAACATCCACACCGCCCGTAGTTACTGGACCAGTGCTTCCTTTGCTACTTACTCCGCCAGGACCTGAACGCAAGAAATGAGGGTTAGAATCCAACCATTCATTTACATAACTTTCGATTGTTCTTGGCTCGGCAGTTTCAGGATCGTATTGAATGTTTTTTCCATCATCAAATACGACTGGACGACCTGTTTCGTCAAGTCCCACTCTACCCTTTAATAGTTGAGCCACTTGCTCGGGATTGACGGCATTACGCTGTCCCGCCGTTGCAAGTAGTGTACCATCTACCTTGAGGTTTGTTAGTTCTTGTCTTAACTGCGTGATTTCGCTAGAATACTTGTCCTTTTGTGAGGCAAGTACCTTATCAAACTCTTCACGCTTTTTCATTGCGTCCAACTCACGTTCTTCTTCGGCTGTTTTCAAAGATTTGTACTCATTGAGATCCACTTCTTGATATCTCTTTTTATACTTGTCCAATCTTGCCTGAACAATCTTATCAACGTCTTGCTGAGTGAAGTTACGCTCTACCTGGTCATTAGTCTCCACAGTTGTGGATGTAGCACCAGTATCTACATTGTCTTCATTATTACCCGCTGTCTCGGTCATATCGGTCATACCTAAAATCCTTTTGTTGTTGTACTAGTATTTATTCATCATCCAAAACAGTGATTTCGATTGATGATTCTTCTTCAACAGGCTTTCGTTTTTTTCTTGGTGCCTGTATTTCACCATGGTCCCAGCAGCATGATGTCCATTTGCTGGGAGCACTTGCGATGATCTTGTTTTTGTCTATGGGTTGATATTGGCGGTCATGTTCGAACTTGACTGCGCCAACAACCTTCCCTTTATACAAGTATTTTGCTTTTATCATCGTTTTTTCCTTTTCGTTCTAGCCTTAGTGGCTTTTACTGCTATCTTCATACCCTTGTTGAAACTTGGTGATTGAGGAGAACGCTTACGGCCACCGGCTGTTGCATACTTAAATCCTGCACGATGTCCACCACAATCTGTTTTGCAGTTTGAACCTCTAAACTTGGGAGTTCGTGCCATCAGTATTTCCGAGTTTTTTTAGTCTTTTTAGTCTTTTTAGGCGGCTTCATTCTGCATCTCCTTCTGTAGTGTTTGTCTCTTCCCTATCAATCTCTGCTAAGATGTCATCAAGGATGTCTCCATCAGTGACTACAAGTTTAGCGATTTGTTTGTGTATTTGACGGACAAAGGTTGGTGAGTTTACACCAAGTTGAAGTGCTTCACCTAATAGTTTTAAGTCTGCATGATTGTCACGTAGATCAAATGATTTCTGATATTCTATGTTAAAATCACTGTCAGGCGTGATACCATTCCACAAGAAGAACAATCTCCAAATACCCCATTCGGTTTGTTCCATCTTGGCTGCTTTATCACCTAGTCTAGTATTGAGTTGCTGAAACTCTGTTGCTAATGCTACGCCACTTTTTACACTCAATCCACGTGCTGCCATAATAGCGCCAAGATGTGTTGATCTTAGGAAACTTTCAACGTGAATGTTAATCATACTTACGATTGATTCAATATTTGTTCCAGTTGGTTCTAGTAGGTATGGACGTAGATTTGGATCCATACTATTATCCAAGTTAATAACTGATCCTGCACCAGCCATTGCACTTACGTCACCAGGTTTGACTAATGTTGGATGACCACTGATGCGAATACTTTGTTCTGCTTCTGATAATAAGTTAAACACTGATTGCTGTAGTTTTGCGACATCTGCAATATCTGAAAGACCTATACCAGGAGTTTGTGTTGCATTTGCATAATGACAAACAAATGGGACTTCTCCGATTGCATTTTCATATGTCTCTGATCCAACAATGTCTTCACCGTCTGTATAGTAAACATAAACTGCATCTGGTGTCCACTGAATGTATTTGTATTGATCTTCAGCGATATATTCTTTTGTTTTCAGATATACTAGTGTCTCCGCACCATTTGCTGCAGTTTCATAACGCCAATCACACACTGCTTCTGGTGTAAACATTTTTAGATATGGGCGTAGATTGTTTGCAATCTCTTGTTCTCTAGTGATGACTCCAGGCATTGTACCTTTTGTACACAAGATCCAAACATTGCCGTATACTGTGGCAAGATCATTTGCTTCTTTCATGAAGTCATTCAAATCTTTACCAGTAAAGTCTACATCTTCCATAAAGCGGTTGATGGATATATCATACTGCAAATAACCAAACGTTCTGGTTGGTGTTGTTCTGAATAAGAATGAACGATATGTATCTACCGTTAACTTGGTCATATTGTCAAGCGCCGTATATTCCAACCTGTTGGCATATTGGTTACCAGGTGCATCTTCTTCAAATAGATATTTGCGAAGCATTCCCATGCTATGTTCTCTGTAATCAAAGCCGCCATTAAAAGAGGCACGATAATAGTTCCACCGATTAATGTTTGCCTCATACAATGGATGGCGATATTCTAAGTCAGACATGGCGTCTCTCCTTGTGCGATTTGTTTGTTGTGTTCATTAAAATACTCCCCAACTCGTTTGCCCATCTGGCTTGTATTCTTTAGATACCGGATACAGGAACTCTACTGCATACGATAGAGCGTCAAACTGGTGATCTACTCCTGTTGATTTATCCACTACCATTGTTCCTTCTTTGTAAACGTGCCTTTGAAGACTCTTGATCGTTTCTTTACATTTAGGATCAACTAAAAGTCTACGATCTCCATTAGTATTTATAAGTAGGCTATTCAGTGCATTTATACGATCTTTCACAGCAGGGTGAGCATTCCTTGCTTTAACAATGAAGCCTGCATTCTCTAGGATGTTATGATCAGTTTTACCACCAGCACTGGTCTTACGTGCTTTGCCACTGGGATCAGGAAATACAAATGTCTGTATACCAGCATAACGGTTCTTTATTTCTTCACACATTTCGCCAGTATTAGAACCATTCATTACAATCTCGTCTATAACGTGTAGACCATTTGTTGTTCTAACCATAATGGCGGCACTCATTGGTTGAACGTTAAAGTCCATACCAATGAGCACCTGTTTGATTGGTTGCCGAATCCACTTCACTATATGATCATCTGAGAAGTTATAGGCGACCACGCCACTATAAGTCTCAAAGGAGGCCATATATTCTTGCCTGAAGGTTCTTTCATCAAGATCACGCTTCGCTGCTTCCACTTCACTAGCAGGAACTTGCCCACCTTCTAGCGTTGTGTATTGGAAACTGGACCAATCGGGGTCCTCATTTTTTCCTAACATGTATAAACTATGAAACCAGTTAAAGCCTTTGGGTGTTCCTGCAAATAGCGCACTACCTGGTGGCTTTTGTGCAGATAGTGCTGGTCTCACTACTTCATACCATAGTTCTGGTTTTAAATCCTGTGTTTCATCGAATACCACAAAATCATAACCGCCACCACGCAGAGTATCAGGATTATCTCCTGAACGCAGTGATATTACACTATTATTCACAAGAGTTAGTTCTAATCTACTTTCGTTTGTCTTAGCAATCCAGTTGAGTTTGTTTAACTTTTTCTGAATGTCTTTCCAAATAATGTCTCTGCACATCTGATAGGTGGGTGCAATATAAACTATTCTTTTGTTGGGAAAACGTGCAAAACGTGCAAGTTCTCTTACTGATAGAAATGTTTTACCAGTTCGTCTGCCAGCCACAAATGTTCTGAAACGTGACTTACTAGTAGCAACTGCAGTTTGTGCTTTATTCAGCGGCATCATCACTCCATGGTAGGATGTTTATATCTTCTTCTTGCACTGGCGAATCACTTTGACCTAACATATTCTTACCAAGCCAAATCAACATTGTGTGATTGCCACTCATTGCCACTTCTACTTGTTTTCTTCTCAATCTCATTTTCCCATCAGATTTTCCTTTAGCGATTATCCCTGCTAAATCTTTTCTGCGTCTTAGGGTATCTTCTGATACTCCAAGAATATCTACCATCTCTTTTATGGTACAGTGGATACTTGCTAACTTATATAGAAGTTCCAGATCTATTTCCTTCTTAGGTCTTGCCATCGTAGTGCTCCCATTTGCCCTTGGTAGGTTGTTATATAAACATTCCCGCGAGTAGCGGTCCTATGGTGGCTGCAATGATTATTCCAGCAAACCACCATAATCTTGA
>Ga0206131_10007973_pt1 | contig 10496 bp, 10 predicted proteins | sample Helgoland_Spring_FD_148636 | JGI IMG/M metagenome (GOLD analysis project Ga0206131, IMG submission 148636) | Pelagic subsurface seawater microbial communities from Kabeltonne, Helgoland, North Sea - Helgoland_Spring_Bloom_20160517_1 | ecosystem: Environmental > Aquatic > Marine > Epipelagic ... | reverse complement strand
AACTCAACAAAAGAATGTCTTAAAAAAGGAACCGAAATGTCTTCAAAGATAATCCAAAAAGTTGGTGCTAGACTAGATTAAGGTATTTTAATCAATAAAATAGCCATTTTTGTGGCTTAATATAAATTTTTCATCTTTAAATAAATGACTTATTTTTTTTCGTAATCTATAGATATGTGTTTCAACAGTGTGGGTCTCCATATCTGCTGAATAACCCCATATATTTTTTTGCAAATCTGCAACGTCGTGTTTAATGTCTTTAATATTTAAATACAAAATAATTTCAATTTCTTTTTCTGTTAACTTTAACTTTAAACCATCTTTGGAAAAAAATTTAGAATTTAAATTTAGTTCATAGCCTTTAATAATAATCTTTGACTGTTGGTTAAACTTTAACTTGATCAATTTAATATTAATTAGTTCTAGTAATTTTTTTAGAGATAGAGGTAAATCATTAAATTCTAGAAGATTTTGATTGTTTATATTATTATTTAGCAATAATTTATGGTTAGCTTTTGAAATTACTAAATAATCTGCTGCATTTAAATCAATATTTTCTTGAAAATTTTCTTCATTTTCAAATTTTATAATTTTAAAAGATAAATTTTCTTTTATCTCTTCTAATATTTCATATAGTAAATTAAAATTTATAATAAAAACACTTTGCATAATTATATTTAATATTATCTATGATAATTCATGTACCAAATAAAAACACTCTTATAATTGATGAGTTTAAATTAAGATGTTGTGTTGGAAAAAATGGCTTAAATTCTTACAAAAAAGAGGGTGATTATTCAACACCTAAAGGGTTATTTAATTTAAGAAAATTATATTTTAGAAAAGACCGTGTTGGTATTCCAAATTGTAAACTTGACAAAAAAAGCATAAAAAAAGATACGGCTTGGTGTGATGATCCAAAACATCAAAAATATAATGAAGAAATTAAAACTAAAAATAAAAATCTTAAAGAAAATCTATATAGAAAAGATCTTAAGTACGATTATCTAATTTCAATTAGTCACAATGAAATAAAGACCCCTGGTAAGGGAAGTGCAATATTCATTCATTTAACAAATGAATACAAACCAACTGCAGGGTGTGTTGCTTTAAGAAAGAAAGATTTTGAAATATTATTAAAATTAATAGATAAAAAAACCAAAATTAAAATTGGTTAAGCTCTATGGCCAAATATTTTTGAGCCCACTCTAACGTATGTTGCGTTGTTTTTAGCTGCCTCTAGATAGTCTCCTGACATACCCATGCTAAGTTCTTTAAAATTTAATTCTTGATTTATTTTATTCATCTCAGAAAAATATTTTTCAGTATTTTGATCATTTGGTGGAATGCACATTGTGCCAATAACATCTAAATTTAAATCTTTACAGAATTTATAAAAGTCACCTAATCTTTCTTTATTTATTCCAGATTTTTGATCCTCATTACCAATATTAACTTGAATAAATATCTTGGGATTTTTTCCTTGTTTAGTTTGCTCATCAGCAATTTTGGTTGCTAATTTTTCACTATCTACTGAATGAATATAGTCAAATATTTTTAATGCAAATTTAACTTTATTACTTTGAAGCCTTCCAATTAAATGAAGCTTAATGTTCTTATTTTGGTTTTTTATATCACTCCACTTATCTAGCGCTTCTTGGACTTTATTTTCCCCAAAATGAAGATGCCCATAATTGATAATTGGTAAAACTTCTGAAATTGGAAATGTTTTACTAACAGCAATTATTTTAGGTAAAGTATTATTTGATTTATTTAACTTTAAGTTTTCCTCTATAGCAATTAAATTGTTAATACTTTTATGATTATGCATATACCAAGAATATATTATTTTATTGATGATTTAAATGAGAACCATATTACTAAATTAAAAAAAAATGTTGCTATAATTTATAGAAACTATAGTCAAAAAGCTGACATAAATAAAATAATTAAATTTAATAAAATTTGTAAAAAAAATAAACGTCTATTTTTCATATCAAATAACATAAAATTGGCTATCAAGTTAGATTTAAATGGTGCTTATATACCAGCTTTTAATAATAAAATTAATTTAAGCCATTATAAGAAAAAAAACTTTTTATTTCTTGGATCAGCTCACTCAATAAAAGAAATTATAATCAAAGAAAAACAAGGTGTTGATTGTATTTTTATATCACCACTTTTTTTAACCTCAAAGTCTAATAAATTTCTTGGAATAACTAATTTCAAAAAATTATCAAATCATACTAATAAAAAAGTAATAGCTTTAGGAGGCTTAAATAAAAAAAATCTGCATAAAATTAAAGTTTTAAATGTTCATGGTTATGCATCTATTTCTTTATTTAGATCTGCTTAAACTATATAAAACTTATAATGCCACTAAATAAAAACTTTGATTTTTTAAATAATGAATTAAATAAAATTCAAAATTTTTATTCAAATAAAGATTATGACACAGTAATTGTAAGGGCCAAAAAATTAATTAGAAAATATCCAAATGTTATCCCTTTTTATAATGCAATTGGTCTTGCATATAGTGAAAAACGTGAATTTGGATTAGCCAAAAAATATCTTGATATAGCATTAAACTTGAATCCTAATGATAGCAATGTTCTAAATAATCTAGGATTAATCCATAAGGCTCTAGACAATATTGAAGAAGCAGAAAATTATTTTGAAAAATCTATAAAATTTAGTAAAAAAAACTTTGTCGCAAGACTTAATTTAGGTCACTTAAAAAGAAATTTAAATGACAGCATTTCTGCAATAAATTTATATACTCAAGCAATAGCTATTAACGACAATAGACCAGAGGCTTATCTTGCACTTGCTGATATTTATAAATCTATAGGAAAATATGATAAAGCAAGGGAATATGGTGAAAAAATTAGTAAAAAATTTCCGAACTTAACAGATCAAGACTTACTTTTAAGTAAAATTGTAAATTATGAAGAAGAAAATTCACATCAAAACTTAATGTTAAATAAGATTCAAAAAAAAGATCTTAATTTATCTAATAAAATAGATTTAAATTTTGCAATAGCTAAATCATTTGAGGATCAAAAAAAATTTGATAAATCAATCATTTATCTTAATAGTGGAAATAGCTTAAAGAAAAGTACGCAAAAAAAATACGATGTTAACGATGATGAGATTTTTTTTTCTAAAATAGTTGACGTATTTAGTAAATATAAGGGTTTGCCTCCAAAAAGAAATTTTGATTATCCGAAAAGAATTATTTTTATTGTGGGTCTACCTCGATCAGGCACAACACTTCTTCATCAAATAATCTCTAATAATAAAAATGTTTTTGGAGCTGGAGAAATGGTTTTTTTTAATGAGCCTTTTGCTAAGTTATTTTCTGAGTCTATGATTAATGGTGAAATTATTAATCAGTTTGAACAAATAACAAATAATTTTTATGATAAATTAAAACAACTTAAAATCAAACAAGATATAATAGTAGAAAAAACTCCAGGCAATTTTTTTTGGCTTGGTTTATTAAAATATTTATTTCCTAATTCTAAAATAATTCACTCTCAGAGAAATATTAATGATACCGCTTTTTCCATTTATAAAAATTTATTTGCAGAAAATTCCTATAAATGGGCTTATAATAAAGATAATATTGTTCAATACATTGCTTTATATAAAAAAATTATGCAATTTTGGTTCAATGAATTTGGTGATGATATATTTAATAGTGATTATCTTGAACTTATTAATAATCCCACTGAACAAACAAAAAAAATTTTTAAATTTTGTGATTTGGAATGGAATGATGCTGCAATTCAAATTCAAAACTCTAAGGTCTCAATTGATACTCTAAGCGCTACACAAGCAAGAGAGCCAATAAATAAAAAGTCTATTAATTTTTATAAAAATTATAAACATTTAACAGACCTATTTGATAAGCTAGATTTTATTGCATAAAAAAAGCCCCACTAAAATTTAGTGGGGCTTTTTAATTACTAATTTATTTTATAAATTAGAACGCGAATGATACAGCAATTTCTGTATGTTCGTGATCTACACCAGCAACTCCATTAGAGTTATCAAGTACATTTTGGTGTGCTTTAACAGTCATACCACCCATTGAATAACCAATAGAAATACCAGTTTGCTCTTCATCAACTGAAACATCACCTTTGTCTATAGTTCTTTCAGCATATGATACTGATAGGTTTTCGTTGATTGCGTAAGCAATAGCATAACCAGTAGTGTCATACTGTCTAGAAGCCGTATCACTATCAATTTCAGTAGATGATACACCTACTGTAACTGGACCATATGCATAATTAGCAGCTAATACTTGCAAATCATCATTTTTGCCAATTGTAGCACCTGATTTTTCACCAGTACCAGCATAAATAGTTAATCCATCCATAGCAGCGATTGTTAGTGCAACTGAAGTTTCAGAAGATGCTGAAGTACCACTTACCGCACCAGTACTTTGAGCTGTAGCACCTTGAGGTACAAAACCAACGTTAACAGTAATCATATCAGAAACTGAATTTGAATAGTTAAAACCAGTAGCTCCACTATGTTTTACTCTTCCGTTAGCTAAACCTGATGCAAAACCATTCCATGCTTCTTCATCTGCAGTTGGAAGTGTGTCATCTATTTTACTGATACCTAGAGCTCCATCAACTTGATTGTACTCAAGTGCACCCATTGCACCCATATCAATTTTAAGGTTTGAATTTGACTCAGAAGCAACATCTATTGTGTAAGATGAAGAAACTGCCCAACCATTATCCATTTCCATAGAACCATTAACAGTTATAGATCTATCCATACCAAATCTACCACCTGATACTTGTGAATCGTCAGTTCCTGCACCACCTTTTGATGTGTAAGACATTTTACCAGCACCTGATACTGACCAATCTGCTTGAGCAGCTGATACAGCAACAAGAGAACCAGCAAGAGCTGTTAAACCAGCTTTTGTATATTTGTTCATATTATTTCCTTTGTTATTATTTAATTATTAATAATTATTTCTGTAAATTCTACAGAAACACTATTTGTTTAAAGATTTTTTCATTTTTTTCTCCCAATTTTCACTGATTTGTTAACATTATTTAATAATGTTGTAATAATATCACACTTAAAAACATTATTTTATGCCATTTTTAGTGTAAAAAAAGGAAATTAATATATTTATAAATATTAATTATGAATTTTTTAAAATTTTTCGTTATCTTCACTCTAATTTTATCTCTTTCTAATTGTGGTACATTTAGAAAAGTAGATACAAGAAAAGTTCCTGTTAATGTTAATGAAAGAGCTGAAAAAAACATCCAAGAAGGCAGAGGTTTTAGAGTTATGGACCTTGGAAATAAATCAAGTGGAACTTTTGAATTTGCAACCTCTAATGAAATGTGGAGAGCTTCTCTTGATATTTTAGATTTTACACCATTAAGTAATGTTAATTATTCAGGAGGGGTCATAATTACCGACTGGTACTCTAATGATAATTCAAAAAATGAATATCTTAAAATTACAATTCGATTTCTTTCCAATGAAATAAGGTCTGATGCATTAAAAGTTACTATCTATAAAAAAACATGTACTGACAATAATGCTTGTTCTACCAAAAAAATTAGCTCTGATCTTTCTGATGAAATAAAAAAATCAATTTTAAGAAATGCAACCATGCTTAAAGAAAAAGAACGTGTAGTAGATAAAAATTATAAAATACCATCTATAAAATAAAATTTTTAAGTTTAAATAAACCTAAATAAAAATGGAAAGATACAATTTCAAAGTTATTGAAAGCAAATGGCAAGAATATTGGATTAAAAATAAGTCTTTCGAAACTAAAGTCGATAAGAAAAAGAAAAAATTTTATTGCTTAGAAATGTTTCCTTATCCTTCAGGAAAAATTCACATGGGGCATGTCAGAAATTATACTATTGGAGATGTCCTCGCAAGATTTAAGGCTCTACAAGGTTTTAATGTTCTTCATCCAATGGGTTGGGATTCATTTGGAATGCCCGCTGAAAACGCTGCAAGACAAAATAACTTAGACCCTAAAACTTGGACTCAAAAAAATATTAAAATCATGAGGGCTCAACTTAAAAAACTTGGATTATCGATTGATTGGAATAAAGAAATCTCAACATGCTCTGAGGAGTATTACAGACACCAGCAAGAATTTTTTTTAGATCTTTATGATAAAGGATTGGTTTATAGAAAAGAGAATTATGTTAATTGGGATCCAGTTGATCAGACCGTTCTTGCAAATGAACAAGTGGTTGATGGTAAAGGTTGGAGATCTGGAGCTATTGTTGAAAGAAAGAAGTTAAACCAATGGTTTTTTAATATATCAAAATTCTCCGAAGATCTTTTGCAGGGCCTAGAAAATTTAAATAATTGGCCCAATAAAGTAAAAGTTATGCAAAAGAACTGGATAGGAAAATCATTTGGCTGTGAAGTTGAGTTTAAAATAGAAAGCGACAAGTCTGTTGAAAGTATTAGGTGTTACACAACAAGGCCAGATACTCTTTTTGGTTTTTCTTTTATTGCTCTTTCTATTGATCACCCTTTAGCAAAATATTATGAAAATGATAAAAAATTTAAAGAATTTAAAAAAGAGTGTTCTAAGACTGGTACAACAGAAGAGTCTATTGCCTCAGCTGAAAAACTTGGATTTAAGACAGATTTAATTGCAATCAACCCGTTAGATAAGAATATGAAGGTTCCAGTTTATTTTGCTAATTTTGTATTAATGGATTATGGACTTGGTGCAGTTTTCGGTTGTCCTGCACATGATCAAAGAGATTTAGATTTTGCAAAAAAATATAATCTAAAAATTACACCAGTTGTTAAACCTGAAAAGAATGAAGATTTTAAAATTAATGATGAAGCTTATACGGGAGAAGGATATCTTTATAATTCAAAATTTCTTGATGGTTTAAAAGTTCCAAATGAATCTGTTATTAAAACAATAGATTTTCTTGAAAAAAATAATTTGGGGAAAAAAAAAACTAATTATCGATTAAAAGATTGGGGTATATCAAGACAAAGATATTGGGGCTGTCCTATTCCAATAGCTTATGATGAAAATGATCAACCAATAAAAATCCCTAAAAGTATGCTGCCTGTTAAGCTTCCAGAAATTAAAAAATTAAGCAGCACTGGCAATCCTCTAGACTCTGAAAATGAATGGAAGTATTTCATTTTAGATGGAAAAAAATATAGAAGAGAGACGGACACATTAGATACATTCGTAGATTCTTCTTGGTATTTTTTAAGATTTTGTTCGCCTAGAAATATTAATCACGGTTTTACAAAAGAAGAAGTCAACTACTGGATGCCAGTAGACCAGTATATTGGAGGGGTTGAGCATGCAATTTTACATCTATTATACTCAAGATTTTTTATGCAAGCGCTTTCTTATAAAAATGATGACTTTAATTTAAAAGAACCATTTGATGGATTATTTACACAAGGAATGGTTTGCCATGAAACATATAAAGATCAGAAAAATTCATGGTTAAGTCCAGAAGAGGTGCATTCTACAGATGGTAAAAAATTTTTCAAAAAAAATAACCCTTCGGAACAAGTGACCGTTGGACCAACAGAATCAATGTCAAAATCAAAGAAAAATACAATAGACCCTGAAAATATAATAAAAAATTATGGAGCAGATTCAGTTAGATTGTTTATTTTATCAGATAGTCCCCCAGAAAAAGATGTTCAGTGGTCTGATCAAGGTATGATGGCATCATTTAAGTTTATTCAAAAATTGTGGATATTAAATTCTAAAATTTTAGAAAAAATTAAAAATAATAATGAAGATAATAAAAATGAGAATATAACTAAGTTTACTAATCAATTAATTTACAAAATAACACAAAATTTAGAAAAATTTCACTACAATGTAATAGTTGCAAATCTCTATGAAATGTACAATTTTTTAATTAAGGAAGTTGAAAAACCTATAAAAAAAGAAATTTTAATTGAAAATTATAAAAAAATTTTGATATTAATGAGCCCTTTTATTCCTCACTTTGCGGCAGAATGTTTGAACAATCTTAGTCAAGAAAAATTAAGTTGGCCAACAGTATCAAGTGAACAATTAATAGAAGAAGAAATCAATTTTGTTGTACAGATAAATGGCAAAAAAAGAGCACTTTTAAGAGTTAAAAGAGATATGGAAGAAAATAAAATATTAGAGGAGATTAAATTAAATACAGAAACTAAAAAACTTTTAGAGGGTCTAAGGATACAAAAAACAATTTTTGTGTCAAATAGACTTATAAATATTATACTATAACGATGTTAAAAAAAAAATTTGCTCTAATATTTTTTTTGCTTCTATCCTCTTGTGGCTATGAAGCAATCTACTCTAAAAAAAATATCATTAATTATAATTTTTCTATAAGTAATTTAACTTTAATGGGTGAAAAAGATATAAATTTAAAAATAAAAGAAAAGTTATATAATTATACATTAAATAAAAAAGATAAAAATTTTATTTTAACAATATCAAGCAATATGAAAAAGGTGGCTATTGCAAAAAATATATCTGGGAACCCGACTAAATTTAAAAGTACAATAATAATTGATATTGAAGTTTTGATGGAGGGTAATCTTAAAAATAATTTACAAATAATTGAAAGCTTAAATTATTCCAATATTGACAATAAATTTGATTTAAAAAAATATGAGCAACAAATCAAATATAATTTAGCAGAAGTGGCAACAGAAAAATTAATTTTTAAACTATCAAATATTCAATGATATTAAAGTCTTTTGAACTAAATAAATTAAAACTAAATAATCACAATTTTTATCTTTTTTATGGAGATAATGAAGGCTTAAAAGAGGAAACTATAAACAATTTATTTGAAAAGAATTATACTAACAAAATTCATCGATATGAGGAAAAAGAAGTATTAGAAAATACAGACAATTTTTTTAATAGCATCCTTACAAAATCTTTTTTTGATAATGAAAAACTCATAATCATAAATAGGTGCACAGATAAGATAAAAACAATTTTGGATGAGTTAATAGAAAAAAATCCAGATGATATTCAATTTATTTTGAATACAAAAAATCTTGAAAAAAAATCAAGTTTACGTAAACTTTTTGAAAAAGAAAAATCTATTATATGTGTGCCATTTTATGAAGATAATAATCAAACATTAAATTCGATAATTAGTCTTTTTTTTAGAAATAAAAAGATACCAATTTCCCAACAACTAATAAATATTTTGATAGAACGAAGTAGAGGAGACAGAAAAAATTTAAAAAATGAATTAGAAAAGATAGAAAACTTTTCATCAAATAAAAAAAACATAAATCTTGAGGAAATAGTAAAACTAACTAACCTAGCGGATAACTATAGTGCTTCTGAACTAGTGGATCACTCTCTTGCTAAAAACACTAGGAAAACTGTCGCTATTTTGAATGAAAATAATTATTCTGATGAAGATAATATTATAATCATTAGAACATTGTTAACAAAACTTAAGAGATTAGTTAAAATTTATGAGCTAGTAAATGAAAAAAATAATATTGAGCAAGCAATTTCTGCATATAAGCCAACAATTTTTTGGAAAGATAAGCCGCTTGTTACTCAGCAAATAAAATCCTGGAAGAAAAATCTCCTAGAAAATTTAATTTACAAAACTAATGAAATAGAACTTTTGATTAAAAAAAATGGTAGTTTGGCAAAAAATATATTATCAGATTTTATAATCGACAATTCAAGAAAAGCTAATAATTAGATTTTATAATCTCAATTATTTTATTTAGTTGGTCTAGATCTTTATATTCTAATAACAAAGATCCTGAATTATTTTTTTTATTTTTAATTAAAACATTAAGACCAATTTTTTCTCTAATTGAGTTCTCTAAGGCTTGTAAATTTATATCCTTCAAAGTTTTAAGAGAGTGTTTTTTAGTCTTAAAAATTTTAACAAAATTTTCTGATTGTCGAACAGAAAGGTTTTTTTCAATTATTTTATTTGCAATAAACTCTGCATTATCTAGACCTACTAAAATTTTTGCATGTCCTGCTGATAATTTTTTAGTTTTAATTAACTTTAAAACTGCTTGTGGAAGGTTAAGTAACCTCAAACAATTAGCAATATAACTTCTACTTTTTCCAATAAATTGCGCTACTTTTTCTTGGTCATATGTAAATTCTTCAATGAGTCGTTGATAGCCGTGCGCTTCTTCTATTACATTTAGATCATTTCTTTGAACATTTTCAATAATTGCAAATTCTAAAGATTTTAAATCATCTACGTTTGTAATAACCACTGGAACTTCGTGTAGCCCTGCTTTTTGTGCTGACAACCACCTTCTCTCTCCTGCAATTATCTCATACTTTGAGTTATCTTCACTAGACTTTCTGACAATAATTGGCTGAATAATACCCCTCTCTTTTATTGAGTTAGTTAAATCTTGTAAACTATCCTCATCAAATGTTTTTCTTGGCTGAAATTTATTACTTACGAGATCAGATATCGAAACTT
>Ga0206131_10007971_pt1 | contig 10498 bp, 6 predicted proteins | sample Helgoland_Spring_FD_148636 | JGI IMG/M metagenome (GOLD analysis project Ga0206131, IMG submission 148636) | Pelagic subsurface seawater microbial communities from Kabeltonne, Helgoland, North Sea - Helgoland_Spring_Bloom_20160517_1 | ecosystem: Environmental > Aquatic > Marine > Epipelagic ... | reverse complement strand
CCGCCGCGCCTCGCAATTCCCGTGAACTCGCTGTGCGCAACCAGTTCTTCACCCCACGCTACGTTGTCGAGTTCCTCACCGACAACACCCTCGGCCGCACCTGGTATGAAATGACTCAGGGCAACACCGCACTCAAAGACAATTGCACATACCTAGTTCGCCGCCCTAGCGAAGTCTTTCTAAAGGAAAACGAACCTGCTCCTGAGTCAGCAAAACCTGACGCTGATCTTCCCCAAGCAGAACAGCTTAAGCAGCCCGTCTATATCCCCTTTCGGCATTTTAAAGACCCTCGCGAGATTCGCTTGCTCGACCCGGCTTGTGGCTCCATGCACTTCGGTCTGTATGCCTTCGATCTGTTTGAAACCATCTACAGCGAAGCCTGGGATCTCAACGTCGCATCACTGCAGGAAGAGTTCCCGACCAAGGAAGCGCTTCTACTCCAGATGCCTCGCCTCATTATTGAGCAGAACATTCACGGCGTCGACATCGACCCGCGTGCCACTCAAATTGCTGGTCTTGCGCTCTGGCTGCGTGCACAGCGCACATGGAAAAATCAAAAGGTATCAGCCAACGATCGCCCCAAGGTCACGCGCTCCAACATCGTCTGCGCCGAACCCATGCCGGGAGATAAGGATCAGCTCCAAGAGTTCACCCAGCAACTTCACCCTGCCATCGCGCAAATGGTAACCCATATTTTTGAGGAAATGCAACTCGCCGGCGAAGCGGGTTCACTACTTAAGATCGAGGAAGAAATCACCACACTTGTCGACGAGGCCAAGGAAGCCTGGAAGAAGATCGGCAAACATGAAGGTGAAATGTTCTCCTCGGCCGAGCTGGTGAATGCCGACCACCGCACCGGCTCTCCGACTCAGCTCGATATTGGGTCATGGGATATTGCCACTCTCTCGGCCATCTCCGACAGCGACTTCTTTGAACAAGCCGAGCAATCGATCTACAACGAGCTCGCCCGCTATGCTGAATCTGCCGGTCAAGGTTCCTACAAACGCAAGCTCTTCGCCAACGATGCCGCACAGGGCTTCGCCTTGATCGACCTCTGCCGCAAGCGTTATGAGGCAGTGGTGATGAATCCGCCGTTTGGAGACTGGTCAGCAAAGTTTAAAGGCCAATCTCGAAAAGACTACCCGGTCAGTTACAACGATATTATGGGAGCCTTCGTCGAGCGAGGAGGACGACTGCTCAACCCGGGTGGCCGCGTCGGCTCGATTACCTCCCGCACCTGTTTCTTCCTCTCATCCTTCACCAAATGGCGCGAACAAATCGTCCTCGATCTTCTAACACCGGAATACCTGGTGGATTTGGGGCACGGCGTCATGGATGCCGCCATGGTCGAAGCTGCCGCTTACGTGCTGCTTAAACCTCAAACTCCAACGCAGAACTAAAATGATCTGTTTCCGACTACTCGATTCTAAAGATCCCGCACAGCCTCTGGCTAATGCGGTGCGTGCGCTTGCGAACGAGGAAGCACCCCAAGACACCTACGAAGTCGAACCAACTTCATTCAGACACATTACAAATGCTCCTTTCGCCTATTGGGTCAGCGAATCGATTCGAGAGCTTTTTGTGACTCTCCCTGCATTTGAAAATGATGAGCGAACTGTAAAAGTAGGCCTACAAACAGGTGATGACTTCCGCTTCGTCCGCTCTGCATGGGAAACACCTGTCAATCAAAGCGAGGTGACTAATCGAACATGGTTTCACTTTGCAAAGGGCGGCAGTTACTCGCCTTTTTACGCAGATGTTCCCGCTAGGGTAAAATGGAGCAATGACGGCAAGGAATTAGACGCCTATACTGGTAGCGTGCTACGCAACACTAATTACTATTTTCGCTCGGGACTAACATGGCCACTCCGTGGCATCAGATACTCAGCTCAAGCAGTTCCAATCAACTGTATTTTTTCTATAGCCGGAAAAATGGCAATGGGAGCGACTACGGAGATGAATAAGGAACTACTCGGGCTCTTTAATTCTACTACATTCGATTACTTGATTCGTATTTTTGCGGGAAAAGTGGGCGGGGTTCAATATGAAGTTGGTTTAATTGCCTCTATCCCAACTCCTGACCTTCAAGACCACGACGAAGAATTAAAAACAATCGGGGCGTTAGCATATGCTACCCAAAAGCAACCAGACACGGCGAATCTCACCAGTCATGCATTCCTAGCACCTGCTATAGCACCTTCAAGATCTCGCTCAAACCCTACTAACAAATGATTTGTTTCCGACTACTTGACACTAAAGATCCCGCACAGCCTCTGGCCGATGCGGTGCGTGCACTTGCGAACGAGGAAGCTAGCCAAGACACCTACGAAGTCGAACCAACCTCGTTCCGGCACATTCCGAATGCCCCTTTCGCCTATTGGGTCAGCGAATCGATTCGAGAGCTTTTTGTCACACTCCCAGCATTTGAAAGTGAAGAAAGAACTGCAAAACAGGGACTTGCCACCGCTGACGACTTCCGCTTCGTCCGATCAGCATGGGAAACACCTGTCAATCAGGGTGAGATAGAGGATCGCACTTGGTTCCATTTTGCAAAAGGTGGAAGTTACTCACCCTTTTATGCCGATGTATTTCTGAAAGTGAACTGGAGATATGGTGGCAACGAATGCAAAAACTACATTATTTCACGATACCCTTATTTAAATGGCAATGCAGGGTTTGTAGCAAAAAACACTGATTACTACTTCCAACCAGGACTAACTTGGCCAAGAAGAACTCAAAGTGGACTGGCACTACGAGCAATGCCAAAAGGTTGTGTGTTTGCTGACAAAGGACCAGCACTGTTTCATTTGAGTCAATCTAATGATGCCCTACCCCATTACCTAGCTCTCACGTCTAGCACTCCATTCAAAGCACTAGTCGAACTCCAAATGGCTTTTGGCTCATATGAAGTCGGAGTCATTCAGCGCACAGTCATCCCCGTAAAAGATGACCCGCGACTTCCAGAGTTAGCAACTCATGCTTGGCAGAGTAAGCGCAAGCCCGACACGGCAAACCTCACCAGCCACGCATTTATAGCCCCAGCTCTCGCTCCAAAATCCAAACACATTTAGATGAACTCAGAATCACCCAATCCATTGAAACCTGAATCCACACCGACACTCAGTGAAGGCGTCGACAATTGGTCAAAACTCCTGCAACACAGCGAAGCCGAACTCGCTAAGACCCAGGAGCAAATCGATGACATCGCTTACGACCTTTACGGCATTGAAGGCGACGACCGAGCTGCGATCGAAGCCATGATGGACACTTCCAAATCTGACGACGATGAAGGAGACGAGCCTCTTGTTACAGCAGATCCCGCCACATTGACCTCCGAGTTACTCGATTACTGTGTCGGTGTCGCTTTTGGCCGCTGGGACATACGCTACGCTACCGGCGAGCAACCAGCCCCCCCCGAACCCGATCCTTTTGAAGCCCTACCACTCTGCCCCCCGGGCATGTTACAAAACGACGAAGGTCTTCCTGCGAAGCCAAACGAGGTCGATACCGACTATCCCATCCGCATCTCCTGGAATGGTATTCTCGTCGAAGATGCCGCACACAATGAAGACATTCTTAAACGTGTCGGCGAAGCACTGACGGTGATGTGGGGCGAACAAACAGGAGCGATCCAACAAGAAGCCTGCGAGATGCTCAAAGTAAAAAAACTCCGCGATTATTTCGCTGAGAATAGAGCTGGTAGCAAGTTCTTCAAAGAACACCTCTCCCGCTTCAGCAAGAGCCGCCGTAAAGCACCTCTCTATTGGCCACTTTCCACCGATAGCGGCACCTACACCCTCTGGTTCTACTACCACCGACTCGACGCCGACACCCTCTACACGGCTGTCACTCAGTTCATCGAACCCAAGCAAGAAGAAGTTGCCAAGACATTCTCCCATCTAAGCGCAAAGAAAGGCCGCACTCAAAAAGAAGACAAAGAACTCGAAGCCGCCCAACTCCTCATCGCCGAACTCGCTACTTTCAAAGAAAGTCTACTCGACATCGCCAAATTCTGGAAACCCAACCTCAACGACGGCGTTCAGATCACCGCCGCCCCCCTCTGGAAACACTTCCGCCTCAAGACCTGGCAGAAACTCCTCAAGACGACCTGGACCAAACTCGAAAAAGGCGAATACGACTGGGCCCACCTCGCCCACTCAACCTGGCCTAAACGCGTCATCCCCAAATGCCTCACCGACCGCTCCCTAGCCATCGCCCACGGCCATGACGATGCCCTCTGGGAGTCCTACACCAACGACCGCGGCAAAGAACAATGGCGCCTCAAAAAGGATGCCAAGGAAATTGCCGAAGAACTCGTTCGCGAAGTAAAAAAATGAGAGATCTATCACAAGACAAAGTCTGGAGTTTTTCTGCGGATGGCAAGAGTGGCAACTTTCAGAAGTGTCAGTTCCGAAAAACCAGAGGTGTAAAGGTCCACAATTATGCGGATCTAGTAGGAAAAGTTGCAGCTATCCAATTTCAAAACTCAAATTACGTCCTACTATTCAGAGGGCAGAATAAAGATTATAGGATAGATAAAAGCACGAAGAAAAACTCCACCATTCGTCCATCCCTATTTCGGCGTGATGAGGGCCATGGTGTCGATCACTGGAATCAGATCGTATCCAGAAGATACAAGAAGCTAATAGCAGCTGAAAATAAACTAATTCAAGAATGGAGGAATCAAGGATTTATGTTCCTCTCAAAACTAGAAAGAAGCGCTGTCATTCGCTGGTCTATCTTACAGCACTACGAGGTATGCGATACTCCACTACTAGATGTTACGCACTCTCTACGAATTGCAGCATCTTTCGCATCCTTGGAGAATCCTTCCGGAAATGATGCACAGGCCGTAGCAAACGACTCTATGGTCAATGAAGCTTTTATAATGGTTTTGGCCGCACCTCAAATTAGTGGAGGAGTCACAACATGCTCATACGATTCGATGCAAACTCTGCGTCTATCAAGCCTCTGTCCACCGACCGCCATTAGAGCCCACCTACAAGAGGGTTATCTCTTGGGGGAATACCCAGAGTTACAATCTTTCGACCAAAAGATGAACTATGATCTACCAGAAACAGATTTTGGTAAACGGCTCATCGCAAAATTCCGGTTTAATCCGGCATCGTTCTGGAAAGAGGAAGAAGACTTTTCTAGAATACCTAAAAAAGCTTTGTATCCGAACGAATCGGATGAGCTTTACGCCATTTGTAAGAGCATCAAAACCCAGCTCAAACGTAACTAGCCAGATCATTCATGACCTTCACCGAACATATCCACCAGAACATCTTCTTACCCCGTCTGCAAGATCGCCGTATCCTCGTCGTCCATGATGAACATGACCGCTTCAGGGAAATTTGCAGCAACCTTGCCAGCAAGCAGTGCAGGGTCATCTTTACCGATAAACGTCCAGTGTCGTCGCGACAAGAAGCCATGGAGCGCTGGCAGGACATGGCACAGGATCAGACCTACCAGAGCCAAATGCTCATCCACTGCAACGACCCAGCGCCTCAAGACAATAATGAACGCCAGGAGCACCCCTTTTCTTCTTACGCAGCTGTTGGAGCATCTTTTCCATCCCGGGCCAGTGATGAATACAAACAGCTCTGTTATGGCTACCTCAAGGATCGCACCGCGGAAATCGACCAACTCTTCGCGGGCGATACAGAACCAACATTCTCCCTGATCGACAACTTGTCGGCAGGCTCCCACTCACACCCTCAACTTCAGGAACTCTTTGGCACGGGTGATGCGTCCAAAATAATCCCTGATTTCTTGGTGCCGCCTGATGACTCCAATATCGAGAACTTGCTTGATAGCAATACGGACTGGTGTCAGGAGATGCGAGACTTACTGAAACGAACCCTGGGCCTGGAAATCAATACCAAGAGCACAAAAGCCGCAGCCATGCGTGACAAGCTATGGCAATACCTCTTGTTTAGTGAGTTCAACAATGACCTCCCATGCTCTCTACCTTCGTCCTTATCGGATGTCCCTAGAGCATCTGGTGCGCAACTTTCATTTGCTCTAAGCCTGTGCTCTGACCTTCGCCTCCACATCAACAAAAAGGAAGCCTATCGAGATGCTGCACTCAAAATTGAAGCCGCCCTTGATCTTGAGCAAGAATGCATCGACATCATCGATCTTGGGATGACTGACACCTTTTCTTTTGAGGAGAAGAACTTCCTTAAACAAGCAGCAACAGCCATTCGAGCCCGAGAATGGGATGCTGCTCGTTCCATCCTAGACATACATAAAAAGAGTCTATGGACTGAGGAAGGCGAACGCAAATTACTCTGGCATATACTAGAGCTGGGGCTGGACACACTAGATCACATCAAACGAGCTGAGATCCAGCTCAGGCACCTTGGTCACGGGGGAAAAGACTTATGTAGTCTCTTCGATGCCGAGTTAATCAAAGTAGACCGCAGCTACCGAAATCTAGAAGATGCCGCTGCCCAAATTTACCAAGAGTATGGTGAAGTTGAAGATATTATTCAGGCAAGCCGTCAGGCATACCGGAACCACTTTAACAAACTTCAAGATAAGCTACTCGGCGTTGTGCAACGTGAAGGCTGGCCTCTAGATGGAATGCCATCGAACCATAGCAGCTATAACGATCAGGTAAATCCGGCTCTCCGCAACGGCAAGCGGGTAGTCTACTTTCTCATCGATGCCCTACGGCTTGACCTGGCTCAAGATTTGGCCGCAAGCATTCAAGACCATCAAGTAAGCAGTGTGCCAGTCTGTGCTCAACTTCCATGTGTCACTCGCTTTGGTATGGCCTCTCTGCTACCGGATGCTGAAGACAAACTTAAGTTCATTAAAAAGAACGGTGAGATCATTCCCATCCATGGAGAAACCAATGTCAAATCCCGCTCAGCGCGACTCGGAGTATTTGACTCTGAGCTTAATGACCGAGTCACAACCAGCAACCTAGCAGACTTCATCGACAACACCAAAACGCCCCATAGTTTGACTGCCTATAAGGAAAAAACTGCCCAGTGCGATCTATTGGTGCTAACCAGCACAGAGCTGGATGAACTTGGTGAGGGTAACTCCACCAGCGAACTACAGCTTATTCCATCAGTCATGCGAAAGCTGAAGCTGGCAGTTTCACGCTGCGCCGAGCTGGGATATGATACTGCAGTCGTAGCGACTGACCATGGCTTCATCTGGATTGAGGATTCAGATTCTGGATCTGTCTGCGAAAAACCCGCAGGCGAATGGCCCTTAATCAAACGTCGATGCCTAATCGGTCAGGGTGATGATACTGCTGGCACTCAAAAATTTACGACTAAAGAACTAAGCATCCCCACCGAGCTTCCAAGTTTTGTCGTGCCCAAAGCTCTCGCAACATTCAGCAAAGGGGTTGGGTATTTCCATGAGGGTCTCTCACTTCAAGAAAGTCTCGTTCCACGCATCGTGGTTAATTTCACTCAGGCTGCTACAGCTCAATCCAGTGGCAACCCAGAGGTGGAGCTCTCGCGCAAAAAGAAAAACTTCACAAGCCGCATTGTATCCATTGGCATCGCGTGGCCTGGCAGCCCTGACATGTTCTCTGAAGGCACCGAATTTAAACTGGTAGCATTCCAAAACAAAAATGAAATTGGATTCCCCTCCTCTGGCGAACAGGTAAACTCCGCCTCTGGCCTTATCAAAATGCAACAAGGTGAAGCCATCAAGGTGAGCCTACGACTGACGGAAGAAGCTAAAGAAGGCCCCGTACACATTAAAGCGATCAATCCAGCCACAGAGAAAGTCATCGACTCTCTCGAACTCAACTTTAAACCCCACGTATTTTAAAGATCATGCAACTCGACGCCATTGATAACAAACTTACCGAGGTCTTTGAAGGCCGCTGCGTTCGCAAGGACTTGGTTCAACGCATCAAAAAGGGAACTAATATTCCCACCTTTGTGCTCGAGTTCTTGCTCGCCCGCTATTGCGGTTCCGATGACCCGGATGAAATCGATGCAGGTCTCGAAGCCGTTACCGAAACCATTCAACTCAACTACGTCCGCCCCAATGAGGCGAACAAAGCACAGTCGATGGTTCAGCAGAAAGGCAAACACAAGTACATCGACAAGGTGCACGTGCATCATAACGAAAAAGAGAAACGCCACTGGGCGGAGATGCAAAATTTTGGCTCCAAGCGGATTGCCATCAATGAACGACACTACCAGAATAACAACCGATTACTTGAAGGCGGGCTCTGGTGTGAGGTAACCGTGGCATATAATGACGTTGAAGATGACGACTACACCTTCTACATCGAAGAACTACGCCCCATTCAGATCTCCCGATTCTCATTCGAGGACTACTGTGAATGCCGGTCAGAGTTTACCCGGGACGAGTGGCTCGCCATCGTATTGAGAACCCTTGGATTGGAACCAACCGAACTCACACAACGCCAGCAATTTCATTTCCTCTCCCGCCTCTTTCCCCTCATCGAGCAGAACTATAACTTCCTGGAGCTCGGCCCCAGAGGCACGGGGAAATCTTACGTCTACAGTGAGTTCACACCCTACTCCACATTGATCAGTGGTGGCCAAACAACAACAGCCACTCTCTTCTATAATAAGCAGCGCCGCGAAGTTGGAATCATAGGCTACTGGGACACGATCGCCTTTGACGAGGTCGCCGGCATCAAGGTTAAAGATCCAGGCACCACTCAGATCTTAAAAGATTTCATGGCCAATGGTCACTTCAATCTTGGCGCTGAGGTCATGGCACCTGCCAGCTTGTCCTTTGTGGGTAATATCGATGACTCTATCGAGCAGCTCGTTGCATCAGAGCAGCATGATCTCTGCCGCCCACTCCCGAAGGAGTTCGACCTCGCTGTCATCCACCGCTTCCACACCTACATGCCAGGATGGGAAATACCTCCCAACAGCAGCAAACTCCTTACTGACCAATACGGGCTGATTACCGACTACTTAGCCGAGGCTTTCCACCACTTATTTTCAAAGGTCAATCTGTTCTCCTCCATCAAGAGCCAGCTCAAGCTCAACAAGATGCATGAAGGCCGGGATGAAACCGCTGTGATCAAGACGGTAGCAGCCTTCTGTAAGATGCTTCATCCCGGCGGAGAGCCCACGCCCGCTGAACTGGATGAATATACCCAATATGCTATCGAAGGTAGACGCCGCGTCAAGGAGCAGCTCAACAAGCGCAAAAAAGATGATGAGTTTGGCAACATCAAACTCGGATTCATCAACTCGAAAGGCCAGGAAGTCATCGTCGACTGCCCAGAGTCTAAAGGAGTAAAAGCCACACAGTCTCCTAGAAAGGCTGATACTGATGAACTTGCCGAGGTTGCGGATGTGAACACAGACGAGACCGTTCATAAATCATCTACACCCCAGACTGCTCCAGCGCCTGCAACCGATCAGTCAGTTGTCACAACACCTCCGCCGACCCCAACAGAGCTGAAGGAAAAAGAAATCCGCATCTTCCACGGCGATCGTGGCTACTCCTACAGATCCCTTTTCCTTGATTATATCAAAGGCGCTAAAAAAGTCAGACTGGAAGATCCCTTCATTCGTCGAGCGCACCAAATCACTAATTTTCTGCATTTCTGCGAAGTCTGTGTCGATGCCGGAACCGTGGAGGAAATTCACCTCACTACATCTTATGAGGATGAAGAAGAGAAGAAAGAGGCGGGCCTCAAGATCATCACCATTGCAAAAAGCCTCGAGGATCATGGCATCAAGCTAGAAGTTAAAATGAGCGACACACTGCACGACCGCCGCATGGAACTCGACAACGGCTGGGTCATTACACTCGGCAGAGGACTAGACTTCTATCAACGCCCTGACGATTGGCTCGATATCGGCGCCAATGAGCTCAACCTCCGCCAGTGCACTGAGACGACGATTAATTATCGGAAGGCAAAGATTGCTAAAACTTAGCGTCACAAAATCAATGTTGATACATCACCAAATTACAAGCGTCCTCGGTGGCGCCTGGGTCGGTAGTTCTATTAAAGCCTGATACAGCTCTCATCACTCGATGTATAAACGTTAATATTATTTCACCATGTCCCAAGCCAAATACTCCGTCAATCAACACCCGATCTCCATTGTGCTCGCCTGGATCGAGCAGGGTGAGATCGCCATCCCCGAGATCCAGCGCCCCTTTGTCTGGAGCAAAACGCAAGTGCGTGACCTCATGGACTCGCTACTACGCGGCTTCCCCGTCGGCTACCTGATTGCTTGGAAGAACCCCAACATCAAACTCAAGGACGGGTCTACCTCGGAGGGCAAGCGCATCCTCATCGATGGCCAGCAGCGGGTCACCGCACTGATGACCGCCGTCGCCGGGCAGAAGGTGCTGGACAAAGACTACAATACCACCCGCATCCGCATCGCCTACCATCCGGTGGAGCAACGCTTCGAAGTCTTCAACCGGGCGATTGAGAAAGACAAGACCTGGCTCACTGACATCGCCGAGGCCTTCGCCCCCGGCTTCAAGACCCACAAGTTCGTCGGGGCCT
>Ga0206131_10007962_pt1 | contig 10509 bp, 8 predicted proteins | sample Helgoland_Spring_FD_148636 | JGI IMG/M metagenome (GOLD analysis project Ga0206131, IMG submission 148636) | Pelagic subsurface seawater microbial communities from Kabeltonne, Helgoland, North Sea - Helgoland_Spring_Bloom_20160517_1 | ecosystem: Environmental > Aquatic > Marine > Epipelagic ... | reverse complement strand
AATAAGCATTTAAATCCTTAACCGCTAGATCCCAATCTTCCCATTTTACGTTTTTATGATCAACCCAAAATTGAGTGTCATTTCTATAACAAGTTTTATATTGGTTTAAAATAAAGGTAGTCCAAAAATTATATGATTTTTTAACCCCCTTATTTAATATATCTAGACCTTCATCATATAAAGTATTGTTATATAAATTTTTATTTTGGATATCTATATAATATATTTTTAATAATTTTTCTAATTTATTAATTATATTATTAGTTAAAGCTAAACCGGGGGCATCTAAAGGTTCTAAAAAACCATTTGCCATTCCAATAGAACAACTATTTATTTTAAAGGTTTGTTTATTTACTCTAGGTCTAAAATCTACTACTTTAGGTTGTATTGTTTTATCTCCTATATTTGTAATAAATTCATTTACTGCTTCATCTACACTAATATGGTTGTCTGAAAATGTATATCCTGTTCCTATTCTTTCCCATGTAGGTGTAATCCATCTCCAACCATGTTTCATAGTTTTGGCTACAGTGTAGGGATGGAATTGTTTTCTTTTATCTGTGTATTCTAAAGGATATACTACTGCTTTTGTAGTTAGTAAAACATCTTCTAAACTATCATACTGTTCGTTAAATATATTTTTTGATTCTAACCTTTGACCCGTTGTATTAACATAATAGTCTGCTACTATATTAACATTGTTAGTTAAGTTTAGACCCTGAATATACCCACCTTCAGTAAAATTAACATTTTCTACTGTTTCTTCTATAAATTCTACTTTTGGGGATTTAAATGCTTGTTTTTTGAGGTAATTTATGTATTGCCCAGCATCAAAATGGAAAGTATGTGGGTATTCTTCATCTACTTCATCAATTCCTCTGTTTTTAGGAAATACATTGTTTTTACCTACTGCTTCCCTCCAAATATGTTTACCATATAAATCATGTATAAAAACATCTTTAGATTTATTACCTAATAGCTGAATATATTTCCTTGCAGAAAGTGGGGGGTTTGATCTTTTAAATGCCTTTTCTGATTTGAAGAAATGTATCCAATCATTTTGGCTCCAATTTTGATAATATACCCCATATTTAACAGCGGCATGAGATTCTCTAATAAATTCTCCTAATTCTACATTAAATTTAGAATGTGCCTTAGGTAAACTTAAAGTGGTAGACTCACCTACCCCAATATGAGGGATTTTAGGAGAACCTATTATAGTTACTTTAGTAATATAGTCTTGTTCTTTAAGTTGATTTGCTACTAACCAACCACTTGCACCCGAACCTACAATACATAGATGCATATTATATTAAATTTCTAGTTATTACTATTAGAGATAAAAGTATCCACATTGTATTAAATGCTATTAAAGTAGGTAAAGATTTTTTCATACTAGCCCAAATTAACATAGAGGATGTAATTAGAGTTAAAGTATGTAATTGCCATATCTCTATCCCAAATACAAGGCCCGGGATAATTATTGCCCCTTTAGCCCACCAAGCACATGCCTCTATTATATTATAATCGGTCCAATATGATTTTTTAAAAAATAATTTATATCTATCTAAAATTAGGTTTACCCCAATCCAATAGTATAAGCTACCTGCTATAACAAGAAATAATATAAATGCTACGATATACTCCATTATTGATTTGGAGATACAAAGTTAAATGCAATAGATATACGCTCTGAATCTGTGTTATTTCTTTCTACTGAATGTTTAACCCAGGATGGGAATAAATAAAACATGGATTCTTTTACAGGGCATGGTACAGCCGTAGCATTTGCCATTGTTTGTTCTCTTTCTACTTTAGAAGTTAAGAAAAATTCTGCTGTATCCCCTCTATGTAACACTAAATCACCCATATCTTGTTCGGGAACTTGAACATAATATGTACCACTCAATACACTATTTTGATGATCGTGTGGCATATTATAATCGTGTTTACCGTTGATATTTATCCACCAATTTCCTAACACTAAGTCCGATGTCCCCATATAGCGATGCGGTACATCATTAACAAATACGGTTAATTCGTTGAATAATTGCTCGAGTGCTGGAGGGATAGGGGTAATGAGTTCTCCACTATGCCATCCACCTCTATTTGAGATATTTACACCTGGTTTTTCATCTCGTACTTTATAACAATATTCTGCTATTGATTTGTTGTCTATGTCTTCTACGGGGCATTCCCATACGGGGGTTGCCCACCATAATCTTTCAAAAACTTTAAATTCCATAACTTTATTTTTAATTTATTATTATCTAAATGGTCTTCCTCCAGTCCAAAATACTAAACATTTTCGTTCTCCCCTAGTAATTGGTTTAACTCTATGCATACAAAAAGTAGGAAATACTACTACATCTCCTTTTTCTCTTGGTACAGTTACAAAACCATCTTTGCCACCCATCCATATCTCAAAATCACCACCTTCATAATCTGATGAATCTGATAATTGAACTGTCATAGCTAATTTACGTTTATTAACCCCAAATGCTCCTATATCCATATGCCAATCTAAATGTCCTCCATCTTCGGGGTAAATTACATAATGGATAGGATCAGTAACAATATCAACATCAAAATGAAATATTTTTTCGTTTGCCTCTAAAGCCATAGGAAATAATAATTCATATAACCATTGTGAATGTGCCTCTGGTCTAATATAAGCTATATCTCTGTTATTGGTTTCATATGAATTAGTATCATTTCCTAATTCCTTTACACCTGTTCTACCTTTAGAAAAAGTATAGTTAGTATTAACCATATTAGTTAATTCTGTAATCATTTGATCGTTAAATACATTTTTGAAGTAATAAAATGTATTCCAATTTGATTCAGGTTTAAATTGATTATAAGGGGTTAGGGGAAAATTGCTCATCTTGTTGTGGATTAAAATGGGTAAACCATCCTGTTAAAACATATTTTGTTTGTGAAGGTGAAGATACACCTCTGTGCATGTAAGTCCAATCTGAAGGCCAAATGAGTAATTTACCTTGTGTTGGTTCTTCAAAATGTTGTTGGTATAAAAATTCTGTTTCTCCTCTATCAGTTAAACTATTTAAGTATACCATCCATACTAGTATTCTATTAGAATGTTTTAAACCTGCTCTTTCACAATGCCAACTAGAGAAACCTTCTCCAGGTAAATATCGTTGCATATTAAAATGGGGTGCTATTCTAAAAGCATCCATTTTTTGCATTGCAGTTAAATGACGGGTAGTATAATCGTCTTGTGCTTTTTCAACTATAGATATTAAAGAAGTTAACAAAGGACCCCAGATATTATGTTGTAGATATCCAGGGTGAAATGTTATATCAGTTGATTTTTTACCACTGTTGGAAGATTGCCCATCAGGACCATATAAAACACCAGGTTGTTTTTTATCTGATGTTTCAAATGCCTCTATAAACCCCTGACATAATTCAGGAGATAGAGCGTTTTTCTTCCTATACAAAAACATATATTATTCTTGTGGTGGTTGAACTTTTTCGGGTTCTGGTTGTTGAGTATTTTGCTGTAACTGTAATCTAGCTTCACTAAATGTAAGTAAGTTACCACTTTCGGTTTGTAGTCTTTCTACTGTTTTAAGTGGTCCTACAGCATTAACAACTTCAGCTGGTCCTGCATTTGGTCCTAAAGAATTAACTCTATTTTGTAGAGCTAAACGGTAAGATGTAGCTTGGTGTGTATTTACATTTTGAGAATCAAATGAACCATCATCTAATTCTGCTTTTAGTTTAGACCAAGTAGCTATCTCACGAACACGATCTCTAGCAACTTGTTCCATATTAGCCTTACCATATAGGTTTTCTTCTAAATCGATTTGAAGTTCCATTTGTTTAAGATCATCTCCAGCGTCAATTGCTTTTTGCATTTTACGCTCAAGTTTCATACGTTTGATTTCGCTTCTACGTAAATCAAATGATAAACCCATCATTGCATCAAAATGGGCAGATTGCTCTCTTACTGATTGCCAATATTTGGAAGCAGTAGTTGGATGTTTACCATCGTTTAGAACCGAGATACGCATCTCAGTTTCTGTTCTAAAAATTTGTTTTTTAGTCCAGTTATCTGCAAGTTCTTCTTTTAGTGCTATAATAGTTTGAGCATCCTCAGGTTTGAGGACGCTCAAAATTGGTTTTAAGTCTTCAGCTGCGACTAATTCTTTATTTTCAGACATATTTTTTATAACTTTGTTTTATTGAGATTGTAATATACAACCCGTAATTTAATGTTCCTAATTATTCTTAAGGAAGAATATGAGTAACTTGTTGACCTCTTAGTGCTTCATCGTGATAATCCTCTGGATAAACTCTTCCAGCTAAAGATGCATCAACTAATGCTTGTGCTTCAGCTTGTGTTTTTTCTGTAGCTCCTACTCTAGTAGCCCAAGCTGTATTTTCAGTAATCCAAGTGTCTCCTGGGTGTCCAGCGATGTGGTTAGCTTCATTTTCAGCGTGGGTAATGAATCCTTTTCCTGTGTTTGCTATGTGATAATAAGCCATTTTTATTGATTTTAGTTATTTGTTATAAATATATTAATTTTAGTTATTATTGTCAAGTCTTGTTTTTAATTCATCAATTTGAGTTTGTTGTTCTTGAATTGATTTTACAAGTGCAGATACTAGTTTAGAATAGTTCATACCTTCTACTTGACCATCTTTTTCAGATACTAGGTTTGGGTATATATTTTTAACGCTATCTGCTACAAATCCAATATCGTGTTTTCTATTTGATTTCCAATCAAATTCAACTGGTTGTAATTGCATTACTTTGTTTAGTTGAGATCCCATTGGTTGGATATTGTCTTTGTATCTTTCGGCTGAGGTTTCAATTAAACATGATACTGTTGTTTCTCCTGTTGTGGAAGAGTAGTCGAATGTTTTAGTATATGTGGGTGGAGCAGCAGTGTATTCTTCTGTACAGGATACACTAATATTAGCAGCATCTCTCCCACCAAATTTTAGTGCTGCAGTTTGTGTTCCTGCTCCTGCATGCCAATATACTGGTATATTTGAAGCACCACCTGCTGACCATGAAGTACCATTATATTCTTCGGTGCATGTTTGTGCTATTGCGACATCACGTCCATTAATTGCTAAACCTGCATTTTGAGTTCCTGCTCCTGCTAATTGCCATCTTGCGGTTATTAAAGCACCACCGGATGACCATGAAGTACCATTATATTCTTCGGTGCATGATAAAGGAGGTCCTGCTGGTGCATTAGACCCACCAAATGCTAATCCTGCATTTTGTTCTCCTGCTCCTGCATGAAAAAATCTTGATTGTATTAAATTACCACCACCTGACCATGATGTACCATTATATTCTTCTGTGTTGGCCAATGCGGAAGGAGCTGCTCCACCAAATGCTAAACCTGCATTTTGTGTTCCTGCTCCTGCTGGGGCACATCTTACTTGCAGTAAATTACCACCACCTGACCATGAAGTACCATTATATTCTTCTGTGTTACTCAATGGAACACTACCCTGACCACCAATTGCTAATCCTGCATTTTGTGTTCCTGCTGCTGATAAAGCACGTCTTGCACATGCTAGAGCTCCACCACCTGACCATGATGTACCATTATATTCTTCTGTGCTGGCTTCTGTTGTATTTGAAGAACCACCAATAGCTAATCCAGCATTTTGTGTTCCTGCTCCTGCTAATTGAACTCTTGTTATTGTTAAAGCACCACCTGTTGACCATGCTGCAGCACCCACTACCCCATATGAAAATTCTACACTACCAGATACTTCTTGACTACCTGATATGATAGCAGAGCCGGTGAATGGGAATGGATCAGATGCTGGTAAACCCTCTACGTTTGAAGCGGTTACATATGAGGCAGTTTGAGCAGTTGTTATATACGAAGCAGTAGTAGCATAAGATGCACTAGCAACTGTTCCTGGTGGTTGCCCTTCGGTTGAAATTGATCCTGTAAGTATTATAGACCCTGAGAGAGCTATTGATCCTGTTAGTTGCATTGCCATTTTTATGTAGTATTATATTATGTTAATCTAATTGCTATAAAGTTTCCGTTTCGGTATAATCCACCTAGTGGTATTCCGCCTGCTGCTGCTGCTGCATCGTCTGTAAAGTTTAGTGAGGCTGATACTTGGGATAATATTACTGCTCCTGTTGTGGAAGAGTAGTCGAATGTTTTAGTATATGTGGGTGGAGCAACAGTGTATTCTTCTGTTTCAAATCTTGAAAATGCCTCATATCCCCCAAATGCTAATCCTGCATTTTGTGTTCCTGCTCCTGCTAATTCTCTTCTTCCTATAATTAAAGCACCACCCGCTGACCATGAAGAACCATCATATTCTTCGGTGCATTTCAAGGGGGGGAAACCTGCTCCACCAAATGCTAAACCTGCATCTTGTGTTCCTGCTCCTGCTAAACCACATCTTCCTGTAATTAAAGTACCACCTGAGGTCCATGAAGTACCATTATATTCTTCTGTGAGGTTAATACCTCCAAAACCACCCGCTGCTAATCCTGCATTTTGTGTTCCTGCTCCTGCTAATTCTCTTCTTCCTGTAATTAAAGCACCACCCGCTGACCATGAAGAACCATCATATTCTTCGGTACATGAAAGAATAGGGGCACCACCAAATGCTAAACCTGCATTTTGTTCTCCTGCTCCTGCAAAAACCCCTCTTGGGGTTATTAAAGCACCACCTGCTGACCAAGATGCACCATTATATTCTTCGGTGCAGGAGAAGCCAGTAGGGAATTCTCCACCAAATGCTAAACCTGCATTTTGTGTTCCTGCTCCTGCTAAAATCCCTCTTGCGGTTATTAAAGCACCACCTGATGCCCATGAGGCACCATTGTATTCTTCTGTGCATGATAGTGCGTTAAAGCTACTAACCCCACCAAATGCTAAACCAGCATTTTGTGTTCCTGCTCCTGATAATTGTTCTCTTGCTGTAATTAAAGCACCACCCGCTGACCATGCTCCAGTTAGGGTAGATGGATATGAAAATCCTACACTACCAGATACTTCTTGACTACCAGATATAATAGCAGAGCCGGTGAATGGGAATGGATCTGTTTCTATAGCAGCTCCGTTTTGTAATAGGTCTCCTATTACGTTAAGTGAACCTGATATGATAGCAGAGCCGGTGAATGGGAATGGATCTACTCCACCTGCTACATACGAAGCAGTAGCAGCATATGAAGCACTAACTGCATTTGAAGCAGTTGAGGCTACTACACCTGAAAATTCTCCACTAAATGATCCTGTGAATGATCCGGTTGCGGATACATCTCCTGTTGTAGATGAGTAGTCGAATGTTTTATTATATGCGATTACAGTACCTCCTGTATATTCTTCGGTGGCAGCTGTTATACCCGATGGGGTACTACCACCAAATGCTAAACCAGCAGATGTTGTTCCTGCTCCTGCTAAAGCACCTCTTCCAGTTATTAAAGCACTACCGGCTGACCATGAGGAACCATTGTATTCTTCGGTGCAAGATTGGTAAGTTCCTGGAACACTAGGAGTAAAAGTAGAACCACCAAATGCTAAACCTGCATTTTGTGTTCCTGCTCCTGCTAGGCCTTCTCTTGCGGTAATTAAAGTACCACCTGCAGACCATGAAGTACCATCATATTCTTCGGTGCTACTGCAGGAATATAAATCTCCACCACCAAATGCTAATCCAGCATTTTGTGTTCCTCCTCCTGCTAAAGTTCTTCTACCTGTTATTAAAGCACCACCTGCTGCCCATGATGTGCCATTATATTCTTCGGTGCATCCTCCTGTAGGACTGAAACCACCAAATGCTAAACCAGCATTTTGTGTTCCTACTCCTGCTAATCCATATCTTGCTGTTATTAAAGCACCACCTGCAGACCATGATGAACCATCATATTCTTCGGTACAAGAATCTACTGGGGAAACACCACCAAATGCTAGTCCAGCATTTTGTGTTCCTGCTCCTGCTAAATCACTTCTTGCATCAATTAAAGCACCACCTGCTGACCAAGAAGTACCATCATATTCTTCGGCGGGGAATCCATTATAACCAAATGATAAAGCAGCATTTTGTTCTCCTACACCACCTCCAAGATCGATTGGATTAATTAAAGCACCACCTGCTGACCATACTGCAGCTCCTCCTACACTCCCAAAATAACCAAATTCTACACTACCCGTTGTAACTAGACTACCTGATATAATAGCAGAGCCAGTGTATGGGAATGGATCGGTTTCAATTGGAGCACCATTTTGTAATAGGTCTCCTATTACGTTAAGTGAACCTGACATGATAGCAGAGCCTGTATATGGGAATGTTGCAGTCCCGTCTAAACCTGAGGTTCCAGCAGTACCAGAAGTGCCACTTGTTCCGCTTGTACCTGATGTCCCTGAAGTAGCTGAGGTACCTGATGTACCTGAAGTTCCGGTTGTACCAGAGGTTCCTGTTGTTCCAGATGTACCTGATGTACCTGAAGTTCCGGTTGTACCCGAGGTTCCTGTTGTTCCAGATGTACCTGATGTACCTGAAGTTCCGGTTGTACCCGAGGTTCCTGTTGTTCCAGATGTACCTGAAGTTCCGGTTGTACCAGAGGTTCCTGTTGTTCCAGATGTACCTGATGTGCCTGAAGTAGCTGAGGTTCCACTTGTACCTGAAGTAGCTGAGGTACCTGATGTACCTGAAGTTCCGGTTGTACCCGAGGTTCCTGTTGTTCCAGATGTACCTGATGTGCCTGAAGTAGCTGAGGTACCTGATGTGCCACTTGTACCACTAGTTCCTGAAGTTCCAGTTGTACCAGAGGTTCCAGATGTGCCACTTGTACCTGATGTTCCACTTGTACCAGATGTACCTGAAGTAGCAGCGGTATATTCAGTTCCGTTTATTAAAAGAGAACCTGTAATGTCTACACTACCAGTTACAATAGCTAAACCTGTGTAGGGGAATGGATCTGTTTCAATTGGGGCACCATTTTGTAATAGGTCTCCTATTACGTTAAGTGAACCTGATATGATTGCAGAACCCGTGTATGGAAAACCTTCTGGTAGACCATCTACGTTTGAAGCGGTTATATAAGATGCAGTTTGAGCTGTTGTTATATAAGATGCAGTAAGAGCTAAAGAAGCACTTTCAACTAGACCGTCTACATTTGATCCTGTTACATAGGATGCAGTTAAAGCTAAAGAAGCACTAGCGACTGTTCCAGCAGGTTGTCCTTCAGTTGTTAATGATCCACTTACTACGAGAGATCCGGTAATGACAGGGTTATGTATTAACATGGGATGTAAATATTTTTATTATAAATATGGTCTAACTATTAATTATTATAAAGCCATTAAATGAGCTTGTAAATACTACTGATATATTACTAGTATTTATACTGGTTACTGTGTATTCTCTTACTTGTGATCTACTGGCACTATCATATACTTGAACTAAGGGCCATTCAGCATTTAAATTATGTGTTACTGTATAATTTGTTGCTCCTGATATTGCTTGATTATATGTAGTAGCAATTTCTGCCTCTGTAGCATCTATAGGTCCACCTACTATTACTACATTACCTGAACTGGTTGAAGCAAATGTAAGGTTAATACTACTTGTGTCAACTATAGATACACTACTTGGTATAATTTTATTATATGAAGCATCATATACAGAGGCAATAACCGCACTACTTGATAAGTTGTGGGTTATTGTTGTATCTACTGTATTTGAAAATGAGGACGATACTGTACCTTCTCTAACTATAGCCAATAAAGCACCTGAAGATGAAGCAGCAAATGTAGCTTTTACATTACTGCTATCTAAAATATCTATATCAGGGTAGAATTGTACATCATTTGAATCGTATGCTACAACATTTAAATCCTGAGTTCCTAAACTATGATTTAATGTAAAAGATCCAGTATTGCTAAAGGATCCAGAAGCAAATTCTCCACTTTGGGCTTCTATTACTACTACAGTACCTGATTGAGGTGAAGCAAATGTTGCCGTAACTTTGTTTGTATTATTTAATATTAGAGTAGCAGGGATGATTTCATTTCCACTACCATCATATACAGCTACTATAATATTTGTACTTCCAAAATTATGTGTTACTGAGATTGAAGTGTTATTTGAAAAAGATCCTGTTATTATACTACCACCAACAATAGTATCTGTAGAGATAGTTACATTACCTGTTGACTGATCTATTATTATACCTGAACCGGCAGTTATAGATGTTACACCTGTATTAGGGGCATAAGATGCACTTGTTACTGTTCCATCTACATTTGCTCCTGCTATATAACTAGATGTTTGAGCTAAAGAGGCATATGAAGCACTTATGGCATGCGAAGCAGTGGCAAATATTGTTGAATCCGAATATATGCTTCCTGTTACTATTAAGCTACCAGATATAACAGCAGAACCAGTATAAGGGAAACCATCAGGCAAACCATCTACATTTGAAGCAGTTATGTATGAGGCAGTTAAGGCTAAAGAAGCACTTTCAACTAGACCGTCTACATT
>Ga0206131_10007957_pt1 | contig 10513 bp, 12 predicted proteins | sample Helgoland_Spring_FD_148636 | JGI IMG/M metagenome (GOLD analysis project Ga0206131, IMG submission 148636) | Pelagic subsurface seawater microbial communities from Kabeltonne, Helgoland, North Sea - Helgoland_Spring_Bloom_20160517_1 | ecosystem: Environmental > Aquatic > Marine > Epipelagic ... | reverse complement strand
ACAATAAAAGAAGCAGTTGCCTACGAAGGCGACGATTACGCTGAACATACGGTTGAAACATATATGAAAGAAAACGCGGCCATGGCTGCTTCTTTAGCAGCTGACGCTATGAAGGAAGCATACGGTAAAGTTAAAGAAGGTGAAATAACACAAGAAGCGTATGAGTCTAATTGTGATGCTATGAAAGAGTCTTATTCAAAAAGAATGGACGAGATGAAAGAAGCTTTCGGTGCAGCAGGTGAAGAAGTACAAGATGACGCGGCCGTAGGTCCAATTGCTTAAAACTTAACACTATATAAACTTTTAGAAGAGTCTGTGTATAATTTACATAGACTCTTTTAGTATGCCCAGAATTCCAATAGACAAAATTTATATGCAGATAGCATATCAGACTGCAAAGTTAAGTTATGCTGAACGGCGAAAGGTAGGTTGTATAATTGTTAAAGATGAGCAAATCGTATCTTTTGGATACAATGGTACGCCACATGGATTTAACAATGAATGTGAACAACACTTGGACGGTGAATTAATAACCAAAAAAGAAGTACTACATGCTGAATCTAATGCTATTACTAAATTAGCTAAAAGCACATTAACAAGTGTCGGAGCGGACTTATATACGACAACTATGCCATGTTATGGTTGTTCTAAACTTATTATTCAAGCTGGAATTAAAAGAGTGTTTTATTCTGAAAGCTATAGAGATAGTTCAGGGGTAGACCTTCTTGAAAAGGCAGGCATTGAAGTACATGCAGTAATATGCTGGAATAATCAATGAATATGCAAGAAATAATTAACAATGCTTTAAAGAATAAGCTTTTTGGTAAAAGCTTTAAATTTAGAAGTAATCAACGAGAGACAATAGAGACAATATGTCAAGCATATCTTGATGATCCTAACTCTACAGTTATTTTAGATGCGCCTACAGGAACTGGTAAATCTATCATTGCAATGTGGTGTTCTTATATTCTTAAAGAGATGGGGAATAAGGGTTATTTGATTACTTCTGATTTAACTCTACAAGATCAATATGAAAAAGATATTGAAACGTTTAAACTAAATTGGCCCTCTATAAGAGGTGTTGATAATTATACATGTAGTGTTAATGGACTACCTTTTAGTTTAGGTGATTGTAAATTTAAAGGCATGGGATATGAACAAGCTGAAAAACTAACATGCTTTGAAACTTGCGATTATCTTCAAAATAGAAAAAGGGCTATTACATATCCAATTGCTTTATTAAATTATAGTTATTGGCTTATCCAGAGAAATTTTGTTGAAAACAAAATGGTAGATGAGCAAAGGCCTGTTCCTTTCGAAAAAAGAGATTTTGTGTTTTTTGATGAGGCACATCGTGTAGATGACATAGTTCAAAATCATTTTAGCCCTAGAATTGAAGAAGATGTAGTTAATCGTATGATGGAAGTTATGCGTTTTGCTTCTAGACAAGGTATAACTGAAAATGTTTGGACGAAAAACAAATTAACCACAATGGTTAATGATATGTTGATGGGCGGAAAACAAGAAGCTTTTGATGCTATGTGTGATTTTGAAAGAGTCTTATTTGTTTTTGGCAAAATGAGACAGCGTGGCAATATAATAGTTAAGCGCAGGTATGGCAATGAGACTGTACCTAAAGATTGGCAAAAAGCATTTGGAACATTTGATTACTTAAAAGATATTCATTGTAAAGTTGAAGATTATATTGATTTAATTAAAGAAATTGGAGTAGATAAAATAGTCTTAGATCAAAAAGAAAACGTTGTTACTTTTAAATGTGTCGAAGAAGCATTAATGATAGAAAAATTCTTACAAGAAAAAGCAGGCTTTAAAGTTTTTATGTCTGCTACTATTGGAGATCCTAAATCATTTGCTAAACATATGAAAATTAATAGTGCTAAAGTAATTAGACTCAACAATCAATTTAATTTTGAGAAGTCTCCCATTGTTTTTATAGATAGACATAAACTTTCTTTTAAGGAAAGAGAAAATAACTTACCCAAAGTCATTAAAATGCTTGATAAAATACTTGACAAGCATAAAGGACAAAGCGGTATTATACATGCAGGTTCTTATCAATTTATGGATTATATCTGTTCTAATTCAAAGCATAGATTCGGTAGATTTATTACGTATGATCATGCTAAAGAAAGAAGAGGCGCTATAGATCTCTTTACGTCTAGAAAAAAAGATGATTGGGTTTTAGTTGGACCTTCTCTATTAGAAGGACTTGACTTTAAAGACGATACTTCTAGATTTCAAATATTTTTTAAAGTGCCTTATCCTTCGTTACAGGATCCATTGGTAAAGGCTAAAATGAAACAACACCCGGATTGGTATGATTGGAAAACAGGAATATCAATTCAGCAGGGGTCAGGTAGATCTATTAGATCTAAAGATGATTGGGCTGTAACTTATGTGGTTGATGCTTGCTTTAGAAGCTTGATAAATAAGCCAGACTTCTTTCCACCTAGCTTTAAAGAACGTATTAAAACTATTAAATAATGGGATTCAACAAACTAATTATACCCAAAGTAGATTCTTTAAAAGAAGAGTTATTACGAAAAGGTAACGAGCAATTTTTCAAAGATTGGGCCAGGCGCTATGTAAAAGCTGATGCGGTAATAGGTCCTAGCGAGTCTATTGATTTTATTAAACAATTTATTGTTTCAGAGTATGATATAGAGGACGCTACTTCAATTAGCAAAAATGCTAACCAATAAACTATTTAAATTCTTTAGAATGATGGCAACAAAAAACAAACAGCCGAGTATATTTATTTGGACTAAAAGCGAAAGAGCAGGCGACATAGTAACAGAAGACATTGAGAACATAGATTCTAAATGGCTAAACTTTACAGATGGCACTCGAATTAATAAATCGCTTGTAAGTGAATATACATTACAAGCCAATACTACGGAAGAAGCCAAAAGGCTTGCAAAACCATTTGGGCTAACATATGACGATTCTAAAGTTATCTTAAATGAAACAGTTAGCGAAGTCGCTGAAGCAAAGGAAGAGACTGTCAGTACTAACCAAACTGAAGAGGTTAGTGTTATGTTAGAGATGCTTAAGAAAATGAGTAAGAAGAATACTGCTGAAATGCCAGTTAGTGTAAATATGCCATCACAGGTTGTCTATGAAATGTTAAGAGACGAAATGGACCTAACTAAGAAAGAGCTACATGAAAATATTTCGCTACTCATAGAAAGCCAAATAGATAACTTAAGAGATCAATTAAAGTCTCAAATCGATACATTCATTAAAAATTATTACAATGTCAGAACAGGTTCAAAATCAGAATGAGGAGCAGGATCAACCTCAAGTAAACTTTGCAATGCCCAATCATTCGCAAAGACGTAATATGCTCCGTCAACAAAAGATACTTAAAATTAAGGGTGAAATGAATCCAATGAGTAAGTCGGCTGTTGAATTTAGAGAAGCTCAACGAGAAAACGGTCGTAAAATTCATGAAGCTAATTTAGACAGCCTAGAGCAGAAGCAAACGGAGTTTATTGATGCTAAATTAGCAGAAGTTAAAGCTAATTGGACAAAACAAGGTTATAATGATGAAGAAATCCTTATGCTTCAAGAGGCTTGGACTTTGACTACGCCAAAAAATAAAAAAACTTGGCATAGCGATAAAAAGAAAGCACGTAAACTTATGAAGCAGGCTGAAGAATCAAGAACTCAAAGAAATAATCAATGATTACAATAGCTATAGAATTAGCAGAAAATGGAGTTATTAAGATTATACATGACGATAATATTAATGGCGCAGGAGAACAATTTGAGTCTCGTAAAGTTTATGACTTTGACGGACTAGATTCACATAACTCCAAAATTTCATTTTTAGATGAGCTGGCCATGGATTTAGGCATGGATTTGGGTACTGATTTAGACCAATCTAAAATAATTATTACTTCGGAATGGGGTGGTAAATATAAGCCAACCAAGGAACAGGCTGCTAAAAAGATTAGTGAACTGCAAAAACAAATTAAGCAGTTAGAAAAATACACAAGCTAAATGGACTTGAAAATAGATGGGATATGGTGTAAGACTAAAACAGAGTTCAATAGGTATGTAAAATCAGAAGATTACGATGTTATAGTTTCTTATTCTGATATTTATTCCAGATTGCTTAAAAGCGATCCATATGGTAATGAACCATCTGAAGTTATAATAACTTTACATATAGAAAAAATGTTTAGAGTGTTATTAGAAAAAAATCATGATTCACCTAAAGCAGCATACCTGTTTAAAAACCTAAACCAAGAAACAGTTGAAAACTTCAGAGACTTTATAGGTCTTATGTCAAAATCTTATCAATTAGACTTAACTATTATTAATCGATGTGATTATCCAAAGATAGATGTTCTAAGTAGATTTGACAATGTGAAGTTTATAGATAATGATTAAGCATAAAATATTTTCAAAGGGAGATCATATTCATGCACTCATTTCTACATCTCAGCAGCCCAACGTACTTATTCCTGTTAGATGTATAGTTTATGATGTTAAATTTGATGATATTAATCCGCAATATCAGATTAAAATCATTAAATTCTATGATAATATTTACTTCTTAAAAAAGAATCTATTTGGTGGTAGATTTATTAGAAATTTTAAAGGTAATGAAACTAAGTTAAACTTAAGTAGAAAGCAATACCCTAAAGTTGAAGATTTAGAAACTAGAATTTTTAGCGGAGATAATTGGGAAAAGTATTTGATTGTAGTAGACTCTGTATTTTGTACTAGAACTAAAGCTGAGCAAACAAAGCTTTTTAACAGCTTACAAACATTTATGGTACAGATGAAGCTTAGGGAAATATTTGAGCTGACCAATAGATCTGTATATTCTAAGGGTGAGTTATTCTTTCAGACTAAGGGTGTGTATGAAAAAGCCTTAATTAAATTTTTAGGTGAAAGGCACCCAAAACAAAAGGGTTGGATAGATGATCTACTCTATATGCCGGGCGTTGATGAAATGGATTCGACTGAGTTTATGTAAATCGTTATATAATAAGTTAATCTAAAGCTAGATATATACTAAAAATAGAGTCTAGCCTAATGCCATTAACATTTCAAGGAATAGAAAACGGAATTAATATTTATCGAGATTTAGAAACTGGTGAAGAACAGCGACTAGTAGATAAAGTAGCAGCTTTAGGCAATGAAACAGAAGATTCTGACGAAATTGCAAGTAAATTTGGTAGTACTACATTTGAAACAGACAATGAAGAACGCGCAGAATCAATTCTATCTTCGGGAGAAGTAAGCTATTCTAAATCTAGACAAGGCAGAAAATATGATCCTAACGCTGGAGGTACCGGTGCCAGTAAGATTATAGATCCTGGAAGTGCACCGTCAAGTAGTTTTAATGCTTGGAATTTATTTAGATATAAATCAAAAGCCAAAGGACAAACTGAAGAAGAAAGTAATATACCTGATTATAACGGTGTAGAAAACCAGGATCGAGAAGACATTAAAAATCCTACAGCAAAGAGAATAGTAAATTGGTCATTTGATAGTGGAAGCGAAGGATGTTCATATGCATTGAAAGATTTTATTCAATGTGAGCATTACGGTGTTATACCTAATAATTATATGGTAACGTTACGGAGATTTCCTTTTCCGGCGCCAGATGATATATTTAATCCAATGGCGTTTTCTGCAGCTAATAATGAGCCCGTGCCCGCTAATCAGCCAGATATAGCAAGAGCAATAACATGGATGAGCCCTACACTAGGTAATGAATTAAAAGATATATTTTCATTTGGCACTGGATTTGCATGGAAAGACGTAGAGGCTCAAGTACAAACTGCTCAATCTAGTACTGATCGAGGAAAAGTCGGAAGCTTTATGGAATCAAATCCACTACTACGTGCAATTGAAGCTGGAAATGAAGGTTTAGATGTCGTAGCTGCTAAAAGAAGAGAACAATTAGGTGCTGGTTTTGATCCACTGTCTTCAACATACCCCAACCATGTGTATGGACCTCTTAATGTTATTAAGTCTATGATGGTTAGAGATAGAGGTATAAACTTTGATAAAGAGTTTACTTTAAACTTTTATTATGATATGAAGGCATATGGTAATTTAAGTCCTAAAGCAGCGTTTCTAGATACTATTACTAACTTATTAGTTTTAACATCTAACAATGCTCCGTTTTGGGGCGGCGCTGCCAGAGGAGTTTCAAATGGAAAGATAGGTAAACCATTCGGTGATTTAAGTAAATTAGCCAGCGGAGACTACAAAGGATTTTTTGGAGGTATAAAAGATCAATTCTCTGACATGGCCGGCAATTTTATGGGAGAAGTAACTGATCTTTTACAAAACGGAGAAATGGGAGACATGATGAATAATCTAGTAGGCGGTCAACTTATGGATCTATTTGGAAGTCCACAAGGTGCTAGTGTATTAAACGCATTTTTAACAGGTGACCCTACTGGACAGTGGCACGTTACTGTAGGAAATCCAATGAATCCAGCAATGGTTGTAGGTAATTTAGGTTTACAAAGTGCTAAATTTGAATTAGGAGGACCTTTAGGATATGAAGACTTCCCAACTAAACTAAAGGTAACAGTTACTTTAAAACCAGGTAGACCTAGAGATAAAGCTGAAATAGAAAGTATGTTTAACGTAGGAAAGGGTAGAATGTATATTACACCTGAAGGAATGGATGATATAGGATTTTATAACAAATCAGCATATGGAAATAAAGAAATAAATTCGGGTATGGCCATACGTACTTCGGAGATGGGACTAGGATAATGAATTTAAGAACTATAAAAGATAAACTAATAGAAGGCGTAAAACTTATTATGGTTCAACCTACTGTGTTTTTTAATATTAAAATACAAGATGCAGTTGAAGGAACAGATTATACCACCAAAATGGTAAAACCTTTTTATTCAGGTAGGCCTGATTTAATTGCACTAGATGAATATGGAGATTCTTCTAAGGCAGATATTATACTTAAGTTTAATGGTATATCAGATCCTTTTTCAATAATAGAGGGGGAAATGATAAAAATACCCAGGGAAGATTTCCCATTTGGAAAATTAAAGAGAATAGTTGAAACCGAAGAGAATACTGTCAAGCAACAGTTTGTAAAAACTAAAAGAATGAGCAAAAAGGATCAACGTAGAGTCGACGCTATTAAGAAAAAGTATAATAAAGAAAACTTGTTACCTCCTAATGTAATTGCTGAGGGAAATAAGACATTTAAGTTTGGAGTCGGAGGTGCTATAATATTTGGGGCCCAAGCACAAAATGACCCAGTAGTTGATAAGATTAATAAATCGTTTAATAAAAACTCAAAGGGTAGATAAACATGGAGTTTAATAGTAACACATATGCTGTTATAGAACCATCTATATTGCCTACTGAAGTTAAGCTTACTTCAATGGGTGAAGAAAACGGAGGGTTTAAACAAAGTAAAACAGTCGGAGTAAACGAACCATATGTTAGCGTTAATAATTACTCTTTTAGTCCTACTGCAATAGTTAGTTTTAAGTTAACGTGTTCTGGTAAAATTCCTTCTCTAGCAATAACACTAGATGATACAAGAGACAACTTTTCTATAGACTCATTTCCAAGAGATGGAGATGTTTTAACTTTTTTATTAAGCTCTAAAAATGAATCAACATTTAAGTCCATACATATGGATTTCGATATACTTAAAGTATCTAATTTACCAACAAGCGAAGACGGTAATACTAGGTATGTTTTTTCTTGTAAGGCCAAAGTCCCTCTTTTGGATAGCGAAGACTGTAGATATTATGAAACAGGAACTTCTTTGTCTCATTTACAAGAAGAGGCTAAATATTTAGGTCTAGGAATGGTTACTAATATCGATGGTACTGCAGATGATCAAATTAGAATACAACCATACATATCTCATTCTAAGTTTATAACAAATATAGTAGAATCTTCATATGTGTCAGATAGCGCGTTTCAGCTATGGTTTATTGATCAATACTATTATTTAAATTTTATAGATGTAAATAGAATATTTAATTCTAAAAATATTATGAGTATTCAAGATGCTCAAGACTCTTTGATATCGTATGCGGATGCAGTGGCTACTGAAGCTGGTTCCGACGATAAGTCCGATAATATTAATAGTAAGTTAGTTATTACTAATCATTTTAAATTTAAGGGTCTAAATAATTATGTTAATTCATATTCTTTAGAAAATAATTCATTTTCTGTGGTTTCTAGTCATGGTCATTTTAGAGATGTACAGTTTTTTGACGACACATTACAGGAAGTAAACGAATTTACATTGGATCCATTAACTTCTGAAAATTTATTAGATTCAGAAGAACCTTTGCGAGGTAGGCGAGACGAAGAAAGATACTTAAGTCAAATAAAACACAAATACGTTGGAAGACAAGACGCTGGCGAAGACGGTATAGGAAATGTCCATCAAAATTATGCATATTCAAAAATGCATAATCATAGAAACAATCTAGAAGCTTCAAAAATGAAACTCATAATTACTTTAGCTTCGTTTAACCCTTCATTATACAAATATCAGAAAGTACCTGTAATTATATATGCGTATACTCCTGAAAGAAAAGCAGCCGAAGACGTTAAAAACCGAGAAGCAGAAAAAATGGGATTTAATGAAAGACAGTTCAAAGATAAGGCTGAAAATAAGCAATCTAGAGTTGATTCTTTTTTGAGTGGTAACTATATTATAGAAAATATAGATTACTCATACAGCAGAACTAAAGGTATAGTACAAACAGTGACTCTTATAAGAAGGGAGTGGCCTACTAGATATGCTGCTCTTTTGTAAACATGATATATAATACATGGCAGACTTAATACCAACTAGAAGCTTTACAAAGCAAAGAATTTCTAATAAAATGCATGAGGATCCGACGTATTTGTCGTTTTTTTTCATGTTCGACTGGTATGATAAGGAAGATTCTCCTTTACTTTCAGGTGAAACTGAGTTATATTTAAGACAAACTGTTGGTGATGATGAAAGAGCAGATGCTTTAAATAGATTTGTAAATATATTAAAGAAACTAAATAAAGAGCTTCCATGGTTCTGGCAATCTATATCGGGTTTAGAAACTACTAAACAATATAATAAAATGGAGGATCCTTTTAGAGGAGGCAGCGATAAGAGACTAGAAGTTAAATGTTTAGAATCTGTTGAACTTACAGTTACCGGTCTTATTGACTTGTATAAAAAGGCTGTATTTGATTTTGATAGGTGGGTAGAGGTAGTACCTATGAACATGAGATTGTTTAGAATGCATGTATTTGTACAAGAGGTTAGAACATTTAAAACTAACAAAGGAGTAGATTTTGTAGCTAATGCAATAGACTCTACTAATGTTACAGGAAATGCCAGTGCAAGTGGCATATTAAGTTCTACTGCTAAAGACGATATAAGAAGCGTTAAGCCTTTTTTTCAAATAGAATTAGGGCATTGCACATTTGATATAGAATCAACGAATACGGTGTTTCAGGACTTAAGTAAGTCTCCAGATAGTGCTGTAGCTCCTTCTATATTTATAAATTATGAAATAGTCAGAGACGTCGATAGTCAATATGCTAATTCTATACCAAATTCCCAAGCAGGCTCTGATTTAACAGCAGCCGAGCTTCTAGCACAGGGCGCTGTAGACGCAATAGTAGGCGCGGCATCGAATAAAGCAGAGGGCTTACTTCAAAGTACATTAGACAATGCAATGGGTCAATTGCTTTTAGGAAATGTCTATGGTTCAAATTCAATTTCAAACATACAAGATGCAATAGCAGCTGGTAGTATAAATGCAGTAGCCAATCTAGCGGGACAAGTTGAGCAGCCTAGGCCTTCACCTCCAACATATGTTCCAGATAACGTATATCCCGATCCAACCCAAGTTAAAGACCTTCCAATAGAGCCTAAAAACACATATGGTAATCAAACACAAGAAAGAGATCAAACTTCAGCTGTAAGGGGTACAGGCAGACCTCAAACTTCACAAGCGCCAAGAGATCTTGGTAATGCTAATAATAGACGAGTATGAAGCAAAAAGAACTTATAAATGATAATATAAGGGATACGCATTGGTTAGGAGAGGTTCTAGATAATCAAGATCCTCTTATGAACGGTCGGTGTAAAGTCAAAGTATTTGGTAAGTTTGATACTATTCCAGTTGAAGCTATTCCATGGGCTTCACCTATGAATAGAATGACACCTGGCCATCATGTGGTACCGAGAATTGGAGATATTGTAGGTATTAGATTTGACAATGGTGATATCTACCACCCAGAATACTTATTTCAAGTTAATCAAAACGAAGACTTAACGGAAGATGTACTTAAGAATAGCGAAAGACCGTATGACGTTATATCATTAGTTTATGATGCTGAAAGAAATGTAAGAATTTATTGGTCACCTGAAGATGGATTGGTTATGACAAGCGGGGAGTCTCAAACAGATTCTCCTATGATTAGATTCTCTCCAGAAGGTCAAATATTTCTTAACTCCAATGAGATATAC
>Ga0206131_10007954_pt1 | contig 10516 bp, 12 predicted proteins | sample Helgoland_Spring_FD_148636 | JGI IMG/M metagenome (GOLD analysis project Ga0206131, IMG submission 148636) | Pelagic subsurface seawater microbial communities from Kabeltonne, Helgoland, North Sea - Helgoland_Spring_Bloom_20160517_1 | ecosystem: Environmental > Aquatic > Marine > Epipelagic ... | reverse complement strand
ACAGTTATTCAAATTCAATTAGAAGACGGTATTTATTATATTAAACCATATGGTGATTCAACGCATTTCCAAATGTCTACCATGAAGGATGGAATTGAGAACGCTATTCCAGCACACATAGGTCAACATAAGCATAGACCATATTATGCAGACCTTCGTAAGTTTTTAAAAGGAGGACCTAGTATAGATGGAAATGTATATGAATCAACTATTGTTGAAGAAGGCTCGTCTTCGGATGAGATTAAAAAAGCTCTTTCAGCTTTAAAAAGTTTCTCTAAAATAAGAAACGTATCTCTTTCAGTAGCTGCAATGGATTTACGAAGAGCACTTGATCAGATAGAAATAGACATCGAAAAGGGTAAGATTAAAGAGGCAGTCGACGTCGAAACCATAGAAGAAGGTAAAAATGACTATATGGCAAGCTACGGTAAAACTAATATTACTATTAAGAAAGGCTATAAAGTTGCAGACGAAAATCAGCTTGAAGATTTATACACGCGGCTTGGTGAATTGGCAACAGAGCTTGGGTTTGATGTAAAGGCAATTACACTAGTTGCTGAAGGTCAAGAAATTATAGTTAACGAAGATGAACAGCTTGATGAAATGACATACGGTCAATTAGAAAGATGTGTTGATTATGCTAAGATGATTAGAGATCGCTTTGATGAAGGATATACTTTTGATTCATGGATGCATAGTAAAGTAAATTGCGCTAAAGAGGATTTAAATTCAGTATTTGATGCGTTGGACGGAGGCGATGGAGAGATTGAAGAAGCAAAATTAACTTGGGAAAATCTAATAGAAAGACTTAATCTAGGCGATACAATTAATGAGAATCTAAAGAAAGATATTAAGAAGTTTGTTAAAGATAATAAGAAAGAATTAGACGATTTAGCAGATGCTGAGAATTGGGATGAAATATACAATATGGCATTTAATAATTTTAATGCAGATCCTAACTCTGAAGAAGCTAGAGAAATAAAAACTATAATAAACTTGGTTTATTAATGAAATCGTTCAGCCAATATAGTATAGATAAAATGGTGTATGCTGCTGAACCTAAGCCTAAACATCAAAAAAGAATAGAAGAAATAGAAGAATACAAGTATTTAAACTGTACTTCTTTAGATGCTCCAGTTATGGTCTGTCCTCCTAATTCTTCTATTGATACTATTAGCGAACTTCAATTAATTAAACTACATAGATCAACATGTATTGAACCTAAGGAGTTAGAAGATATGTACGATGATGATTTTGATTGGGCTTTTGAAAAGTTATGTGTGGATAATGGACTAGAATATGATAAAACATATTTTAAGAAGTTAATGAAGGAATGTGCCCGTATAACTATAAGACTAAAGTATCGTTTTAATAGACCAAGACCATATCAGTTGGCTCCTGTTTTAGGTGTTGATATATTAGTTGAAGGATCAGAAACAGCTAAAACACCTTCATTTCCTAGCGGACATTCTATGCAAGCTATGACACAAGCTTTAGTTATAGGAAAGATGTATCCTGATTTATCAGAAAAAGCAATTAAATTGGCTGAAGATGTTTCCATGTCTAGGATAGTTGGAGGACATCACTATCCAAGTGATATAGAGTACGGCGAGTTTTTAGGTAAATGGCTTGCTCAACATGTTTCTATAAGCTAATTTATACTTATTAACATTACATGTTTAATACAATGTGTTAAACTAAAGTGCTTGTTTATCATATAATTAATGAATCAACACTTTATTTTATGTTTAAGTTAAATTATATAGATAAGCAAACCCTTGATAATAAAAGTATCAATTTACTGCCTTTTTTACTTTTAGACATAGGTCTTACTTTAGTTATATCTTATTTTTCATATAACGCAGGTTATAATAATGGAACGGAATACTCTATGTCTCAATTAAATCCTCAAGAAAGAGAAATTATTATTGCAGATATTGAAACGAGTGAATTTACACAAGAAGCTCTTGTTGAGTTTATGATAGAAACTAATATTAAATATCCTCATATTGTATTAGCTCAAGCAATTTTAGAAACAGGTAATTTTAAAAGTGAAATATTTAAAATGAACCACAATCTATTCGGTATGAAGCAAGCTAGACTAAGACCAACTACTGCGCTTGGTACTAATTTAAATCACGCGTATTACAACAATTGGAAAGAATCTGTATATGACTATGCTTTGTATCAAGCTGCGTATTTAAAGAACGCTAAAACAGAAAAACAATATCTTCAATATCTTGGTTCTAATTATGCAGAAGCAAATCATTATGTTAAAGCTTTAAATAAGATCATCAAAAAGAATAAATTGGATGAAGTTTTTATAAATGTATGATATATAATAAAAATAGATACATTCAATGTCATTTTTAGAAAACAAATATGTTAAAGGTATAGCACAATTTATACCTGGTAACCACTTCGGTCCTACAGATTTTATAGATTATCACTGCCAAGCAATGGGTCTAACTCGCGAAGAGTATATGGCTTTTTATAGAACTCCGGTCGATTACAGATTGGTAGAAGCTAATTCTTTTACTGATAAATGGGAAAGACTTGAATCTGATTTTAAAAGAATCATAGATGCTCCAGGTCAAAGAGTTTATGATTTAGTAGACTTTGTTCAATTTAATACAGGTGGAATGACTGAAAAGGACTGGGAAATGTTTATGTATGGTCGATATAAGAAGCACCTACAAAGCAAAGATACCAAGACTAAGGAGAAAATGTATAAAGTTTTAAAAAAGATGGTTACTGAGTCTATTGTGAATGAAGAAGAAAAGACTGAAGGTGACAGAAGCCCTATTAGTGATGATAAGGTAGAAAAGGCTCTTAAAACAAAATCAGAGGACACAGGAGTGCCTCTTCCCTTGCTGCGAATAGTAATGAGAAGAGGTATGGCTGCTTGGAAAACAGGACATAGACCTGGAGCTACTGAACATCAATGGGGATATGCAAGAGTTAACTCATTTTTAACTAAACAACCTGGAACTTGGGGAAATGCAGATAAAGATATCGCTAAAGAAGTTAGAGATGGAGGTCATGATAAAAATCTCAAGAAAGCATGAATTCTAAGAAATTTAAAGATTTTGTAAAAGAAGATTATCTAGATGAGAAATTAAAGGTGTTTATGAAAGATATCTTGTCTAAAATGGTTCCTGCTGCATTTAATTATAAGACAGACTCTAAAATGAGAGATGAGATTAAAGATGCAGTTGCTACAGCGATTGAGCCTATTCTTTTAAAATATAATTATATTGTAGAATCTGAAAGTCAAGATGAAATTGTAATTGAAAACTTAATTCAAAATTTAAAGTCAGATGATTTCGATGGTTCTAATCCAGATACAATAGAAGTTTGGAATCAAGGCGTTGGAGGTACAAGAAGCTTACAGCTACACAGAAAGCGTATAGTTACATTACTAGAGCAAATGCTAAAAGATGCTAAATCAGCCGAGAAAAGTCATAAAAATGCATATTATTCCATAGAAAAAATACTTGGACTAGTAGATGAAACTAGATTGGGTGGAGTTTTTATGACATATTTAAAAAATCATCAAGCGGCTGTAATGGAATTAGAAAGTCTTAGAAAAAGAGGAGGCAGTGGCAAAGGTAAAACAGTTCCTAGAGGACTAGTTTAATAAAACGACTACAATATTATATACACTTTACTCTTTTAAAGAGCCTCATCTTAGATAAATAGATAGATGAAGCTTTTTCTATTTATACACTTTACGTTATTTTTGAATACAGCAATAGCTCAATTTCAAGAAACTACGTTACCAGGTGAACCATACACCGATCTTATCTTTGATAAACATATGCCAGTTTATGACAAATTATTATGTCATAAATTATATAGTATGTTATCTGAAGAAACTACTATTATAATTCAAACTAAAGCTTATTTACCATTTGGTGTTAATGGAGTAACATATGATTTAGGTAATTCTACATATCTTATACAATTAATGCATCAAAAGGAAGCGGTTGACAGGTGGTGGACTTTATTACATGAATGGGGTCATATATTTCAATTCGTAGATGGAAAACTAGAAGAGCCTGTAAACGGACCTATCAAGTGGATGGGCATGCCTAATGATTTTAATAAACCATGGTCTGAAAGGCCTTGGGAAATAGGGGCTGATAAAATAGCTAATGATTTATGGGATGAAAATCTAAGCTATATAAAAAAACCAGAGGGAAGACCTAGACAATGATTAGATTTACCTTAACATTAATAGCTATTATCTTGTCATTTTCTGTTAAAGCGCAAGATCCTGAATTTACACAGTTTTATGTAAATACAATGTATTTAAATCCAGCATTAGTTGGATCTAATTCATGCCCTAGCATCACGTCGATGTACAGAAATCAATGGCCTTCTATTGGTGGTCAATTTATTAGCACATCTGTATCATATGACACTCCTATAGAAAAGACAAATGGAGGCTTAGGTGTTATGGTTATGAATGATAACGCCGGTCCATCTATACTTTCAACGTTTGGTGCTAGTATAGCATATAGCATAAATCAACAGATAAGCAGAAAGGTATCTACACGTGCTGCTTTTCAAACTTCAGTTTATCAAGAATATTTAGATGGTAGTAAATTTAGGTTTAATGATCAAATAGATCCTGTTAATGGATTTATACTTCCAACTGAAGATTTTATATACGGCGGTCCTGTAACATACATGAGTATAGGAGTAGGTGGATTGATTTCTACAGAAAAGTTCTTTTTTGGTTATGCTTCTTCACATCTAAATACACCTAACCAATCTTTGATCTTTGGAAATAGTGAATTACCAATAAAACATACTATACATGCTGGCGCTCTTTTACCTATAAGAGCTTCTATGAATGAAGTGTTTGACTGGTCACCTAATATAATTTATAGACAACAAGGTGATGCTAAGCAAATTAACGTAGGGTTAAACGTAAACACAAAACCATTTATTGCAGGGGTTTGGTATAGAAGTATAGCCTTTGCTGAAAGATACACTGACGCATTTATACTTTCATTTGGTATTAAACAAGATAGTTTTAATTTTATGTATAGTTATGATTTAACCATATCTGCGCTTACACCTTCAGCAGGTGGAGCAAACGAAGTTTCTTTAGTATATAAACTTCCGTGTAATAAAAAGAAAAGGAACAAAATTAGTTCTGTTCCATGTACTTACTATTTTAATTAAAGTAAACAATAAAATGTTAAACGATATAACAAATAATGAATGGAAAAGATTTGTAGAAATTGGACACATATCTCATTTTAGAGTTGTACAAATATGTAAAAAAGTTAAGCTAGGCATTGGCTTAAATAAAAAGGAATTATCTATGTATATGTCAAAATCTTCTATGTTTGAAAAAGAGATAAATAAAGCATGAACAAGAAAACTAAAGTAATATCTATACTAGCAATATTAATTATGTCTAGCGGGTGTTATACATATAAAGAAAATTGTGCAGCTTATTCATATGAAGAAAATAAAACCAGTACAGAAACAAACGAAGAAAATAGTTAATAGCATGTGGTTTTTAAATAGAAATAAAAAACTAATAGAAAGACTTGAAAAGAAGATATTTGATCTTGAGCAAAAATTAGATGATAGATATAAAGAACACTACGATATACAAGGTTCAACGGAATATCTTTGTAAAGAACTTAAAGATTTCTTAGTAGATCAAAATACAACGCCTAATGATATTCAACAAGAAAACGATTTTGAGACTGTTAGATCGAACCGAGAGGTTAGAACACAGGATAGATGAGTTACATTCTCAAAATTTAAATTTAATAAAACTCATTGGAGAGTTACAAGATGAAATCTCTTGGCTTAAGTACCAAAATTTCATGAACAAAACCAACGAATTAGATTGATATGAAGTACTTTTATACACTTTTACTAGTTTTGGTTTGCTTTGGCTTAAATGCACAACGCGTTTTTATTTCTGAAAACGTTTCTCAATTTAATTCAACTATATTTCAAGTAACTGATCAATCAGCTAAGGTTAGTTGGGAAATCTATATGACTGATGATTTAAATCCATCAAGGGCTGGAAATTGGAAACAAATGAACTCATCTGATTCTGCAGTTTTTGTATTTAAAAGAGTAAATAGTAGACAAGCTGCAATGTTTACATATAGAATAATTGAAGATTCTACTAAAACTAACTTTAGATATAGCGATAATAGATCTGATATTTTATTTCCAGTCAGTTATATGTTAGTGTATAAGATATCTGAAGCTAATGTAGTTATATGCTTAACTCCTAATAAATGGATAGCAGACGCTGTAATTTATAAATCAAATAAAGAATTTAATGTTAATAAAGCTCATTGGAGGTTTGTTAGGCGAGAGGAAGAAGAAACCATTAAAGTCTTTATTACAACTAATAGAACATTTGCGGATCTTTTAGTACATTTTACTGAAAATCCATTAGAAGCACAAATTCGATAACACTTAATTTTAAATACATGAAACCGATTAAATTAGAATACGTTTGGTTGGACGGATATACTCCTGAACCAAACCTAAGAAGCAAAGTAAAAATAATCAATGAAGCACCTGAAGATTTTAATCCACTATATGATAATCTTCCAGAATGGTCATATGATGGATCTTCAACAAAACAAGCCGATGGTAGCTTTTCAGATTGCATACTAAAACCTGTTAGATGTTATAAAAATCCTATAGATAATAGATTTAATGCATATTTTGTTATGTGTGAAGTTTATAACCCAGATGGAACTCCACATGTTAGTAATACTAGACATGGTATTAAAGATCAAAAAGATCTTTGGTTTGGATACGAGCAAGAATATACGCTTATGAAAGATGGTAAGCCGGTAGGTTTCCCTAAAGATGGGTATCCTGAGCCTCAAGGTAAATATTACTGTGGGGTTGGAAATAATATAGTTCATGCAAGAGATTTTGCAGAAGAACATATGTCTAATTGTTTACACGCAGGAATTACAATAACCGGTATTAATGCTGAAGTCATGTTAGGTCAGTGGGAATATCAAGTATTTAGTAAATGCCCTAAAAAAGCAGGAGATGATTTATGGATTTCTCGTTATATCTTATTCTTAATGAGTGAACAATATGCCCTAAATATAGAACTACATCCTAAACCAGTACAAGGAGATTGGAATGGTTCAGGTTTACACTGTAATTTCTCTAGTGATGATATGAGAAATACTGGAGGTAAAGAATATTTTAATGATATTTTTGAAGTATTCGAATCAAGACATGGTATTCATATTGAGAATTACGGTTCTAGTAATGATATGAGATTAACGGGGGATCATGAAACGCAGGATATAAAAAGGTTTAGTTGGGGTGTTTCTGATAGAGGAGCTTCGATTAGAGTACCTCTTTCAACTGAAGAAGGTTGGAAAGGCTACGTAGAAGATAGAAGGCCTGCTTCTAACGCAGATCCGTATAAAATAGGAAAAGTTATCCAAGATAGCTTACAAATAGTTACAAAAATAAATACAAAATGATGATTAAAAAATGGATCCCTTATTTGGGATTCACCCTTTTGGCGACATTCGCCCTACTTAGTTTACAGTCGTTTACAACAGTAAGCGATGATTCACAACCAATTGAATTTCCAGGTAGATGTGGAACTGATGAAATTCATAAGCTTAATTTAGAAATTGACGAAGAATATAAACGTTCTTATGATCAAATTCTAAAACAATTAGGTGGAGTTGAACCAACTCCTTCACCAAGATCCCTTTCAAATGAGGTTTATACCATACCAGTTGTAGTACATGTATTCCACGATGGAGACCAAATTGGACAAGGTAGTAATATTTCAGATGCCGTTATTTATGATGCAATTGCGGCATTAAATGCAGATTTTGCTGGAGAATCTTTCTTTCCGGCTAATAACGCAGGAGCACCTTTCTTTAATGACCCTGTAGATATAGATATTGAATTTTGTTTGGCAACTGTTGATCCTGACGGTAATCCAACAAATGGTATTACAAGACAAAATCCTGATTCACTTGCAGGATATACTCAAAACGGTATGGTAACTACTTCGATTTTAGCTGAAAACTATGAGACTGCCCTTAAATCTTTATGTTATTGGCCAGTTGCCGAGTATTGCAATATCTATGTTATTCATAAATTGAATGGAGGGTCATCACCATTAGGTTTTGCTTACTTACCGCCGATTAATAATAATATTAGAGACGGTATTGTTGTATTTCGCGGTGTCTTTGGTTTTAATAATAATGGCAATCAAAACGGATTGTTGTATAATAATTACGACCAAAACAAAACGCTAACTCACGAAATAGGTCATTATTTAGGATTGAGACATACTTTTAACAATACTAATGATTGTGATCCTGAAACAAACTGTGCAGGTCAAGGCGATGCATTATGTGATACTCCACCAACAACTGGCTCAGTAGGATGTAATCCTTTATCATGTTATGAAACTATGACAGAGAATTTTATGGATTATTCTAATGACGACTGTATGGATAGATTTAGTCCTGATGGTAGAACTAGAATGAGAGATAAGCTATTACAGTACAGGTCTGGGTTATTAGATAATGGAAATTGTGCATCTTTAGATGGTGTAGACGTAGGCGTATCAAGTATTTTAATATCCTCAACAAATGTTGGATGTACTGAAAACTTTGATGATATTGGAGTAATAGTTTATAATTCTCCATATACCACTGTTAATTCTATTGATATGATTTATCAATTAGATAATGGTCCAGTTGAGCTTTACACTTGGTATGGTACATTAGATCCAGGAGAAAATATAGAAATTACTCTTCCTAATATAAATATACCATACGGTGAACATGAATTAACAGTATGGGCATATAATCCAAATCTTATTCCTGACATATATCCAAACAATGATGAAGCATCAATTTTATTTAATAATGAACCAGGGTCTAATGTTGAGGTTGAGGTACAATTAGACGCCTTACCTTTTGGATTTAACTGGGTTTTATATAATTTAGAAAATGGTGAAATTGTTTTTGAATCAGAACCATATGATAACATCATGGCATGCCAATTCATAACACATTCTTTTTGTTTACCAGAAGGACAATATGAAATACTCTGCGAAGATCTATTCGGAAACGGTATGTTCTATCCGTGTAATTCAAATGGAGGTGAAGCCGGAAGTTTGGTTATTATATACGAGGAAGATATAGTAGGCGCTGTAAATGACAATTGGGGAGATGAAGAACTTTTACCTTTCTATGTAGGGCCGCCTCCTGTTGAGTGCCCCACATATGATTGTAGATTAGATTTAAACGATGATGATGTTGTAGGAATATCTGATGTGCTAAATGTGTTAAACATTTACGGATTTGAAGTCGAGCCATGTACTAGGGCTGATTTTAATGATGATGGAATTATAGGAATAGATGATGTACTTGAGATACTTTCATTGTTTGGATTGCTTTGTAATGAAGACATTATTGAAAATCCAGAAATCCCACAAAACCTAAAGGATGAAGTAGAAAGAATTACTGGGATTAATTTAACGACTGAAATTGAAAAACCAGTATTTCCATTACCTATAAATATAAACGTTAATCAATTAGAATCAATGCAAGACGTTGCTAATGTAGTGTATTATGACATTTCAGGTAGAATTGTTAATAAACAAAACGTTAATGAAGGAGTGTACATCGCTCAAATTTTCTTAATAGATGGTAGAGTAGAAGTAGTTAAATTTTACTCACAGCCGTAAATAAACACTAAACAAGACTATTTTTTTTTGTATAAGACATGGAGTATCATGATATATACAAAGAAAAATAGTCTTTTTTATGAATTACAAAGAATTAACTGAAAGATTAGGTAGAGATGATCTATCTATGATCGAGGAAGTACAACAGTACATTGTAGATAATTACAAACTTAAAGGTAGTGCTCGAACATCAGCCGAAGGAATTATGAATTCTAGTTTTGGTGATATGCAGGAATTAGAAAATGCATATAATAAAAACGGAGCAGAAGGAGGAGCTACATATATTGTAGATAATTTACCTGATGCTGCCCGTAAAAAGTACTTAAAAGAATCAGCTTCAATTAATGAAGGTCAATTTTCTTGGTTAACACAAGACAGCGGCACTCAAATAGGTTCAGAAAAGGGCAATACGATTGATGTATGGATGTTCGATGACAAAGGAAATTCGTGGTTCGAAGACCGTTATGAAGGTTATGGAGAATTTGGAGGTATGGATTATTATGAACTATTGGCTGTTATGAATGGCTACACCGAAGAAGACGTTAAAGTATTAGGTAAAAGAGACTTTAGAGAAGTTGGCATTGACCTTGCATTTGGTAAATTAGATCCAGCAGATATGTCTCAAAGCGATGTTTTATTTCCAGCTTTGGTTTCTAATAAGAGATTTAATTGGAAAAGACATGACTTTACTAAAGAACCAGAATCAGATCCAAATCAATCATGGATGAGAGAATCATATGTCAGTGACTATGCTTCGTTTATAAACGAAAA
>Ga0206131_10007952_pt1 | contig 10517 bp, 9 predicted proteins | sample Helgoland_Spring_FD_148636 | JGI IMG/M metagenome (GOLD analysis project Ga0206131, IMG submission 148636) | Pelagic subsurface seawater microbial communities from Kabeltonne, Helgoland, North Sea - Helgoland_Spring_Bloom_20160517_1 | ecosystem: Environmental > Aquatic > Marine > Epipelagic ... | reverse complement strand
TTCTGATCTGCGCATCGCGCGGAAAGACAACCATACAAACACGGGGGCGGTCGATCTGAATGGCGATGTCATTGATCAGGATGGCTTGAATGTGCGGGCCAATGTCGGCGCCAATTACTTCTATGATGAACACTTCACCCTGCGTGGATTTGTTTTGGCGGAGTTTACCGGCGCCGAAAGTGACCAGGAACAAAGTCATGAGTTCGGCCTGGGCGGTCTGGTGACCTATCGCTACGACAGCGGCTTGGCAATGGCCAGCCGTGACTGGCTACTGTCAGGCGGGTTCAGAGGTGTATATCGTCGGTTTGACGAGGAAAGCGTATTTGAGCCGACGAGAAAGCGTGAGGATCTGGATCTGCGCGTTCACATCGGCCACACGGCCTATCTGCAGGATGATCTGTCTTTGACGGCGCGGATGGAATATTTCATGCGTGAATCAAATGTCAGGAATTTCGATCTGGACAGTTTCACCGCCAAAGTCGGGATCCGCTATTCATTTTGATGACGTGCCGGCGGCGCAGCGGTGCGTACGATAGGCGCTTTTAGTGACGGATCGTTCGATTTGTCCGTTAGCGGCGGCAGCTAAGCCTGTCGCCGCCGAGGATCTGGTCGATAATCTGTTCCCGGCCGCTGACATCTGACTTGGAAACGATTTTGTCGCCTCGCCTGATATGGGCGAAGCACTGAAAATTGTCAGCGTACAGGAAGCAAAACCTGCCTTCGGTGAACGCCCATGGTCCCTCATAGCAGGCGCCAGAGGCGGTATCCTCAAAGATCGAGAAGTACTCGCCGGGTGGGTAGTATTCCCGCCCGACAGCGCGCCCGTTCTTGGTGTAGCGAACAGTTTTGCCATTAGTTAAACTGCGCCATTCCGGTTCGTCAATAGATGTATCCTTCGCCGCAACGGACGCGGCGCAGAATGCGCTCAGGACACACAGAATGGTGAACAGCCTATGCACAGAACTCTCAGCCCCCGGGGCGATTCAGAGTATGCGAGTGGGGCCCCACCCGGACATCCTAACATATAGTTATGTCGGATTTGGTAAAGAGTACGTCGCCGAGTCGCGGTGACAGCTTAAAGAGGCGACGTTAGTGTCTGCCAAACTCTGACAAGGATAAACGTCATGTCACCGCTCGATGCCCCACAAGATGATCGCAAAGGCGTTTGGAAGTCCGGACGCGGCAAGGGCCGTAAGACCCCCAAAGGTCGTCAGGTGGATGACGCCGCATGGGCGGAAGTTAAGGCGCTGCTGGGCGACCGCCCGCGCCGCCGTGATCTCTTGATTGAATATTTGCATCTGATTCAGGATGAGTTTGGCTGCCTGTCTTCAGATCATTTGCGAGCGCTGGCAGAAGAGATGCGCCTTGCGCAGGCCGAAGTTTACGAAGTCGCCAGTTTCTACGCCCATTTTGACGTTGTGAAGGAAGGTGAGGCCGCGCCGCCATCCCTGACAATCCGCGTCTGTGATAGCCTTGCATGTGAGCTTGCAGGATCTGAAGCGCTGCTGTCTGAGCTTGGCGAAATTTATGGGGGCGGCGGTGACGTCCGCGTTCTGCGCGCGCCCTGCATGGGGCGTTGCGACATCGCGCCCGTGCTTGAGCTTGGTCATAATCACGTTGGCCACGCGACGCCGGAAAAGGTCGCGACAGCGATCGAAGCAAAAGACACCCATGCGCATGTGCCGGACTATGAAGCGTTTGAGGCGTATCGGTCTGCCGGTGGATACACCGAACTTGAAGCGCTGCGAGGTGGGTCCAAAACTGTCGATCAGGTGCAGGACGAAGTTCTGGAAAGCGGCTTGCGCGGACTTGGCGGCGCAGGGTTCCCTTCTGGACGCAAATGGTCGTTTGTGCGCGCTGCTGAAGGTCCGCGCTATCTTGCCGTAAACGGTGATGAGGGCGAGCCGGGAACGTTCAAAGATCGCTACTATCTGGAACGCACGCCGCACGTGTTTATTGAAGGCATGCTGATCGCCGCCTGGGCGGTTGAGGCGGAAACCTGCTTTATCTACATGCGCGACGAATATCCGGCGGTGCTGGCGATCCTGGCGCGTGAGATCGCGGCGCTAGAAAACGCCGGTCTGGTGACCCCCGGTCACATAGATCTGCGCCGCGGCGCTGGCGCGTACATTTGCGGTGAAGAGTCCGCAATGATCGAAAGTATCGAAGGCAAACGTGGCATGCCGCGTCATCGCCCGCCTTATGTCGCGCAGGTCGGCATCTTTGGCCGCCCCACATTGGTCCACAATGTCGAAACGCTGTACTGGGTGACGAAGATCTGCCGCGAAGGACCAGAGGTTCTGAATGCGCATGAAAAGAATGGGCGCAAAGGTCTGCGCAGCTATTCTGTTTCAGGCCGGGTGAAAGAACCGGGTGTGAAGCTGCTGCCCGCTGGTTCAACCATCATGGACCTGATTGATGCCTGTGGCGGTATGCTGGATGGGCATGCATTCAAAGCCTATCAGCCCGGTGGGCCGTCGGCTGGTATTCTTCCAGCTACAATGAATGACATTCCGCTTGATTTCGACACGCTGCAGCCCTTTGGGTCTTTCATCGGATCGGCTGCTGTTGTCGTCTTGTCCGATCAGGACAAGGCGCGTGATGCAGCGTTGAACATGCTCAGGTTCTTTGAGGATGAAAGCTGCGGTCAATGTACGCCCTGCCGCGTGGGTTGCGAAAAAGCCGTGAAACTGATGCAGGCCGATGCCTGGGATCAGCCGTTGCTGGAAGACCTGTGCAAAGTGATGGAAGATGCTTCGATCTGTGGTTTGGGGCAGGCCGCGCCTAATCCGATCCGCTTGACCATGAAGCATTTTGCGGACGAAATTTAGGGTCAGATCTTCAGATATCTGAAGAATATGGAAGGGCCAGGCGGTGCATCCCAATCCGGCATATCGGGGCGTTGATAGCGCGCGCAATCTGGCCTTCGCCCGTGAGGTGTCGTTTGGCGTGATGACGATGGCGGGGGATGATGGGCCGTTGGTGTCTCATCTACCTTTTGCACTGAATGAGGCGGGTGACAGGTTTGGCGCCCACATTGTCCGATCCAATCCGATCTGGAAGGCGCTTCGCAACGGGCCACTTGAGGCCGCGATGATCGTTTCGGGCCCCCATGGTTACATTTCGCCCGACTGGTATGGCATCGAAGATCAGGTGCCTACCTGGAATTATGTTGCAATCCATCTGCGCGGACAGGTGCGACTTTTGGAAGAGACTGCGTTGCGGGCGCATGTTGATGAAATGTCAGGTCAGTTTGAGGCGCGTCTGGCCCCAAAGCCGATTTGGCTAACAGAGAAGGTCGATCCCGACGCGCTATCGCGCATGATGCGGATGATTGCGCCGATTGAGATGGCAATCTCAGACGTGCAAGGCACCTGGAAACTTGCCCAGAACAAGTCTGAAGAAGCCCGTGTTGGCGCAGCTGCAGGCCTTGAAGGGCAGGGGCGATCTGACCTCGCAGCATTGATGCGGAACCCGCCAGCCTGAATTCAGTGGTTGCGCGCTGCGCCGATCCCCCCCATCTTTTCAACAAAGAGAGAGGATCGCTCATGCCAGCCCCTGCCGCACTTGCCCCTGTCGCATGGAAAGCCGCCCAATTGGGCGCTGTCGCCGCCGTCGCCTGGTATGCGGCGCGGAAAGCCCGGCCCGATGGCCCGCGTGAGATCTGGCGCGAACGGGTTCTGGATGATGTTGAAGAGGGTGTTGAAACTGATTTCAGCCGCTCATCTGAAGACAGCCGCATGGGTGCTGCAGTTCGCTGGAAACGGGGCATTCGTTTGGGCGTCAAGGGCCCCGGCGTTGAGATCGATTTCTCAAGCCTGACCCGGTTGAAACTACGCCGCCTGTGAGGCGGGTATCTATCTGAAATCAAAAGAAAACAGGGAAGAGACATGAAGTTATTCTATGCGCGGCCTTCGCCGTTCGTCCGCAAGGTGATGGTGCTGCTGAACGAAGCGGGAAAAACCGATGAGGTCGAACTGGTTGACGGTTTCGGGGGGCCGACGGCCCCGAATGCTGATGTGATCGCTGCTAACCCGATTGGCAAAATTCCGTGTCTAGTCCGCGATGATGGGCCAGCGGTCTATGACAGCCGTGTCATTACCCGTTATCTCGACGCCAAATTCGATGCCGGGCTGTATCCGACAGGTGATGCCGTCTGGAGCACGCTGACACTTGAAGCGCATGCTGACGGGATGCTCGATGCCGGGATTCTATGCGTCTATGAAGTTCGCTGCCGTGACGAAGATGATCGGTCCGCCGCTTGGGTGGAGGGTCAAAGGGCGAAAGTTTCTAATGGTTTAGACGCTGTAGAAGCAAACTGGATGGACCATCTGGCGGGGCCTTTGGATATGGGGCAGGTCGGCATTGGCTGCGTGCTCGACTATCTGGATTTCCGCGCTGAGATGGGCGGCTTTACCGATTGGCGCGTTGGGCGACCAAATCTGACCGCGTGGGCCGGTGAATTTCTGGCGCGGCCTTCAATGGCTGCCACCCGACCCGAATAACTTTCTGCTCGAAACGAAGAAGGGGCGCGCGGTGTGAACCGCGCGCCCCTTTGTTTTTTGATCTCTGCCTTTATCAGGCGATAAGATCGTCGACCAGCGTCGTGATATTGGCCAAGAAGGCATCCTTGCCGGCTGAACCCTGATTAACGTTGTTGTCCGCCAAAGTGACGCCATTCGCGTCAGGGATGAAGTTCTCCAGTGCGAACAGACCCTGGTTTGTTGCGACAGCCGAGTCCTGGAAAAAGAGCGTGTCGATGGACAGACCGAGAGTCTGCGCCTCCAGCAGTTCTTGCGTCAACGCCGTGTCTTCAAGATTGAGATCAGGAATAAGTGGCCCGATACCCTGAAGACCCTCTAGGAAGTCGACAGGCAGGAAGCCGTCTGAGACACCGTCCTGCTGACCTGGGATGGGGTTGGCACCTGAGTGGTCGAAGTAATCGTTGCCGATATCCATGCCTGTAGAGGCTGTCAGAACATAGACGAGGTTGATGGCGTCTCCGCTAGCGGCGTTGTTGGAAATGAAGCCGTTCGCCGCGTCCATTGCAGCAGCCATGAATGCCACACCGCCGTCAACGATGTCTGACCCGTTGTCACCGAACGGTGTGCCACCACCGGCTGTCATGCCAGAGATGATGCCGCCAAAGTCGGTGCTGAGATCAAAGACAGTCTCAGTTTCATGCGTCAAAGCTACCGCTGCCTTAAGTGCGCCAGCGTCGCCTGGCAGTTGGCTTTCGAATGAGAAGACACCGATATCGACATCATGTGTGGCAGCGTTGCCGCCCAGCGCCGTTTTGATGTTGTTTACAGCTTCCTGCATGACCGAAATCGACACATCGAAATGCGAGTTGGCGAGTTGGTCACCATTGAGGTCACCGACATTCAGGATGCCATTGTTTGCTGAAACCGCAGCATCAGAAGCATCCAGCAAGAACACCACATTGATTTCAGGACCTGCAGCAGGTTCATCAAGATCTTCGACGTTGATGGTGACGGTTGCTTCATCCTCAAGACCATCGCTGTCCACGATCGTGTACTCGAATGAGAAGACACCGTCCTGATCATTTGTTGCGTTAAATCCGTCAGGTTTCGCTACCGAAATATTGCCCTGATTATCGATGGTTACATCAACGCTCTGCCTGGCGACGTTGTCGGCGGTGAACGTTGTGGTACCTGTTGTTGGAACCGCGATGACCTGCGAACCGACCGTAATCTGAGTGATTGTCAAGTCATCCGTCGAACCGTCAGGATCTGAGTCAGCGCCAAGTGTCGATGTTGGTAGATCATTGCCGTCGACGCTGGTGATGATGTTCAGCCCATCAACTGCAGTGTCTTCGTCGGTGGTGATCACATCGTCTACTGCAACTGGCGCAATCGGTTCGGCCAGATCATCAACGTTAATTGTCACCTGTGCGACGTCGACCTCACCATCCTCGTCGGTGATCTCATATTCAAACGTGAACACGCCATCCTGATCGTCTGTGGCATCGAAGCCTTCCGGCGTTCCGACAGTAACGTTGCCAGCACCGTCTACAGTAACCTCAACAGACCGACCCAGCGTATCAGTCGCCGTGAACACGGCGGACCCGCCGTCCGGAACCACGACATCTGCGCCGTCGACGATGACCTTTGTGATTGTGAGTGCGCTTGTTGGCCCATCCGGATCAGAGTCTTCGCCAAGGTTCGAGTTTGGATCAACATTGCCGTCAACTGCAGTGATGATGTTGACGCTGGTCACACCGTTGTCTTCGTCGGTGTTGATCACGTCGTCGACTGCGACAGGCGCAATCGGTTCGGCCAGATCGTCGACATTGATGGTCACCTGCGCGACGTCTGTATCGCCATCTGCGTCAGTGATTTCATATTCGAACGCGAACACGCCATCCTGATCGTCTGTCGCGTCAAAGCCTTCAGGCGTTCCGACGGTGACGTTGCCATCGCTGTCGACGGTAACCTCGACAGTCCGACCCAGAGAATCCGTTGCTGTGAATACACTGGATCCGCCGTCTGGAACCCCACACCCAGAAATACTTCTCTCCATATACCTGGCCGCCGTTACCGGCTTCCTCACCATCAACGGTGATCGTCGCGGTCTGATAGCTGCGGTCGTTGGAGTTTTCGTTTCTCCGGCTGTCACCGCTTAGGTACTGGTCATTGTCTGTTACGACGAAGGTCGTGTCCGCAGTCGCGGGCATGGTGAAGCTATCGCCATAGCCGAGGTTCGAACCGTTCCCAGAGCCGGCTTCTAAAAGCGCATCTTCGGTGAACGCCGTGAATTCATACGTATACGTCGTCATAATCAGACCCTTCCTTGATGCAGGCGCGAGAAACGCCCATCAGAGAACCAAGAAAGACGCCTATTGGCGTCCCTGCGCCAGCGGCGCGTAAATCCACAATTTAATGGCTGCGTTCCTCTGCGCGCAGAGCGACGGTAATTCGTCGCGAATGCGTCGCTAGTCTGGTTTTCTGCCCCAGCCTTGACCCGAATGGCGGAGATGCCCCTTCCGCCTATCAAGTCATTGTACACCAACGTCCCAGCACACAGACGCTTTGAAGTGCCATCCACACACCCAGATGTATCTTCGTCCCCACTGTCAGTCGCAACGCAACTCCCAACTGACAACTGGCGCAACGATATTTCTGCGATACGCTGGCCAGACCTTACTCGTTCCAGCATTTCGAGCATCACAGTCTACTCCTTGCACACGACACATACTATTCTGGACGCAAACACGCCACACAGGCACAACCTACTCTCAACAAACCAGCGCACCATCCACTGAACGGCTCCACACGCTGGCCTATTCTGATGGTGCGGCTGCCATACACACTTTGCTGCCTTGGCCCACCCCCTGAAAACGAACATGCACATCCTGAATGGGGTTTCAAAGGAGATTCTGCATCAGGACCCATGAATGTCAATCATTTTCCACTTAAGCGTGCAAAATGACCATTCATGTATCGCGTCAAAGTCGTCTATCTTCATGAATGGGGATGTCTCAGAACGTGAGTGGCGAGTTCTTTGGCAAGAAATGACGAAACACTCGCCAATGAAAAGGGCAGATTCGCGCGTAAGAGCCGTTCATTATCTTCGTTTGTGATTTGTGTTGGATGGAAATATTCGGTTAATGAATGGCGAATGATGCTCAATAAGTGGCTTTTGCGATTGAATGGTTGGTATGAAATGTAGGTGGCTGTTGTAATTCGGATCTGGCCGTCCCAAACGCTGCGGACCGAAAAGCGCCAGAAAAGCTACATGGAGGGCGTAGTTGCTCAAAGGTGGGCTACATCGATGGCGTCTCACCAACAGTGTGGCGCCTATGGCAGACGTACAGGAACCGCAGCTAGGCCGCCGCTGCCGTTCGCATTGCAATGTTATGAAAGAGGGAGGGGGCGCTTCGCCTGCAGGTGAAGCCTAGGAAAAGCGGAGCACTATGCAGCGCTCCGCTTTGTGTCGTTAGTAGCGGTAGTGCTCAGGCTTGAACGGGCCTTCGGTCTCAACACCGATATAGCTGGCCTGTTCGTTGCTCAGCTCTGTCAAGTGAACGCCGATCCGCGCCAGATGCAGGCGGGCGACTTTCTCGTCCAGATGCTTTGGCAGGATGTAGACGTCGTTCTTGTAGGCGTCGCCGTTGGTCCACAACTCGATCTGGGCCAGCACCTGGTTGGTGAAGCTGGCTGACATCACGAAGGATGGGTGGCCGGTGGCGTTGCCGAGGTTTAGCAGGCGACCTTCGGACAGAAGGATCATGCGATTGCCCGAAGGCATCTCGACCATGTCGACCTGTTCTTTGATGTTCGTCCACTTATGGTTCTTCAACGCTGCGACCTGGATCTCGTTGTCGAAGTGACCAATGTTGCCGACAATGGCCATGTCCTTCATCTCGCGCATGTGCTCGATGCGAATGACATCTTTGTTGCCGGTCGTGGTGATGATGATGTCGGCGGAAGGGCAAGCCTCTTCCAGCGTGACAACCTCAAAACCGTCCATGGCCGCCTGCAGGGCGCAGATCGGGTCGATCTCAGTGACCTTCACCCGGGCACCGGCGCCGCGAAGTGAGGCGGCTGAGCCTTTGCCGACATCGCCATAACCACAAACGACGGCGGTTTTACCAGCCATCATCGTGTCGGTGGCGCGGCGGATGCCGTCGACGAGCGATTCCTTACAGCCGTACTTGTTGTCGAATTTCGACTTGGTGACTGAATCGTTCACGTTGATCGCAGGGAAAGGCAGCTGACCCTGTTTGACCAGTTCGTAAAGACGGTGAACGCCGGTGGTGGTCTCTTCGGAAACGCCAACGATCTGATCGCGCATCTTGGTAAACCAGCCGGGGCTTGCCGCCATGCGCTTTTTGATCTGCGCTTTGATGGCTTCTTCTTCTTCCGACTCTGGAACAGCGATGATGTCTTCACCAGCCTCAGCGCGGGCGCCAAGCAGGATGTAGAGCGTTGCGTCGCCGCCATCGTCGAGGATCAGGTTCGGGCCTTCGTCGAAAATGAAGGATTTGTCGAGGTAATCCCAATGCTCTTCCAGCGACTGGCCTTTGATGGCGAATACCGGAACGCCAGCTTCGGCGATGGCCGCGGCTGCGTGATCCTGCGTTGAGAAGATGTTGCAGGACGCCCAGCGGACGTCGGCGCCAAGTTCAACCAGCGTCTCGATCAGCACGCCGGTCTGGATGGTCATGTGCAGCGAGCCAACGATGCGAGCATCTTTCAGCGGTTTCGCTTCACCGAACTCTTCACGGAGGGCCATCAGGCCCGGCATCTCTGTCTCGGCGATGTTCAGCTCTTTACGGCCAAACTCGGCGAGCGAGATGTCTTTAACTACATAGTCGTTAGACATCGTAAGCTCCTTAAATGCGGCCCCTGCCGCGCGTTAGGTGGGGGGGCTATAACAGGGGTGCCTTGGCTCGACAATGCGGCGTGTCGGGCCTATCGGTTTCACTGTGAAATAAGCAACAGGTGAGAGATGTCGGACGCGCCCCGCGCTTGGCAAAGGATGTTGAGCGGTCGGCGGTTGGATCTGTTGGATCCATCGCCTTTGGATGTTGAGATCGAAGACATCGCGCATGGCCTCGCCCGCGTCGCGCGCTGGAATGGGCAAACGCATGGCGACTGGGCCTATTCAGTGGCAGAACATTCGGTGCTGGTTGAGCGGATCTTCTCGATCCTTCGGCCCGCGCCGACATTAGAACAGCAACTGATGGCCTTGCTGCATGATGCGCCGGAATACGTGATCGGCGACATGATTAGCCCGTTCAAGGGCGCGATCGGCTATGACTACAAAGCTTTTGAGGCGCGGCTAGAAGCAGCGGTCCATATCCGGTTTGGGCTGCCTACCCATCCAAGCGAGACAGTCAAAACCCGGATCAAGCGGGCCGATAAGGCGTCGGCCTACTACGAAGCTGTTCAGCTGGCAGGATTTTCGGAGGATGAGGCGCGGAAACTGTTTACCCGGCCACGGTTTCAGGGATGGGAAAGCGTGCGGTTGAAACCGTTACCACCGTCTGAGGCTGAGGCGGCGTTTCTGGCGCGGTTTGAGGCTTTGATGGCCAGGAAAGTGTGAAACCGCCCGGGTTTCACGCGTGAAACCTATGCTAAGGTACTGAAAGTAAGAAAAATTAGGGCAAAATTAACTTCTGTAAATCCAAAGAACCGCTGCTCTGGGTCTCTTAGCCCTTTAAGGCGCTATCTCGACGCAAACTTGCCGATGTTGTTGCGAACGACAACACGATAGTGATCGTCTTCAAGCAGACCCTTATCATCTATCCGCAGCTGTAACCTCAGTACACGGTCCGCCAGGTTGCCGCCTATTGCGTGGATGCGACCGGCTTTCAAATCTACCGAAACAACGAGATCGCAATGTGATGGGAACCCTTCCCACCCGTCTTTCAGGTGTTTGATGATGCGGTCCATTCCCCACGATGCGGTGTTTGGGCTAGCCGAAGACTTTCGCCCGCGCCACAGAAGGTCACCAACCTGGGGCGCCATGGCTGAGCTTGGGTAAGCAAC
>Ga0206131_10007950_pt1 | contig 10518 bp, 8 predicted proteins | sample Helgoland_Spring_FD_148636 | JGI IMG/M metagenome (GOLD analysis project Ga0206131, IMG submission 148636) | Pelagic subsurface seawater microbial communities from Kabeltonne, Helgoland, North Sea - Helgoland_Spring_Bloom_20160517_1 | ecosystem: Environmental > Aquatic > Marine > Epipelagic ... | reverse complement strand
GTCGACGTGCTGGGTTTTGATCTTACCGTTCTCCGGGTTCAGGCATTGCACGTCGCCGTAGCCGAGGTCGTCACACATGATGAGGACGATGTTCGGGCGCAAGGTCTCTGCGGATGCATGCACTGCCAACAAGCAGAGTGCTGCACTCAGAATAATTTTGATGTTCTGTTTTTTCATCCTTCTCTGTTATTTTAGATGATCCACAATAAAGTCCACCGTCCGTTGGATCACTTCCTTCCGAGTAGGCTCAATGGGGGTGGATCCATCGGCCTTGCGCCAGTTGTGGCCAGCGTTTTTAATAATCATGATTTCCACTGGTGCGTGAATAGCATCGGCCTTTTTTTTCATATAATAGGCATGCTTTACGGGAATGGTGGTGTCTCCATCGCCCTGAATCATCAATAGCGGTGGGCTGTTTTTCTGCAAATAATTGATCGGGCTCATTTCTCGGTAGAGCGCCAGCTTTTCTTCGGGCTTTGAGTCGGGCTTAAGAATACGTGCACCGAACCGGTCGCGAAATTTCTTCCGGTCATCGTGGTTAAACAGATCCGTCTTTTCAAAATCGCATGGTCCGTACCACGAAACCCCAGCGATCATTTTGAAAGAATAGTCGGCCAATTCTTTCGCGCCGGGAAAGCTTTGCGGCGAGGAAAGCAGTAGCATTTGGCAAAGATGCCCTCCGGCTGAATCGCCAAACGTAAAGACCTGATCCGTATCCAAGTTCAGTTCAACGTGGTTTTTAGCGAGGTAGCGAACCGCATCCTTGCAATCGATAACGCAATCTTTCATGCAGATCGTGCCTCCACTTTTACATAGGCGATAATTCACCGACACCACGGCAAAGCCCTTGTCCGTTAGTCCGCGCACCACCGGTCCCATACCACCAAGGTTCTTGTTGCCCGCCGCCCAGCCTCCCCCGTGGGTGTAGACCACAAGGGGATGTGGACCCGATTGACCGGAGTCTGGATAGTAGAGATCCAGATACAGATCCCCTTGAGCCGTTGTCTTATAAACGATATCGGATTTCAGGTTTGAGGTTTGGCCGGCACGAGGCTGTGCATGCAACGCGAGACCACTGCCCAAGACGGCCGAGAGTAAAATGAGCCAGATTCTGTCTATTTTTTTCATATTCTATGGCACTTTTTATTATTTAAAACGGATCTCGATGCTGTCGAGCATCGGCTTGGATTGGTTTGCTGTGGTATCTTCGAGCTTCAACTCAAAGCAGAAGCCATAACCTGCTGGCAACTCGCTTAGATCCATCGACGCGGGAATGCGTTTGATCTGCTTGGAGAAACCTTGGATGTGGTCATACTGCTCTTTGACCTCCTGCCAGTCGCTCCAAATATCGGCTTTGCCATCGTTGCTGCTATCTACTCCAACGCGTGCGGTGACTGTTTCGACCCATGGGCCGGGGCTGACGTAGTCGTGTTTGGTTTGGTTGATCAGATAGAATTGGCCCTCAGCAAAACCAATGTCTGGGTCCGGGTGGCCGTTGCCGAGTTCTCCGATGAACTCGAATTTCTGATCCAAGCTCGGCGAGGTAAACAGCCCGATGCGAATGGCTTCATGCACAGGATGGTAATCGGCAACAAGGTAATACTGGCCGCCAATCGCAATCCCTGCCCAGTCGCCGTAGGCATGCTGCTCGGGCGCGTGTATTTCGTATTCGGCATAAGCCGCGGTCTGCCCAGCTTTGATCCCATGTTTGCCCACATGCTTAGTCGCGACTTTTCCAGGGAAGTTTTTAGGGTCTTCTTTGTGCCAGTGCGGATGCGGATATTCTATAAACTTGCCGGTTGGCTGGGTGCGTTCATCTACGGCAGGGGCTAGAATTTTGAAGTCGCCCTTACCATCGTCACTGACGGCATGCCCGGCTAAGGGTGAATCCCATGAATGCTTGCTGGCGTCGATTGGGCTCCAGTCCTCGTAGATCAAGTGAAACTTGCCATCGAGGTCGCGAATGATGACACAATCCGAGCCGTCGGAAGGGTCTTTGAACGCGAGTCCAATATGTTCGCCAGGCTGGCCATCAGTTAGATCGTCGTCGATATAGAGATGTGGGTCCTGATCATTGGGGAAGTCGTAATAAATGTAGGCCTTGCCGTCGACGAACTCGGCCGTGGTTGACCATTTAGCAGACTTTGGAGTGACTGGACCATGATGCACCCAGTTGACCATATCGTGACTCTGCCAAGCGTGGTAGCCGCCGAGGCTCCTCTTCAAACCGCCGGGCGCATCGAACAGATGCGGATACGCCGTCGTCTGTAAGGGCACAGCAAAGCCTGCCAAGGTCGCCGCTTCGGGCTTGAAGTTCTTCGCGCTTCGCGGGGCTTTATTACGACCGAGGATCCAGTAGTCGCCGGGCCCCTTAACGAGCATGATCGGTGCGTCGCTGAGCGTCGGCGGAGTCACCTTGCTCTTGGTCGGTTGCCAATTTTCCCACTGAGCCGATGCAGTCAGCGTCAGCGTTTGCGCTGAGCGCTTTGACTCAAAGCGCTGCAACTCGCTGCGGTAAATACCCTGTTTTTTAGCGGTAACTAGGAGGTCGTCGTTGACTGCCAGCCCATCAATCTGGCGGGCGGCTTCGTTCCACTCCTCCGCGGTGTCGATCCGCCAGTTTTTGTCCCCTTCAGACGCCACCAGCCCATTAGCCAGCGACACAGCACTCATAACAACTGCACAAATAATTCTGATCATAATAAATCCTATTCTGTGTTAATTCGATTTTCTGAATCGGCCTTCAAGATCGACTTTTTTCGTGCCTTGCAAGGCCTTGGCCGCATCTTTCTGAATTACATTCGAGTGATGCTGTTCGTGATCGGTGACGATCTCGAACGACCAGGCGTGCTGGCTCTTGCCCAGGTCAGCAGGCGGTGTAATTTGCAATCCGGCCGGAGTCATTTTCCAGCTAACGTCCGCGGCTGAACCGAGCAGCGCCACCGACGTCATCTGCGCGGCGTTCCAGCCCGCAGTGGCTTCGATCACAAACGGCGCCGTCGGCTTAGCCAGTTTGATGGCGTATAGTATTTTGCCTTTGGTGGTAAAGGCGAGGTGTTCGTTCGCCTGATCGCAGACTTTCCAGTAGCGACTGCCATAGATGGCAGCGCCGTTGATTGCGAGCCACTCGCCCATCGCCCGCAGGCGCTGAACCTGCGGTGCAGGAATGGTGCCGTCGGCTTTCGGGCCGATATTGACGAGGAAGTTGCCGTTACGGCTGATCACCTCGATCATCTCATGGATGACGCTTTCAATGCTCTTGTAGGTGTCACCTTCCAAGTATCCAAACGAAGTACCAAAAGTGGTGCAGCTTTGCCACTTCGGGCCAATCACCTTCATCTTTAGATTGTCTTTTTCGAGGCAGCCGACGCCATCCGGCCAGTTGCGCTGGCCTCCCTTGTTGTTGACATAGACCGCCTGGCCACGCGCCGCACCATGGTTCATGAATCCAGTGATCATGCCTCGAAGCTGATCGTCGAAGTACTGAATCTCGGATTTTGCCTGCCCTTGGCGCACTTTGTTGCCGTCACGGGTGTAGATCGGGAAATCATCCATCCACAGCATATCCGGGTTATACTTCTCCTGGATTTCCTTCCAGCGGGCGACGTAGTCATCAACATAGTTCTTATTGTAGCTGAAGTCCGGGCCGTATAACAGCGCCGCCTGCGGGTCACGTTTGATCTCCTCGGCGATATCGTCAATGGGCTCGCTGTACACCACATACTGATCCTTGGCAAAAAATCCTGTGTGGCGCTCGCGGTGATACGACGGCGCATATTTGAGCCCCTGTTTGCGAACAGCCTTACCAAGATCGCCAACTAGGTCGCGCTTTGGCCCCTTATCTACAGCGTTCCACGGCGTTAGCTCCGAATCCCAATTAGCCCAGCCGTCATGGTGCTCCGCGGTCAGCACCACATAGTGGGCACCGACCTCCTTGAACAGCTTCGCCCATTCTGCCGGATCCCAATTGGCTGCGGTGAATTCAGGGATGATGTCCTTGTAGCCAAACTCGGGGGGCTGAGCGCCCCAACGTTCTTTCAAGTACGGGTAATAATGCTTGGCATCCCGGTAGATCATTCTCGGCACCCATTCGGCGTAGCCGCGGCCGCCTTTACGATAGCCGATCGCACTGTAAGGCCCCCAATGAATGAAAATCCCAATCTTGCCGTCATCGAACCATGCCGGAACCTGCATTGCCTGCAACGATTCCCAGCTGCCGTCGTACGGCGCAGTTTCGATTTCTGCCGCATGCAGCGAACCGACGACCATCGCAAACGCTATAATAACCTTATTTTTCATGAGTCAGTTCCAATGCTTCCGCTGTTTTGGCCGCCTTCTTCTGAAGCGCCACTTTTGCGGCATGCTGTTGCGCACGCGAGGCAGCATTTCGACTGGCATCGGGATCGCCAGCATCACCGCCACGAGCGAGCATCACTGGATACTGCTCATCCCACCATTGATCGTAAGTTGCAGACATTGTGCTGACACGTTCCGGATGCTGTAACGCGATGTCGTACAGACAACCAGGATCTTTTTTGACATCATACAGCGCCCAGCGATCAGCCGCCGAGACGCCCCAATGGTATTGCGCGGTTCCGTTCGCATACGTGGCTTTCGTCTGCCCCTTGCGAACCCCGCGAAGCGTGGTGCATTGACTACTGTATTTGGCACAGTCCGGATCAGCGCATGGCACACTACGCAGCAATAGCATATCGCCCTGCCGCACGGCTCCCATGGCATGCTTGTGCGAGGCAGCAGACCCGCTTGGCCAGCGGCCGACATTATGAAACAAGTAGCGATCATCATGTGCCCAATTTTCACCATTCAGTAATGGCAATAGGCTGTAGCCCTGTAGTTCAGACTGAAGCTCTTCAGGGATTGCTACCCCAGCCAACTCGCATAAGGTCGGCACCACATCGATATGAGCGGTTAAGTTATTCACCGTGCGTGGATCCCAGTGCCTAGGCCATTTCCAGAACGACATCGCGCGGCTGCCGCCCTCCCAGATGGTGCATTTAGAGCCGCGCATGTCTGCATTGTAGACATCGAGTCCTTCGGTCACACCGTTGTCGTTGATGAACATTAAAATCGTATCCTCCTCCAGCCCTCGCTTTTTGAGGAAAGCCGTCAAGCGGCCGAGGTTTTGGTCGATGTTTTCAATCATCGCTAGATAGCTCGCATGCGTATCGTTCAGCCCTTTGGCTTTATATTTTTCAATCAAAGCTTCTGGCGCATCCAGAGGCGTATGCGGCGAATAAGTGCAGAGGTATAGGAAAAACGGCTGGTCACCAGCCTCATCCATAAATGCCATGGCTTCATCAAAAAAAACATCCTCTCGGAACCCTTTGGTCGGGAAACGTTTTTTGTTTCGAATCATCTCTACGTCAAAATGCTTGCGGGGGCCGCCGACATTTGTGGAGCACCAATCAAACCCTCGATCGGCTGGAATGTAGCCTTTGCTGTTACCGAGATGCCATTTACCAATGAACCCGGTAGTATAGCCCGCCGACTGCAGCAACTGCGGCAGGATTGTTACGTCCTGGTATAAGTGTTCGCGCGGAATCAGCGTATGTGTCACCCCATTGCGGAATTCATGCATTCCTGTCATCAATGCCGCACGCGTCGGCGAGCAGGACGGACTCACATAAAAATTATCAAATCGCACACTCGCATCGTGCAAACTATCCATGTGCGGGGTGTCAAGATACGGATGTCCATGACGGCCGATATCGCCGTAGCCCTGATCATCCGTCAGGATGAATATAATATTTGGCTGATCCTGCTCCTGCTGAAAATCCTGCTTGGCCGCGTTCGCGCACAAAGACGACAGCATCATTGCGACCCAAAAACAGCTGCTTAGTTTTATTTTATTATTCATATCTTGTTCCAAGGGTAGAGGCTAACACAATCTACCAATCCTGCCAATCACGCGATTGCGTGATACCCGAACGCCTTGCTTAAACTGGACATGCAGAACCCACGCGCTAGTGTCCTAATTTCGAACCAAGCATGCACCGAATTGTCATCATCTGTCTAACAAGCTTACTGGCCGGATCTTTGTCGGCTATGACTAGCTCGGCACGACCTGTGGCGGAACACTTCTCGACCACCCAACTGGAGCAACGCCTAAAGGCAATCGACGCCGAACTGGATCAACTGGCTCGCTTCAACCCGCGTAGCGGAACCGGCTCGATTGGCTATCGTTCGCCCCCACATTTAAATGCGGATCAACTCGAATGGGTGCAGGTCGAACTGGAGCAGCCCACCGCCATCGACCAAATCGTCTTGGTGCCCGCGATCTGGCGCGACACCGCAAACGGATTCCTAGCAGATGCATTTCCCGTAGAGTTCCGGATCCTTGCCGGAACAGATCCGAATTCCGCTGGCACAGTGATCGCCTCGTTTAGCGAAGAAAATCAACTCCTCCCGCGCATTGCGCCGCTGGTCGTGCCCTGCGACATCACTGCATCTTGGGTGCGAGTCGAGGCCACAAAACTCTCGGCACGTCAATTCGACGGTCAATTCAATCTTGAACTAGCAGAACTGCTGATTTTTAGCGGCGAAGAAAATGTCGCGATTAACCGCCCTATTTCCCTCTCCTCTGCAGACAGCCATCTCGAACCTGCGCAACTTCCAGGCCGCAAAAAGGAATTTCTAGTCGACGGCTTTATGCCCTATCAAATGGACACGGGGCAGGGAGACAAAACTGTTGCCTTTTTCAATGGGGCAGGACCAACGAGCACCCCCACCATCACGATCGATCTGCAGGCGGTACTGCCCTTATCTCGGATCCATCTGCACACGGTGGAACAAAGCGATACCGCCCCACAGAGCACAACCAGCGGACTTGGCCTGCCCAAGTATCTCATTGTGGAAGGCGCCCAACGAGCCGATTTCTCCGACGCCGTAATCCTGATGGAGTATCGCAAAGTATCCATCTACGATGTAGGCCCCAGGAGTATCGCAAAGTATCCATCTACGATGTAGGCCCCATCATCGTGCGCGCCTTCCCTGAAACACCTTGCCGCTATGTCCGTCTGACAGCACTTGAGCCTGACCTCATTTATGGGGATCGGATAATTCGGTCAAGAGTGGGCTTTGCGGAAATTGAACTGTTTGCTTTCGGAGAAAACGTCGCACTCAAAAAGCCTGTAACCACAGAGCTCTTAACAGGCTATCGTGCCAGCTCTTTACTAACAGACGGCAGCAACTTTTACGGACGTATCCTCTCCACCCGCGAATGGATGGCTCAACTTGCCCGCCGTCACCAATTGGAATTGGAGCGCCCGCCCATAGCCGCCGAACTCAACCAACACTATGCACAGCAACAAACGATGCTTCAGCGCATGATCTGGCTGGCGGCGCTGCTTCTGGTCATCATCGGCTTTATCCTCCTCATCAACCGCTCACTGCACCAACGAGCGATCCATCGCACTCGCGAACAAATCGCCGCAGACCTACACGATGAGCTTGGCGCCAACCTACATGCGATCGGTCTGCTCAGCGACTTTGTCAGCCGAGAAAAAGAAAATCCGCAGCAGCTTGAACAACTCATGCAGCGTATGCGCTCACTCACGCAACGCACCGCCGCGGCCGCCAAATACTGCACCAACATGTTGGAAGCCGAAGGGCTCTACGATGACCTGGCCGTAGAGATGCGCCGGACCGCCTCGCGCGTCACCACGGATCATCAACATGATCTATTTTTCGAACGGGAGGAACGACTACAGAACATCTCCCCAGGCAAACGCATCGGCCTCTTCCTGTTTTATAAGGAATGCCTGACCAACATCATTCGCCATGCCGAGGCCACACAGATTACAACTCACCTCGTTGCTGGCGATAGAATGCTAACCTTGTCAATTGCCGACAACGGCCATGGCTTGAATGGCGAAGTCCCCGCCTCACTGAAACGTCGCGCACGACTCCTCAAGGCTAAGCTAAAAACAGAAAGCCTCGCCAGCGGCGGTACCCAAGTTACCCTGCAGTTGAAGACCCGATACTCGCATAAAAAAATATCATGACAGACACTATCCGCATCACGCTGATCGAGGACAACCGCGACTACCGAGACATCATCACCCTCACACTCGGAGCCGAGAGCGACATCGAACTGATCAGCCAATTCGGCACTGCGGAAGCCGCACTGCGCGAGCTGAAGGCTATGCCCGTAGGGACAACACCTGACCTTATTTTACTAGACCTGCGCCTGCCTGGCATGAGCGGTCTGGAGGCGCTTCCTCATTTCCGTGAGGCCGTACCTAAGACCCCCATTATCGTCCTCACTCAGTCGGATCACGAAGTCGACGTCGTAGCTGCCATCTCCCGAGGTGCAGCGGGCTACTTGCTCAAATCCTCCACTCTCGAAAAACTCACCGAAGGAGTCCACACCGTCATGACTGGCGGCGCAGCGCTCGACGACAGCATCGCCGGATTCATTGTCAAAACATTGCAAAGTAAACTGGCTCCACAGGAAATGAACACGGTCGTGACGCCGCGAGAATTCGAAATCCTAACCTTGCTCAGTAACGGTCTGGTAAAAAAAGAAATCGCCGACCAACTCAATATCAGTTTTTCCACGGTCGATACCCACATCCGTCATATCTACGAAAAACTCCAGGTTCAGAATGCCCCCTCAGCGGTGCGTAAAGCATTTAATCTCGGGCTCTTCACCGCACGCGACGACAGCTAATCAGCTTGGTTCAGCGACGGATTGCACAAGGCAGCGACGTCGGAGAAAGGATTTTGTATTTTTTAAGTATGTGAATGGCCTGGGACTTAGCTCCACAGATCTTCGCCGTAGGACCAGCCTTCGCGCACCGGCTCCTTCAGATATTGATTAAGCTCCGGACGATTGGTGATCTGCATGGTGCTCGCATCCCATTCGATGCGTCCACCGAAACGAGCAGCTAAGGCGCCAAGTAACATGACTTCGGTAAAGCGGCTCGCCTCTTCAAAATTGGAACCAGGCTCAGGCCCGTCACCTTTGATAGCACGGGTCCACTCCACAAAGGGCCCGCCTTTTACGCGCGGATATTTTTCGACTGGATAGCCCTGCTCCTTAAAAGCCTTCATCTCGTCACGATTCGCCAAGCGCGGATTACTGGAACGGTTATCGGTAAAGCCGACCGTCTTCTCGCCGAAAAAGAAACTGCCGCCCTTGGGTAGTTCGTCACCCCATGTCCAGTTGTCAGGCTTACTAAAGCCTAAATTCGTCGCGCTGTTATGCCAGTAGAAGGTGCAAGGCTGCTTGCTGCCACGATGCTGAAATTCAAAACGGATCTGACACTCGGACGGTGCCAGCCAGTCGTTACTACCGACTACTGTTTCTGCTTCGACCGCGACCGGCTCATACAGATCCAAAATCCACACAGGCGCGTCGGCAATATGTGGAAACCAATCGCCCAACATACCATTGCCATATTTGCGCCAACGCCGCCACCCACCTGGGTGGTAGCGATTATTGAACGATGCCGCTGGAGACGGCCCTTGCCAAAGATCCCAATCCAATGACGCAGGCACGGGGCTTACCTGTGGCGGCAGTGGATAGCCAGGGTTAACACCAAACAGACCGTCAACTTTCAGATAACTGTGAACCTCATTGATCTGCCCAAACACATCCGCTTCCACCCACTCACGCATCTGCCGAAGTCCATCATACGTATGACCCTGATTGCCCATGCAGGTGACTAGGTTGTAGTGCTCGTTGGCTTTGCGAAGTGTGCGCGCCTCCCAGATATTATGCGTCAGTGGCTTTTGCGTAAAGACGTGCAAGCCACGCTCCATCGCCGCCATCGTCGCGACAAAGTGAGTGTGATCGGGAGTGCCGATGCAAACCGCGTCAATCTCCTTGCCCATCTTGTCGAACATCACTCGAAAATCACTGAACGTGGCAGCTTTTCTAATATGCGGATACTTCTCCGCGTGCTCGTACAAACGATTCGAATCGACATCACACAAGGCCACGATGTTTTCGCCCTGCAAGCCATTGTAGGCCATATAAGCGATACCACCGGCACCAACCATCGCGATATTTAACTTACTATTCGCAGAGACACCTGGTTGGCCAATACTGAAACGTGGTAAGACGAAGGCTCCCGTAGCAGCGGCAGCGGTTTGAATGAAATTTCGACGGGAAATAGAATTCATAATATACGGATTTTTCCTAGTATTGTGAGCAAAGTATACACTTTCTCCCGACTTTCGTCAATAACGCGATTACGGGATGCCTGGTGCAGGGCGACAGGATTGCTTCGCCCTCTTCGTGTTTTCCGGGCGGAACTCCGTTCCTGAAAACACTGCGTCTTCCGAGGCAGGTAGTGCCGACATGACCGGGCCCGAAGGGAACCGGAACAACCTGCTTGCTCCCAGGTTCTCATCTCTGGCGCCCTTCAGACACAAAAAAGCCCTCCTCGTTTCCGAGAAGGGCTCTTCTTTTTGGTCGGCCTACGGGGATGGCATTACGAACCGATTGATTCACTTCGTTCAGGGCGACGCCCCAGCGCTGGGCGATGTCCC
>Ga0206131_10007948_pt1 | contig 10519 bp, 10 predicted proteins | sample Helgoland_Spring_FD_148636 | JGI IMG/M metagenome (GOLD analysis project Ga0206131, IMG submission 148636) | Pelagic subsurface seawater microbial communities from Kabeltonne, Helgoland, North Sea - Helgoland_Spring_Bloom_20160517_1 | ecosystem: Environmental > Aquatic > Marine > Epipelagic ... | reverse complement strand
AATATTTTTTATAGCCGGCAATGTCCTACTCTTCCGTGTCTTAAGACAAAGTACCATTGGCGCTGAAGGGCTTGACTTCCGAGTTCGGAATGGGATCGGGTATTACCCCTTCGCAATAATCACCGGCAAAAGTGTTATATCTAAAATAAATATATTGTAAACAAGGAATTGTAATTTTTTTTAGTTATTTTTAACAATATTCTTCACATAATCCTCAAGGTTAATTTTTCCAAACAATTTATGAACTTTATTTGATAAATTCATATTTGTTAAAGCTGAGGCATATCTTTCACCTTTTCTAGGTGGTACTAATTTAATCTTAGCATTGAATAACTTTGCAACTTCAATAATTGTATAACTTTTTCTATTAGATATACTGTAGTGCTTACACTTATTTTTTTTCCATACATAATAACAGGCTTCAACAGTATCGTTGATATGTGTAAATCTTCGAGATTGTGATCCTGGTTTAACAACTGTTAATGGTAATTCTTTTTTAAACTGATTTTCAAATATTCCTATTACTGTAGACATTCGTCCTGTTTCTATTTGACCTGGTCCATAAACATTATAAAAATATAGTATTTCGAATTTTAAATTAAACCATTTTTTTAAATTCTCTAATAATTCTAAATTTTTGGATTTAGTAAATGCATATGGAGATAAATTTTTATCATTTCCTTTATTGCCAATACTTGCTGATGTTGCTGAATACACAAGTTTTATTTTATTTAAAAGGCAGAAATTAAATACCTCATGAGAACCAATATTATTAGAGTCAATACAATCATTCATTTTTAAAAAGCTTTGATAAATTCTAGAAAACTCACCAAAATGAAATATAGTTTTTATTTTATTAATTTCTTTTTTTAATATTTTTTTAACATTCTTTGTATTTCCTCTAATATATTTAACTCGGCTATCATTTATATGATTTTTTATTTTACCTGTAGAGTAATTGTCTATACTTATAATTTTAAATTTTGTTCTTTTGAGCAATAAAGCAATTAGATTGGAACCAACAAATCCAGCTCCTCCCGTTACAATAATAATATTTTTCATTTAACTTCCCTAATTTCTTTTTTAAATGACAAGTAGGTATCTAATATTGATTTTTTTAGGTCAATTTTGTTTTTCCATCCAAATTTTTTTGCTAAAGATATGTCCAAAACCTTTCTTTTAACTCCATTAGGTTTAGTTAAATCATATTTAATATTAATTTTCTTTTGTGGTAAAATGGTTTTTGCAATTAATTTTGCATAGTATTCAATTGTAAAATCTTTGCCAGTTCCAATATTGATGAGTGTTGGTTTTTTCTTTTTATTCATAAAATAAACACAAGCATTAGCAATATCATCAACAGGAACAACTTCTCTTTTTGCTTTACCGTTGCCCCACAAAATAAGAGAATTTCTTTTGCTATTTTTAAGTTTATGAATTTTTCTAATCAACGCAGGAAAAAAGTGAGAATTAAGCTCATCATAATTATCGTTCGGACCAAAAGTGTTAGTTGGCATCAAGCAAGTATAGTTTGTTTTATATTGTAAATTGTAACTTTCGCATAGTTTTACTCCAGCAATCTTTGCTATAGCATACGCATCATTTGTTGGTTCTAGTTCACCAGTCAATAGATAACTTTCCTTTATGGGTTGTTTTGAGTTTTTTGGGTAAATACAACTAGAACCTAGAAATATTAAGTCTTTAACGCCAGATAAATAGGCACCATTTATGACATTTAATTGAATTGCTAGATTTTCGTATAAATAATCTGCTTTATATTTATTGTTTGAATATACACCACCCACTTTTGCAGCAGCCAAAAAAATAAAGTTAGGTTTATTTTTTTTCAAAAATCTAAGAACACTTAATTGATTGGTAAGATCCAATTTTTGTCTATTAGTTGTTATAATCTTTTTATAACCTTTTTTTTTTAGTTCTCTTACTATTGCACTTCCAACTAAACCATTGTGTCCTGCTACATAAATTTTAGAATTAAAATTGATCACAATGATAAATTTCTTAATTCAGTAGTCACCATTTCCTTTACTAGTTTAGCAATATTGAATTTGGGTCTCCAATTTAATTCTTTTCTTGCTTTTCTAGAATCTCCTAACAAGGTATCAACCTCCAGAGGTCTAAAATATTCTTTATCACACTCTATAATACAATTACCCTTATCATTATAACATTTTTGATTGATACCCTTACCCTTCCAGTAGTATTTTATATTAAGCTCCTTTAGTGATAAATTTATAAAATCTTTAACTGAATATTGTTTACCAGTAGAAATTACATAGTCTTGGGGTTTCTTTCTTTGCAGCATTTTCCACATTGCTTCTACATAATCTCTTGCGTGACCCCAATCTCTCTTTGCAGATAAATTTCCTAAAAATAATTTTTTTTGTTTGCCAGTTTTAATTCTACACAATCCCATTATTATTTTTTTAGTAACAAATGTTTCACCTCTAACTGGACTTTCATGGTTAAATAAAATTCCATTACAGGCAAAAATTTTATATGCTTCTCTATAATTTACAGTAATCCAATGTGCATAAACTTTTGCAACTCCATAAGGGCTTCTTGGATAAAACGGGGTTTTTTCTGTTTGTGGTATTTGAGCAACTTTTCCAAACATTTCTGACGTGCCTGCTTGATAAAATTTTGTTTTTTTTTCAAAACCATGAAATTTAATTGCTTCTAAAATTCTTAGAGCACCAATTCCATCGGCATTAGCGGTATACTCTGGGACCTCAAATGAAACCGCAACATGTGATTGCGCTGCTAGATTATAAATTTCATCAGGTTTTATATTTTTTATTATAGATGACACAGAAATGGCATCAGTAATATCTCCATAATGTAAAATAAATTTTCTATTTTTTGCATGAGGGTCTTGATATAAATGGTCTATTCTGCCAGTATTAAATGAAGAAGATCTTCTTTTTACACCATGAACTATATATTTTTTTTTAAGCAAAAAATCGGCAAGATAAGAGCCATCTTGTCCAGTAATTCCAAATATTAAGGCAACTTTATTTTTCATTTTTATATAAAGAAATTTTTACTAATATTCATACATTCTTTTCTTAAATCATATAGACGATTTTTAATTTTAATTTTTTTCATAAGTTTTTCATTATTTAGTGTAAAACTTTCATTATTAAAAGTATTTTTAATATTAATCAACTTAACTTTATTATAATTATAATAATTTAACCATCTTATAATTTTTTGTGTATAAATTTTTTTTCCTATCGAAACATTAAAAACACCATATGAGTCATTTATTATCAGTGCATAAATAATTTCACAAAATTTTTTTATAGAAATAAAATCTTTATAAGTATCTTTATTTTCATATATTAGTCCACGTTTCACGGTTTCAAAAAAAATATCAGAAAATGTCTTATGAAGCTTTTTTTTACTATTACTTGGAGGTCCTATAATATTGGAAATTCTTAAAATCAAAAGTCTATTTTGTAAAATTTTTTTGATTAAAATCTCAGATTGTAACTTGTTTCTTGAATAATTACAGGTTGGATTTTTTTTATGAGACTCTTTTATATTAAATTTTGGTTTATAAACTTTTCTACTACTTAACATTACTAATTTAGTTTTAGAGTTTTTTATTTTTTTTGCTATCAACAAATCATAATCATTTTGAGATTGATATTTATTGTTTATATAGCTCCTATTTGAAGAACAGTTAATAATATAGTCAAATTCTTTATTGTATAAATAGGATTTGATAATAAAATTTTTAAAACTAATCGAATAAAAAAAATTTTTTTTTTTACTAAAAAATTTGATTAGGTTTTTAGAGATGAAACCCTTTTTTCCAATTATGAGTATCTTTTTTTTCATCAAATAAAAAAATTTATAAATTTAGTAAAAAAATAATCTATATTTTTTTTGTATTGTATTTTATTTTTTAAAAAAAAATATTTTACATAGGCATGTGCTTGCTCTCTTCTTTTCCACCAATTAAAAGATAAAAATATAAACTTTGAGGAGATCATTTTTGGAGATTGTCTATAAATTGTTAAGTTTTTTTCTAATATAAAAAAATTTTTTTCTATATATTTTAAGTATATTGCTATTCTGAAATCCATCCAAATGTCTGGATATAAATTGAAATTAATTTTATTGATCATTTTGTTAAAAAGGTTCCTTTTTACTGCAATGCAACTTTGAGGAGGAATGTATGGCCAAAAAGATGGAATAATTTTTTTTTTATTTCTAATAATTTTTTTTTTATCACTATATGCATGAATTGGTAAATCAAATATTGATGAAATTTTTTTATTACTTAAAAATTCATTAACTACTACCTCTATTTTATTTTTTTTAAATAAATCATCACTATCTAAAAAAAAAATTATATCTCCACTACTTTTTTTAAAAGCACGCTTATATGCATTAATTTGATTATATGAACCGTATTTTCCACGTTTCTTATTTTTGATAACTTTTATATTTTTGTATTCATTAATCTTTTTGATAGAATTATCTGAAGATAAATCATCATGGAAAATAATTTCAATATTTTCATATGATTGCTGTTTAATTGAATCAATGCAATTTTCAATATGTTGTTGATTATTATAATTCGCTATCAACACTGAAACTTTTAATTTAGTCAATATCATTTCTTCTATAGATATATTCAAATGATTTTCTAAATGGCATTCTGGATTTAAATACTTGATAAAAATCATTCTTTTTTAAAAGATAATTAATATCTGAAAATGTATATTCTTTAATAATCATATTATCATAGTGATGCTCAAACATTATTGTATCAATAGATTTAATTTTTTTTTTTAATCCTATTAAGATTTCATATTCATATCCCTCTGTATCAATTTTAAGAAAAGATATTCTATTAAAATTATTTTGATACATATAATTATCTAATGTTTCTGTTTTTAACTTAAAACTTTCATATATTTTTTTTTTATTTTGTATATTTAATAAATTAAATTTTCTTTTAAAATATTTTGATTCTTGATTAATATTATTTATTGTTGAAGAAGAACTTTCGTTAAACTGCTTAAAAGAAACTACTCTACCATCAGAACTTAATGCTAAATTTTCTATAATTATTTTTGTATTTGGAAATTTTTTTTCTAGGTTTTTTTTATTATTTTCTAAAAATTTAAAATTTAATGGGCTTGCTTCAAATGAAACAATATTTTTTACTTTCATATTTTTTAGAAATAAATTTATAGATTCTCCTTTATGTGCTCCAACATCAAAAATTAGGTTAATTTCTGATAAATTATTTTTTTTAAGAAATTTAATAATCTTTTTTTGATAGAAATAATCAAACAAACTTAAAAATAATAAAACTAATTTTTTAATCATTCATTCTATTATTAAATATTATCTTTCCATATTTTTTATAAACTTTTTGTTTATTCAAAGAACATGGGTCATTTGAATTTATACAATAACTATATTGAATTATTAAATCATTCATTGATTTTTGAACACGAAAATTACCATCTTCTACCCAATAGAATGCTCCAATTAATGGCTTGTATTGATAAAAATTTACCTCTTTAATTATTCTATGAATATTTCTTAAGTTAAACACCAATATTGTTATAATAAGTAATATTAGTGTGGCTCTAGTATATTTAATATAATCTATCTTAATTAATTCTAGCCTCATGCAAACTGGTATAAAAAATAACAATGCAATAATACAATAACCTCCATATCTTAATGCTGGATGATTATAAAACCACTCAAATCCCAAAACTATTAATACCAAGTAGATTAAATAGATATAATTATAATTTTTTTTATATTTATATTTATTTAAAGATTTTCCTTTGAAAGAAAATATCACAATAATAATTAGTAATATTAACCCTAAAAGAAAATCAGAAACTTTATTAAAAAAATAAAGATCTATCCAATTTTTAACCCAGTTAAAACCTTGAATATACTCATTCGGATTTAAAACTCTTGATGTTGGTGTTTTTCCAGCTTTTGACCAAAGTTCATAATGATTATTCATTAAAAGTGTTTCTGTAGAAGGAATGCTCCAATTTAAATTATCAAAACATGTAATACTTAAAGGGTATATTATGCAACCTGTGTTGATAAAATAAGTAAATAAAACAAAAAATAATAATAATATAAATAAAGAAAAATATTTATTAAAAATTAAAAAAATAAACGACTTAGTATAACTCTTATTTTTTGAATTCATTAAAAAAAGTAGAGGTATGAAGAATACTGCGTACAATATATAAAATGCTTTTAGTGAAACTATAATTGCTCCAAGTAAATACAGTTTAAATAAATCTATACTTTTGATATTTTTTAAATTTATAAAAACTATCATCTCAATTATAAATATAAATACTAATATTTGTGCAGATCGATCTGTTCCATGCTCTGCAATTCTATAAAAAAAAATATTAATAAAAATTATCGAAAACAAACTAAGATAGTTTGTGAGGTTAATTTTTTCTTTTTTAATTTTTAAATAAGTAAAATAACTATGAATATTTTTAAGTAATATAATGTTTGCAAAGCCTAAAATATAAATTTGAGAAAAATGGAACAAATGAAACTTTGCATATGGTAAATAAAATAATGAGTTTATATAAAATATAGATGAGGGTGTTCTAAAACCATGACCAAACTGGCCAACACCAATATAAAAACTTTGCTGTGTTAAATAATATGTATACGGAAAATGATAATATGAGAAATCATCATGATTTTTATATAGAAATAAAGAACTAGAAATTATAATAAAAACAAAAAAAGTTAAAAATATTTCTTTTCGATATTTTAAATAATTTTTTATAATTTTTAAAAAAAAGAGAATTGTACCAATAATAAGTATTAGAATATTATGAAATTGAGAATGTGCTAAAATAAAATTACTTAAATATGAGTATACTAAAATCACATAGATTCCAAATAAACCTACATATCCAAAGTTAGTGCTAACTAATTTTTTTTCGAATACTTTTAAAAAAAAAGATCCATAACCTAATACAGAGATAAGAATTACAAAATAATAAAATATTAAGATTAAAAAATTAGCCACTAGCTTTAATTATAGGATTTTTTATTAAAACAATATCATATAAACTTGAAAAGTTATTACAATACTTTAATTTGATTTTGATTATGAAAAACCTTACTTTAATAATTCCAGCTAAAAATGAATCTGAAAGTTTGCCAACAGTATTAAGTGAATTAAAAAAATTTAATTATAATGTTAATATTGTTTTGCATTCCTCTGATACAAAAACTATTCAGTCAATAGAAAATCATAAAGTTAATATAATCTATCAAAAAAACTTAGGTTATGGAGATGCTATAATTGAAGGTATAAATAATTGTCATACTGAATATTTTTGCATTTTTAATGCAGATGGTTCGTTTGACCCCTCTGAAATAAATAATATGCTTAAATCTATGAAAATTAGACAGTTAGATTTTATATTTGCATCGAGGTATGAACCTAACGCAGGCAGTGATGATGACACAATAATAACCCTAATAGGCAATTATATATTTACTTATATTGGAAAAATATTTTTCAAGCTTAATATATCCGATATTTTATATACTTATTTAATTGGAAGATCCGATCAAGCAAAAAAACTAAATTTGTCACAAAAAGATTTTTCTTTATGCGTTGAATTACCAATAAAAGCAAAAAAAAATATGATGAAATTAGGATGTATAAATGCTTTTGAAAGAAAAAGAATTGCTGGTAAAAAAAAGGTCAATGCCTTCAGAGATGGTTTTTTGATTTTAAACTATATGATAAAACTATTTTTCAAATAGATTTTAATTTTTTAATTTTTAGCTTTAAATAAACAAAAGTATAGAAAAATATATTAAATATTATAATTAGTATTAAAATCTGAGAATTATTATAAAATTTTGTTGCTAACATAATACCTAATAAATTGTAAAGATTAATTAATAAGCCAGTAAATGTATTTACATAAAAATTATTTCTACTAAAAATTTCTCTTAAATAAAAAAATATTAGTTGATGTAAGTGATTTGTGTCTGGATTAATTGGTGAAATTGAAAATTTAATTTTTCTTAAAATTGAAAATAGATTCTCATAAGCAGGATACCAAAGCAAACTAATTACAAACAAAGATGACATTGAGTCATTAATTTGATATGTATCAATTAAATACATAGCAAATAGTAAGCCCAATAAATATGATCCACCGTCCCCTAAATATAATTTGTTAAAAAAATTTAATATAAAAATAGCTACTAAAACACATATTAAGCTGCGTAAGTCTAACATTTGACTTACCTGGATGCCATTTAAGTCCAGATAATATAAACTAGAGGAAATAATTAAACAATATCCAACAAGAGAGGTATTCACACCATCAATAAAATTATACCCATTAATCACCACCAGAATACAAAACATTGTAAAAGCTATTTGAAAACTAATATTTCCAAGCAGATAATCTAGTAAAAATATATTTGTTGGAGTAACAACAATTGATGAAAAATGTACACAACCATATACTGTCAAAATTTGAAAAAACAATCTTAGTTTTGGAGAGTTAATTTTTTTTATGTCAGACAAAAAACCAATAAAAAAAATAACTGAAATAAAAAAAATGAAAGTAAAATTTGATAAATTAATGTAAAAAAAAGATGTAAGAATTAGAATTATTCCACCTAATAAAGGTACACTTTCAGAAGACATAAATCTTTGATGAGCATCTCCTGTTAAATTTAAGAAAAAATTTTTTTTAATGGAAAAATAATTTAAAATTAAACCTAAACTTAAGATTAAAAAAAATAATATAATATTCATTTTATGTTAATTTGTTTTAAAAGAAAGTTTATAGAAAGCAAACATAAATAAAAAAAAGATTTTAATTGGTTAAATTTCATGTATTTTCTATAAACTAAATATCCATCTTTAAATTTTTGAAATTTAGATGAGGATAAAGAATTATCAAGCTTTCTCCATTTTGTTAGTTTATCAGGTAAAGCATAAATTTTTTTTTCATTTAGAGTAATTTGAAGCCATAAAACATAATCTTCTTTAGTTTTTATACTGGCAAATTTGATATTATTTTTAATCAATTTTTTATCCAATATTATTGTTGATAGCCCAATATCGCATGATTTCAAAAGCTGTTTATGACTAAGGTCTTTTGCCCTACGTTGTCCAATTACTTTATTTTTGTAGTTAATTATATAATACGAAGTGTGTGAAATTTTGATTTTATGTTGTTTCATAAAAAAAATTTGTTTTTTGAGTTTATTTCGAGACCACAAATCATCTGAATCTAAAAAAGCAATAAACTTTCCCCTGCTTAACTTAATTCCTTTATTTCTTGATAGGCCTGCACCCAAGTTTTTTTTGTTAATAAAAATCTTAACTCTTTTATCTCTTTTTTTTAAATTGTTAAGAATGGTTAAATCTTCATGATTAGTATCATCATAAATAATTAATAATTCTAGATTTTTATACGATTGTTTTAAAACAGAATTTATACTTGAAGTAATATATTTTTTTTTTTGATAATAGGGTATAATAACACTTATAAGACTCATTTTATAACCTTATTATAATTTTATGCTTAGTAAATAGAAATGAAAAAAAAATTAATAATATTTATGCCCTCTATTGAAGGTGGAGGTGTTGAAAAAAATCTGTTTTTGGTGAGTAATTATCTATGTAAAAAACTAAATAATGTAACATTAATCACAATTTCAAAAAAATATAAAAAAAAATTTAACAACTCAATTAAATTTATTTCTCTCACATCAAATTTTTGGGATAGATTAAACAGGAGATCAAAGTATTTTTTATCAATTTTTTTACTTATTAAAGAAATATTAAAAAGTAGAAATATAGTAGTTTTTGCATTTCAGGCCAATATATACTGTATAATAATCTGTAAATTGTTTTCTATTAAAGTGATAGCAAGATCAAATTCAGCACCTGCTGGTTGGTCTAAAAATTTATTAAAAAGATTAGTTTTTAAGTTTTTTTTAAATCTTGCAGATAAAGTTATGGTAAATAGTATTCAATTCAAAAAAGATTTAAAAGAACAATTTAATGTAAATGCAACATGCATTTACAATCCTTTAAATTATGATGAAATTTTAAAAAATTCTAAGAAAAAATCAAAAAAAATATTTACCAATAAAAGACAATTGAAAATATTAAACATTGGAAGATTTACTGACCAGAAAGATCAAATGACCTTTTTAAAGGCCCTTAATCAAATTAAAGAAATTATTAAATTTGAAGCAGTTATTGTTGGGCGTGGTAAATTACACAAAGACTTATTGGAGTACATAGAAGTAAATGATTTAAAAAATTTTGTAAAAATAATAAATTTTGTAGAAAATCCTTTTACACTTTTAAAACAAACTGAATTATTTATTCTTTCATCTAAATATGAGGGTTTACCTAATGTATTATTGGAAGCTTTAACATTAAGAAAATTTATTATTGCTTCTAATTGCCCTACAGGTCCAA
>Ga0206131_10007947_pt1 | contig 10520 bp, 13 predicted proteins | sample Helgoland_Spring_FD_148636 | JGI IMG/M metagenome (GOLD analysis project Ga0206131, IMG submission 148636) | Pelagic subsurface seawater microbial communities from Kabeltonne, Helgoland, North Sea - Helgoland_Spring_Bloom_20160517_1 | ecosystem: Environmental > Aquatic > Marine > Epipelagic ... | reverse complement strand
TTACTTTTTTGTTTTTTTTTTTTACTTTTTTTTTTAGGTTCATTATGTTTCATTGGCATAATTTGCATAGATTCTCCTCAACCACCTTTTAATTTAGTTGATTTCTTTTTAGAATAATTCCTCTTAGTGCTAAGTTTTAGTTTAATAGGCATTTTATATAATATAAAAATAAATAATATTTTTATATTAAAAATTAAATTTAATTTAATTATAATGTAATCTTAAATTAAACTAAAATATGTTTCATAACGAGTTGTTCTTTCTTTAATAACAAATTGCTCATAGTTTTTTTTAAAATTTTTATATTTCATCATATATTTGAATAATTTTTGTGCTTCTCTTATACCACTATTAATTCCTTGACCTGAAAAAAAATGAGAAGAAAAAACGGAGTCTCCAACATTTATTATTAAATTATTATGTTTTTTAATATAAGGTTTATTATATTTTTTTTGGTTTTATAAAAATTATTTATAGGTTTGAAAAAATTAGTTATATATTCCATATTATTGATTAATATTATTTTATGAATAAAAATAAAGTTATTTTTGACGTTATACACGGATTTATAGAAGTAGACGATATTACATTATCTATTATAGACACTCCGGAATTCCAAAGACTTAGGAATATAAAACAATTAGGAGTAGTTCATTATGTATTCCCTTCCGCGAATCATACTAGATTTGAACATTCTTTAGGAGTTTATTATTTAGCAGGTGAATTAATTAGTAATTTAAAGAAAAATCAACCCGAATTAGAAATAAAGGAAAAAGATATATTTTTAGTTAAAATTGCGGGATTATGTCATGATTTAGGTCACGGTCCATTTAGTCACTTATTAGACACTATATTAGAATGTAATAATAAAAATAAATTTGTAATACACGAAAGAAGGTCTATATTAATATTAGAACATATTGTAAATAAATATAATATAAACTTAGACAAAGAAGATATAAATTTTATAGGGGATTTAATTAATCCATATGATTTAGATTTTAGTAAAATAGATAAAAATAAACATTTCCTATATGAAATAGTTTCTAATAGAAGAAACGGAATAGATGTAGATAAATTTGACTATCTAAAAAGAGATACATTTTATTTAGGTCTTTCTTTCTCTTTAGATTGTTCAAGAATTATAAAATATGTTAGAGTAATTGATGGAAAACTTAGTTATTTAGACAAAACCTATTATCATATTTTGGAAATGTATGAAATTAGAAATAAATTACATAGACAAATTTATAAACATAAAACTATTATAGGTATAGAACTTAGCATTAAAGATATAATAACTAATTATATTAATTTAGGTAATTTTTTAGAAGATCCCGAAATATTTTGTCAATATGATGACCATAATATTTTTATAAATAATATTTTTATAAATAATGATAAAATAAATAATAATAAAATAAATATATTATTAAATAAAATAAATAGAAGGGAAATATATAAGTTAGAATTAGAAACTACTAATGAATTACTAAACTATAATTTTGATAATAAAGTATTAAAAATATTTGATTTTGGTTATAAAGAAAGTCCATTTAAAGATATATATTTTTATAATCGTAATGATTTATATAAAAATTTTAATATTATAAAAGATAATTTAGATAAAACAAAAGAAAGGATATATAGGGTTTATATTAATCCATTAATCTACCTTCATAATCTGTAATATCCATTCCTTCGTCTGCTTCTTGTAATGTTTTTGCAAGGTATTTCTCTTCTGAAACTTTAACTCTTGCTTTACAACTTAATTCATTTATGGCATAAATAAGACCTGGTAAATAAAAACACATAGTTAATAATAAACAAGTAAAGAATTTCTGTATAGTTTCCCAAATACTATAATAACCCAGGTGCCAATTCCATAGGATTGATAAAGGGGGGAATATAACGGCCATAACTACTTGAGGTAATTCATCTGGAATACAAAATTTTCCATATCCAAATCCACCCTTTAATATTTTATCAGTAAAAGTCCATTCATCTCTGTTTATTTTTTCTTTAATATCGTCTGGTATCATTTACTATAAACTAATATTTTTTTATTTGTTTATTATTTAATAATATGTTTCCATCCATCTTTTTCAATATATAACCGGCCATCGTTCAATCATTTGTTTCTATTAGTTCCTTATCATAATAAGAATTACAAGAAGATTAGTATTTATATTTCCAATATTTTTCTGTTTTTATTTCTTTTTTACATTTAAAACATTTTTCCATTTTAATTACTTTTAATCAATATATTAAATCAATTTTATATACTCGGGTTCCTCATATTAAAAATATAAATTTAAATACTCGGGTTCCTCATATTATAATTATTTAAAATATATAAAATTAAATACTCGGGTTCCTCATATTATAATTATTTAAAATATATAAAATTAAATACTCGGGTTCCTCATATTATAATTATTTAAAATATATAAAATTAAATACTCGGGTTCCTCATATTATAATTATTTAAAATATATAAAATTAAATACTCGGGTTCCTCATATTATAATTATTTAAAATATATAAAATTAAATACTCGGGTTCCTCATATTATAATTATTTAAAATATATAAAATTAAATACTCGGTCTCCCAGTGCTTTTAAATACACAAACACCTGCTTCATCCTTAGTTGTAAAAAAATTAAATTTAGGAACTCTACACGTTACTTCTCCTTCTTCATATGATTGAATTTTTTGACCTTCTGAATTAAGAGCTATTTGTGTTCCTAAATACCAACTTCCGTCTTTATATTCAGGTTGCATACAACACGAAGAAGCAGTAGGGTCGTTTGGAACTGGATTCCCTTCTCCTGCGTGACATTTATCACCAATAACTCTATTACATTTTGCTTTATTATCTTGGTCACTAATAAAGAAACTCTGTTTGGAACCATCGCAAGAACCAAATTTAGCATTTTCTATTTGTTCTGTTACATCGGACCTGTTCATAACTATTATAGAATATATTAATCCAGGAATATAATAAAGTAGAGAAAGAACACAACAAATTATTATTTGAACCCAACCTGTAATACCATATGCCATAAATACACCTGCTGGGGGACATAACATAGTAAGAAAATATCTCCAATATACTTTATTAATACAATATTTTGTTCCCGGTTTTATACCGAAACTACCGGTTACATTTTTAGGTATCATCATATCGTAAACAGCATTGAATGATTCTCTTACCAACCACCAAAAAATTGAGAAAAATTCACCAACAAGTTGTAAAATAAAATTCATTACAGGAAAAATTAAAAAAAAAGGATTATACTCCGTAAATTCTGATAGAGCCTGTTCCTTATCTGGTTTAAATTCTATTCTTTTTCTTTGAGACATTCCTTTATATTCCATTTTCTTGGGATCTAATTCTCCTATAGAATCCTGACTTTGTTTACAAAATGCCTGTGTGGTTGCAGATACTCCGTGTTTTCTTTTTTCATTTGCATCATTATATTCTTTAACATTCGGATTATTCGCCAATCTTGGAATATTTCTATCATTAGTATGAAAATTCTCTATTAAATTGTCTTTTCGATTGTTATCACTAATATTTTCCTTTTTAACATTTATATTATGACTTATCATATTTAATTAAATCATAGATAATTTATTTTATAAAAAAAAATTGATTTATTTTAAATAATTATTTAAAGATAAATTAAATAAAATTATTATGTCTTTACAATCAAGCAATACTGAAATTTTGGAAAATACGGGTAATGAAACTGAATTACCTAAATATGAATCATTTGAAGATTTAGAATTAAAAGATAACTTACTGAGAGGTATCTTTGCGTATGGTTTTGAAAAACCAAGTATAATTCAACAAACCGCGATTAAACCATTCTTAGATGGAAAAGATTTAATTGCTCAATCGCAATCCGGAACTGGTAAAACTGCCACTTTTGCGATTAGTGTTTTACAGAGTCTTAAAAAAGAACAGAGAACACAGGCATTAGTTATTTCACATACTAGGGAGTTATCAAGTCAGATACATACCGTCTTTAGTAATTTAAGTAGATATATGGATATTAAGGTATGTTTACTGGCGGGTGGTTCAAGTATTCGGAATAATATTGACGAACTATCATTGAATCCGCAAGTTATAGTTGGAACTCCGGGTAGAGTGTTAGATATGATGTCTAAAAATTACATCGCGTATAAGGATATTAATTACCTAATCGTAGATGAAGCAGACGAAATGTTATCGCGTGGATTTGTTACTCAAGTTCAGGATATCTTTAAATTTCTCAGGAGTAATCAATTACAGGTAGGTTTATATAGTGCTACAATGCCGAAGGAGTTCTTTGAAATTACGGAGAAATTTATGGATAAACCTTTAAAGATTTTGGTGAAAACTGAGCAATTAACTTTAGAAGGTATTAAGCAGTTTTATGTAAATGCAGAGAGAAATGACTTCAAGTTTGAAACTCTATGCGATTTGTATAATATGATTAGTGCCGCTCAATCTATAATTTATTGTAATTCTAAAAAAATTGTTAATGATTTGTCGCGAAGGTTGGCAGATAATAACTTCGCAGTTGCGACAATTCACGGGGAAATGCCTCAAGAGGAGAGAACCGAAATTGTTGAGAAATTTAGAAGGGGTGATTCGCGAATTCTATTATCAACAGATTTATTATCTCGTGGTATTGATGTCCAACAGGTATCAATTGTGATTAATTATGATATTCCTTATAGTATAGAGAATTATATTCATAGAATTGGAAGAAGTGGTAGATTTGGAAGGAAGGGTGTAGCAATTAATTTTGTAACACATGTTGATATTGGAAAATTACATGATATTCAAAAGTTTTATCATACTATGATAGAAGAATTACCAGAGAATTTCTCTGAATTTATTTAAATCTAATAAATCTAATAAATCTATTAAATCTAATAAATCAAAAATATATTAAATCAAATTTTTTAATTTATATAAATTTTTATTCTTTTATATTATTAAATGAATAAAAACTCTGAAATATTATTACATTCTTTAATAATTGGATTATTATTATATGTAGTATTTAAATTTTTGGTAAGATTTAGTGAACAATCCGCACAGTCTGGTGCTATAGTTGTTGCTTGTTTATCCTGTATATATTTAGTAGCAATGAATGAACTTAAAAATTAAATTTAAAGATTAAAATATTATAAATAAATAAATGAGTATTAAAGTAAAAACAGATAAAGCTTTAAAAAGAATTAAAAAAGAAATGGAAGAAATGAAAAAAGACCCACCTGCGAATTGTACTGCGGGTCCTATCGATATGTCTAACTTATTTGATTGGAACGCTACTATTATAGGACCTTCTAATTCTCCATATGCGGGAGGATTATTTAAATTAAGTGTTAGTTTTCCTGATAGATATCCTTTTAAACCTCCTAAAGTAAAATTCATTACTAAGATTTTTCACCCTAATATAAATAGAAACGGAAGTATATGTTTAGATATACTAAATACTAATTGGAGTCCTGCTTTAACAATAATTAAAGTATTATTATCTATTAGTTCTTTATTAACAGATCCTAATCCAGATGATCCATTATCCAAAGAAGCGGCGAAAGCATATTTAACAAATAAAGACGAATATAATAAAAGAGCTAGAATTATGACATTACAATATGCTACAAGTTAATTTTATATATTTTTAAACAAATAAAACAAAAAAATATTTATTTTCTTTTATCTTTATCTACATTCTCTTATTAACAGGGGAATGAATTAATTTTCCCACCTCCTAATTTTCCAATCAAGTATTTTTCAACTATAATAAATTCTTCTTTCGCAGTTTCTTGTGAAAATCTTGCGTGCTTAATATCATATATATAAGCAGAATTCTGAAATGGACAACCATAGGATTTTCCAAATTTTTCATCTCTTCGAAACATATATGTGTATAGATTGTCTCTATCTCCTTTAATACTAACTCCTATCATTACATTCCATTTTCCATTTGCTTCGCGACAATATGAACTTTCGTCAAAAATTTGAATAGTCATTTTGTCTTCAAAGTCTTTCTTTAACGTTTCCGCGATTTCTTTTAATTCTTCAAAAGTATACAGTTTTCTAAACTCCAAGTGTGGAAAAACTGTACATCTTTGACTAAGTTTCCAGTGTGTAATTGATTTAGACATTTTGTAATTTATTCTTAAAGAAATTAATAATCAATTTTATTATGTTAGATAAAATAACTAAATTTATAATAATATAATAATGAAAAAACTATTTCAAATATTATTAAATAGACAACCTACAGATAAAGAAATAGAACTACTTAGAAATAAAAACCATACCTTTATTAATAGTTATATAGTATGTTTAGAAGAATATAAAGAATTTTTGTTACAAAATCAAAGGAATGTAGAAAATTTAGTAAAAAGAGAATTAAATATTACTGTTTTTAATAATAATAAATTACGTCATACGCTAATGGAAATACTTAGGAATGAAAATTACTCGATAGATAAAGTTAAAAATATTATTTTAAAGAAAAAAAATGAAATAAAAAATAAAGTAGATTTAGTTATCTTTAATATTACAGGAAAAAGAAACTATACTATTAATTATAACGAATTTAATCAAATATTTATTAATAATGATTTTGATTATAGACAATTAGAATTTATTATAGTTAATAGTGATATCTATAATAACTTAGTGGAAAAGGAAATAAATTTGTTTTACAAGAAAAATAAAATTAGTATTTGATTTTTAGATATATTTTCATCTTTTTTTTATGTATTATTCCTATATAAAAATGGATATTGATATTTATTATAATGAAGTAATTAAATTAAAAAAGAAAAAGTTTAGGAAATACTGTATAAATAAAGAAAAAACACTAAATAATATTCCATTACCTATTATTTCTAGAGGAAATCATATTGAGGCAATTCTTATAGAAATGCGGAAAATGGATCATTTATCATTTATAATAAAAAACGCAATTTTAAAATTAGGCAGTGAAGTATCATTTACTATAGTATGTGGAAATTTGAACTACGAGTTTTTTAACAATATATCTAAATCAATTAATAGAGATATTCGTATTATAAATATTGGAAAAGATACTTTAAGTAGAGAAGAATATAGTATTATGTTACTAACTTCTAATTTTTGGAATCAGTTTTTAGGTCAAAAATTAATTATTTACCAAGAAGATACCATTATTTTTAGAAAATTAGATAAGAAATTCTTACAATATGATTATATAGGGGCACCCTTAGAAAATAGATTAATAGGAAATGGTGGGTTAAGTTTTAGAAGTAAAAATATAATGATACAAATTTGTAGAGATTATTATGATAAATTTAGAACTAAGATGGAAAAAAATGTTAAAATGCTAAATAAACACAAACTAATATTATCAAAAAATAAAATAGATTATATAAGAATAAAAGATTTATATTTTTTTTATGTAGTTGAAAAAAATATTTTAGAAGATTGTAATATTACAGACATTATGAGACTATATAATATAGGAAAATTACCACCTTTTGAAACAGCGAGAGAGTTTTCAGTAGAAAAATTTTCTCATCCAAATCCATTTGGTGGACATGCTTTTTGGTATTGTATATTTAAAATGGAACCGTGGTTAGATTCAAATTTAAAATATTGATTTTATATAATTATAGGTTATTATAAAATGAATTTATATGAAAAAATAAAAGAAATATTTATTCTTTATACAAGTAAATATGGTTATTATCCTTCTAAAACTATTATAATAGATGAATTGAGAAGAATAAAAAATAATATAAACCAATTAAATAAAAATATAGAGATAAAACGAGATATAAATTTGAATAATTTAGATATATTATTCATTGTTAAAAATGGTGAAAATTACTTCAATAACATTTTTCCTTTTATAAAAAATAACTTAGACAAAAATAGTAGCAATCTGCGATTTTATACCTATGAAAATAATTCTTCCGATAATACTAAAAAAATATTATATAAATATCAAAATCCACATTTCAATATTAAAACTGTAGATATACCAGAACATATACAAGAAAGTCAATATACAAATATAAGAGATATAAATTTATATTTAAAACAAGTGAAATACAAACGCTATATAAATATTTTAGAAGCCCGTAATAATTTGCTAAGTTTTTATAAAGATAATATTTGTTTAGAACATAATATTGTAAATCTCAAAAATAATTGGGTCGTTTTAATGGATATTGATATAATATTTAATTTTAATACTCTTCTCAAACTATCCAATAAAATAAAAGAATATCCAGACGGTATTATGTTCTGTGCCAATACTAACTATATTACCAATAATAAAATAGATAATAAATATTATGATATAATGGCTCTAAATTATGGTAAATATTTTAATTCTAATAATAAACATAATCATTTTGGTATTAAAGAATTATTTAGTAAAAATAAAAATGTCGTAGAAATAAAAACGGGATTTGGCGGTTTAGCTATTATAAGGAAAGATATACTACTTAGTAATAAATGGGATTATGGTATCCCTAAAGAAGCAAATAAATATAACTGTTTTACTGAAAATTTTGTATGTGAACATTGGCAATTCTGTCATAATATTAACAAATACGGGAAAATTTATTTAGTTAAAGACGCTAATGCCATTTGGATTGAAGAAAAATTATACGAAGATAAAAAATTTAACCCTAAATTATTCATTAAACAATTTTCTTTATTTTAATATATTTATTTAATTTTTATTTTACTTTTACTTTTATTTTTACTTTTATTTTTACTTTTATTTATTTTATTTCCTAAGTTTCATTATAACTATTTTTATATAAATCTCTAATAATGAAGATACTATGTATTATTCCAGCAAGGAGTGGTTCCAAAGGATTAACAAATAAAAATATTTTAAATTTCCAAGGACTTCCTATGTTAGTATGGAGTATTAAACAAGCGCAACAATCTAATTATAATAAAGATATAAGGATTATTTTATCAACAGATAGTGAAGAATATAGACAAATAGGTTTAAAATATGGAGCAGAAGTTCCTTTTTTAAGACCTAAAGAAATATCCGGAGATTTATCAACAGATTATGAATGTATTAAACATTGTTTAGATTATTTAGAAAAAGAAGATTATATTCCTGATTTTATTATACAATTAAGACCTACATACCCCACCAGGAAAGTTGAAATATTAAATAATTGTATAAAAACTTTTATAGAAAAAAGAAATGAATATGATAGTTTAAGAACTGTTATACCATTTGAAAAATCACCATATAAAATGTATAGAGTTTTAGGTAATAAATTAAAACCATTATTCACAGTTGTTGATAGTATTATAGAACCTTATAATGAGTGTAGGCAAAAATTACCTGATACATATTTACATAATGGATATATTGATATTTTAAATACAAATATAGTTAAAAATGGAACTATTAGCGGAGATAATATATATCCATATATAATGTCTAAAAATGAATATCACGATATTGATACATTAAAAGATTTAGAATTAATTATTTGTTAATTCCATATTTAATTTTTCAAAAAAAAATAAAATATTTGTTAATTCCATATTTAATTTTTCAAAAAAAAATAAAATATTTGTTAATTCCATATTTAATTTTTCAAAAAAAAAATAAAATATTTGTTAATTCCATATTTAATTTTTCAAAAAAAAAATAAAATATTTGTATATATTATAAAATGAAAAGTCCAAGAAGTGTCCGAAGTGTCCGAAGTGTCCGAAGTTCAAGCAATAAAAGTGATACCAATACTTTAATTGTGTGTGTTTTAGTTATTGCTTTAATAGCAATTGGTTTATATTACGTTATTACAAAAAATAATAAACCAGTCGAAGGTTTTGAATCTTCTCCAATGGAATTAAATAATCTTGTAGAAAAACCAAACCCAAGAGGTAATCAAGTAGTTTTAGTATTATTCTACGTTGACTGGTGTCCACACTGTGTCAGCACTAAACCAGAATGGCAAAAATTAGTTTCTAAGATGAATAACCAAAAAGTTAATGGAGCCAATGTTAAAGTCCACGCTTGTAATGCCGAAGGATCCGCGGTAGAAAAAGAATTCGCTAACGAAAACAACGTCCAAGGATACCCAACTATTAAATTATTAAAGGAAAATGACGTTGTTGAATACAATGGTGCCAGAAATGCGGACGCATTAGAAGAGTTCGTTAAAAATAACGCCAACTAATTTTCTATTTTTTAATATCTTTAGTATTATCTATTTCTTTAGTATTATCTATTTCTTTAGTATTATATATTTCTTTAGTATTCTCTATTTCTTTAATATTTTTATCTATAGTATTTTCAATTATAATAGGTAATAATTCTTTAGTGATATTATAACCTTGTTCTATAAATTTTATTTTATTTTCTTCTGATAAAGAGAATTCAGTATATTCGTTTTCTTTCTTGAGTATTATTGTTATACTATTTTTCTTTTTTTTCTTTTTTTTTTTTTTTTTTCTTTATTTTTTTTTTTTTTGTTT
>Ga0206131_10007930_pt1 | contig 10538 bp, 8 predicted proteins | sample Helgoland_Spring_FD_148636 | JGI IMG/M metagenome (GOLD analysis project Ga0206131, IMG submission 148636) | Pelagic subsurface seawater microbial communities from Kabeltonne, Helgoland, North Sea - Helgoland_Spring_Bloom_20160517_1 | ecosystem: Environmental > Aquatic > Marine > Epipelagic ... | reverse complement strand
ATACGTTATACAATACTAAACGATAATCTTTATAAGTCGTTTTACAAGATTCTTTTTGGCAGACATGCAACCATTATATTAGAGACAGTCTAATCTTACGTCTCACCTTATCTTCGTCTTCAAATAGAAACACGTTAAATGTTGCATATGTGTTGTTCGGCATATCTATCGTAGTCGTTATTCGCGACAACAATTTTATATCTTCCAAATATACCATATAACAAATCAGACCATTATTTTTCACGATCTTATCAAACACTATACCTCTATGTAAGTCGCGCGTAATGGTATCATCGTCAAAGCATCTCCGAACTACTTCACAGTCGACTTGCACTTTACGTATTAATCTCATAGAACGGTTGATATATTCCAATTGTTCTACCCACCCGTTATAGAAGTTGGTTGCATCGTCGCTTCGTTCAGTTATCATTTTCTGCGTATCGAGTAATATCATTTGGTTCAATAAATCAACTAACCTACGAATCGGACTGGAAATATGTATATACGCCTTTATTTTGTTAGTAGCAATACTATTTTTTTTGAATGATGTTATATTCATAAGTTCGTGGTTCAAGTCGGTTTTATCGTCAAACATTAAATAATGCCCTGTAGTATTATTCCATGTTCGTATAATCCGTGCGCAGTCCTCGGTAATGTCATCGTCCAATACAGTATTTTTTTCATTAACATTGAATGTAACAGACCGAAAAATGCCTGTTTTCAATCCCATCATTGATAATCCAGTATACGCGTTCAATTGCACCATCCAAAATGACACCAAATCGTGACTATTACGAACGCTTTTATCCATGAGTTCAGACAATGCAAACAATTTCTTATAACAAACATCGTACTTTGTCATTTTACTTTCTTCGTAAGCATAATTATGTGAAACATGAATGACTGCGTTATGGTATTGAATATTTCCATTCATTGCCCCATTACAATCAAAAAAGAAATCAGTCGCTACAACAAACCGGTCAGTATTTTGTCTGAGACTACATAAATTGTCAGACAATACAGTTGGTAACATAGGTCGCTTTCGGTCTGGTAAATATATACTAGACACTCTCTTACTGAATGCATTCCATAAACCAAGCGTCTCGAGCCACACGTATATGTTTGCAATATAGACCGATACTTTCCAACCGATTTGTTCGCCCAAATCATTATACATTTCTATAATACTAAGTCCGTCGTCCAAATCCCCACTGTTCTTTGGGTCAACGGTGAATACGTAATCGGAACGTCTATCGATAATATTGAACTTTGGATTATTTTCAATTTGCTTGATATAATCGTCGTTTGTCTTTTCTCTCAATGATACTCGTGTTTTATTTGAAAACTCGGTCAATGACACATGAACCCGCTTACAATATAACTGATATTCGTAGAACATGTCCAAGTTGTCTACGTCTCCCAATGTTTCGCGAATAATTCCGATAGGATGAACCTTATCCCAACTTGAAAACGAAAACACAATATATTTATTTTTGTGTGCCTTTGAGAACTTTTGCTTGATATCGTATGGAACTAAAAAGTGTGGTAAATGAATATCATCAGGTATACATTTATATAGCAGTCGGTTTTTCACATCTCTACCATATGTTCTATTGTTATCTAATTGTAGAATACCCGCAATCGTTATACCCGACCGGATCATGGAGTGTATGAATGAAATATTCTCGGTAGGTGTTCCGATATCACGTATTTCAAATACATCATCCATAAAATGTTTTTCTTTCAGTGGGTCAATCATTTTCAATGCGTGGGTTTCATCAATTGAAATCGTAGAAAAGTCTAATGGGTCGCAAAACTTCCATGATGTATATTGTCGGTTTTCTACGATTAATTTAATACGTTTCATGACTAAGCTATATTATATGAGCGACAGTATCTATTACATTTACAATTATACATTTAGAGACTATTTGTTAGTACTGTTATATGCCGCCAAAATATAAGTATGCGAAAAAGACAACATATGCAAATAAACCGACAAGTGTGTATAGTCATAATCTAACTACGGCAAAATATTTGATTATTGTAGAATCGCCGTCGAAGTGTAGTAAAATAGAAACATATCTTGGAGTAAATTACTGTTGTGTAGCAACGAAAGGTCATTTACGTTGTTTGAACGGGTTACGGTCGGTAGATACGAAAAGCACGTTTAAGCCCACTTTTTCTGAAATATCGGAAAAGAAAGCTCATATAAAAATATTAGGTGCTGTCATTGAAAAGTTCTCCCCAGATTGTATATTTTTGGGTTCTGACGATGACAGAGAAGGCGAAGCGATAGCATGGCATATTTGTGATATATTTGGTCTATCAATTGAGAACACCAAGCGCATAATATTTCACGAAGTGACCAAACCCGCGCTTGAAACTGCAATTGTTAATCCCGTTCGCATAAATATGAAATTAGTAAACGCACAGCATGCCCGTCAGGTTCTCGACGTTATCGTTGGATATAAAATATCACCTTATTTATGGAAATATATATATCGCAACAAGGAGAACTCGTTATCTGCTGGTAGATGTCAAACCCCGGCATTGCGATTGGTATATGATAATGAGAAGCAGGTCCGTGAAATAGAAGCAACACATAAAATAACTGGTACGTTTTTTACAAAACGGATTACATTTTCGCTATCAAAAGAGATGAAAACTGAAGAACAGGTTCTCAATCATCTAGAAAAATCAAAGAAACATATTCACAAATTACAATTACAAGAACCGAAAGACCTTATCAAGTCTGCTCCAGTTCCATTCCACACATCGCGCTTGCTACAAACTGCAAATAATACACTAGGATATTCACCTAGCGCAACAATGCAAGTGTGTCAGCGATTATATCAAGATGGTTTTATTACATATATGAGAACCGAAAGCACAAAATACAGCGAAACCTTTTTAAAATCTGCAAAAGAATATATAATATCCGAATATGGTTCTCCTTCATACGTAAAAAATGATGAAAAACTTAAACTATCAAATGAAAATAATCCGCATGAAGCAATACGTGTAACTAGTATCAAAATAAGAGACATTGGATCGTGTAATGATACTAGACTACAAACATTGTATAATCTAATATGGAAAAACACTGTCGAAAGTTGTATGTCGGATGCTAGTTACAAGTCACATAAGATTACCATTTCTGCACCAGAAAACACACAATATACAAATATTGTAAATGTGCCAGTATTTATCGGATGGAGAAAAGTATTTGAAAAAGATGACGAAGATGTAAACGCTACACTTTTGTTCTATAGAAGTGTTGCTGATGCAGACAATGCCCTCCAATACCACAGCATTAATAGTGAGGTGGTCGTTCATACCGGGCACAAACATTATACTGAGTCTAGTTTGATACGTAAGTTAGAAGAGTTAGGCATTGGACGCCCGTCTACGTTTGCGAGCATCGTAGAGACAATCAAGGAGCGAGGCTATGTTCTTGTTACTGATATTAAAGGGGAAACGCATAATTGTAACGAATACAAATTAAGTGGTTCTCAAATAGAAAAAAACACTACTGAAAAGGTATTCGGTAACGAAAAGAACAAATTGGTAATACAAGACGTAGGGGCATTGGCACTGGAGTTTCTAGTTTCTCATTTTGAAAATCTATTTTCATATGACTATACGAGAACCATGGAAGATAAACTAGACGATATTGTCAATAATTCCGATACAAAGTGGCAAGACTTATGTAGAAACTGCTATCAAGATATCAAACTTATGTCTGCTGACTTGAATAACCTCACCAAACAAACGTATCCTATCGAACCCGGATACATTTACATGATCGAAAAGTATGGTCCAGTTATACAGCATACAACTGAAACCGGAAATATTGAATATATACCCGTAAAAAAAAGTATAAATGTTGATTTCGCCCGTATGAAAGAGGGAAAGTATAGTGTAGAAGAATTACGAGACTATGTAGAACGTTCATTGGGAGAACATAAGGATAAACCTATATTATTAAAACGTGGTCCATATGGTATTTATGCAAGTTACGATGGAAATACGTTCTCAATGAAAACTATCAATAAAGAGTTTGATGAGTATGACAAAGAAGACGTTATATCACTAATGGAAAAACCCAAACATATGAATATTTTACGTGAACTGAATGCGTATACATCGGTACGACGCGGTAAACATGGAGCCTATGTGTTTCACCAAACTCCAAAAATGAAAAAGCCATCTTTTTTTAATATTAAGAAATGTCCGCATGGATTTTTGAATAGTTCTGAAGATGATATGTTAACATGGCTACAAGATACATACAACATCGAGTTCACATAAGAAAATATAATGTTATTATAACAATGGAATCAATAATAAAGGCTTTAGTTGATGCATTCTCAACCGATAAAGGGATTTCATTTATTATCGTGGGATTATATGTTTTATTTTTCAACTTGTTACAACTACGTTCTCTATTCTTTCCATCATTAATGATAATTGCGTTAATAAATGTGATTACGTCGTTTGGCATTGCAAAAATAAGTGAAGGAATATTATTTGTAAGGCTATACGGGTTCTTGGGACTACAAGCAATAATGACATATTTAATGCCCAATATAAATGGATTATGGATTTTATCGGTTATAGGCAGTTTCTTTTCCATTACTCGCGGAAATGTTCTCACATATTTCCCACATGCTTGTATTATAATATCACTTGTGTTATTTGCGCTTGCATTCAGCACTATGATAATACCTATTTCTACAACATTTCAAACACAAGGTATGAGAACCGGAGAAGAACTAAGATTGCCAAAGAAATATGCGGATAGTTTTTACGGCCATGTATTTGAGTTGATTGTGAATATTATATTATCAGCAATCGTGGTATTACCGTATATATTTTTCAAGATCTATATGACTCACCCAGACTGCGCGTCTAATATAAGAACCGGAATCAAAATAGTATTCATCTGTTTATCACTATACACTCTTACCAAGGCAAACCATATGTACGCAGACTCGATTGGATTTTTAGATTTGCCTCGTTTTGCAACAACAAAATAAGATTACGTTCAAAAACACATAAATATATGTGGTATGTTCTCTATACTACATATATGAAATATTACGAAACAAGTTATGAAGACTACGTTCAGGCAGCAACTACATATAATATGCATCCTGAAATAGATGGTTTTATCGACAATTTACCTGAAGACATACATTATTTGAATAATCTCATGATTTATGGTGCATCTGGGACTGGAAAATATACTCAGGTTCTCCGCATTATAAATAAATATAGTCAAAGCGAATTAAAATATGATAAACGTATTACCGCGATTACAGACAAGCAACAATACAAATATCGTATAAGTGATATACATTATGAAATAGATATGGCTATGTTGGGATGCAATTCAAAACAGCTATGGAACGAAATATTTTCGCAAATTATAGATATTGTCAATGTGAAACAGAGTAAAGTTGGGATTATTGTGTGTAAAAACTTTCATATGATACATTCCGAGTTGTTAGAAACATTTTATAGTTACATACAGCATTACAATCATTCACAAACCAATATCCGTATAATATTTTTCATAATAACAGAACATATTAGTTTTATACCAAACAACATACGGCATGCATTCTCGGTGTTGAATGTAAAGCGTCCATCGAAAACTGACTATATTCATATAACTAAGAATAACGATAATCTATACAGTGATACAAATGCCCCCGAAACGTTTGTAGAGAGAATTGCACATTCAAAAAATAAAATACAAACCGATAATAATGAAGCCGATTATAGTGTACCCGATTATAGTGTATCGGATAACAGTGACATTGATTATATATTCAGCACAATATCACCATGTGAAATTACAAATATCAAAGAGACCCGTTCATTTCCATTGTTGGTTAGGGAGGTGAATGGTGAACTTCAAACCCAAGTATTACCGAATGACATATTTAATATAGTATGTGATCAAGTTCTACGAAAAGTGCATTCTATACACGCAAATGCCCCGTTTAATTTTATGGCGTTTCGAGACGACATATATAACATTTTGACATATCACTTGGATATTCATGAAGTAATTTTGTATATTATAACTCATATTACCGAAAACAAGTTACTGAATGCAGACGGAATAACTGATATTATGCAACAAACATACCCCTTTTTCAAATATTATAACAATAACTATCGACCCATATATCATTTAGAGAGTATATTACTGTATATGGTAAATAAACTGCAGGGGTATAATGAATTATAGTAAAGCATGTAAAGTTCTAGACATAGATCCATCGGAAAAAGTATTTGAAGAATTAATACGTAAAAAATATAAACTGAAAGCGCTCGAATATCACCCCGACAAGAACAAGTGTGTAAATGCAGCGGAGCTGTTTCAAGAAGTACACGATTCATATGAGTTTTTATTACAACATGAAGGATATACCGATGACGCGCGAACCGAAATGAATTATTCCAGTGTATTGTATAATTGTTTGACGTCGTTATTAAATGGCGAAACCGATAATATTATATTATGTGCTATTTTCCGAAAAATTACATCATTGTGTGAGACGAAAGCATTATCTGCATTGGAAGGGCTAGAAAAAAACATGTTGTTAAAAATATACAACCTTTTATGCAAACACCGTGAAACGTTTCATATTAGTCAGGAGTTTGCAAACAAATTAAACGATATTATACTGTCGAAGCATAGTAAGGACGAATGTGTTATTTTGAACCCTTCATTGCAAGACCTCTTGGACAGTAATTTATACAAATTATCACATAATAACGAGGGCTTTGTAATACCACTGTGGCACGAAGAACTTGTATATGATACGAGTGGTGGCGATCTTATTGTCAAGTGCTTTCCAACCCTACCTAACAACATGCATATTGATGAATACAACAATATCCACTTGGAAAAAGTATTTGAATTATCAGAAATATGGAATGAAGAAATACTTACTGTCGACGAGATACCTGGTATCCGTATTCGAGTAAGTTCATTATATATGAAAAAAGAGCAAATACTCATATTTCAAAATATGGGTATTCCAATAATTGACACGAAGCATATTTACAATAACGCAAAAAAAGGGTTTGTTTATATACGGGTTAAAATAATATCCTAACTACTGAATGTCTAATATTCTAATATTACTCATTCTATGCGGCGGCTTTCTTGACTGTCTTCTTCTTGACAACCTTCTTCTTGACTGGCTCGGGCTTTGGCTCAGGCTCAGGCTCAGGCTCGGGCTCTTCCTCCTCATCGCTGTCTTCCACTGCGGTTTCAACCTTTACTGGTTGTTCAATTGGCTTTTCGTCATCGGAAGCGTCGTCGGCGGTAACAAGAGGGGCGCTCATTGTCTTGATGTCTTCACTTGACAACTGAATGTGACACTTACCAAACACACTCTGGATTTCTGATGGCTTCACAACACATTGATTGAGCTTCCATGTGATACCCCAACCTTTACCGCCGAACCAAAGTCCTCCGCACTGAAGAACACATGCTACGTTGCTCTTCTTGGGGACAAAATCAAGAGGGGACATATTTTCATTTTCGCAAGGGAATAGACGATCACCTTGGGTATCATATACTTCAACCGACCACTTATTGTTGTAGCAAGGAACCTTTGCACGAAGAGTTGGAGGTCTTGTATAGTCTACCTTCTTGGTAAGCTTATCCTTAGAATATTTCAAGAAAGGGAAGAATGTATGCTTTGCTACTTCGCGAGACATTTCTTCACCAAACCAGACTTCGCTGTATTTAACAGCATCGTCCAGAATCTGGTTTTCAAACTTTTTCAATTTATCAAGAAAGTCGCGAGAAGCGGCTGTGGAATAATCTTCATTAGGGAAAACAAGGGACATGCTATACTTACCGTCTGATTCGCCCTGGTCGTTCACGAAATCTGAAATACCCCACGTCATGAGAAGAGGAGTAGACACATGTAGTGAGCGATTTGATTGGGTGCTGATAATGCTGATAGACTTTCCGCCGCGCTCATTTACGCGAGGCTGCATGTAGCGGATACTGGAAGGCTCCCAGGTGGTAGGTTCGATGACGAGAGTAGAAGACGACATTATATATATCTGTGCTGCTGGTTATGAGTTATACTAGAGCCACGTCTTTAAATCAATTTTCTAAAGTATTAGCAAACATCGTGTTCTCATGACAAGTATATGTCAATATTCTCTGCATACAAATAAGAAGGTTTAGGAAAACGACATAAAAGTTTTTATACGGTATATTCAATTGGAGTTATATTCGGATATTGTATATGGAAAATGAAATCACTACTCACAATACGGATAATAAGCCACCAAAGAAACGAAAATATGCAAAGATCGCACAACCAGAGTTCTCATATGCGTCATATTTACAAGAGAATATAGTCATTTCAAAATACAAAATACCCGAACTAAAAGATATATGCCGCAAAGAGGGGCTGCGAATATCGGGAACAAAGGGGGTTCTAGTGACAAGAATAAATGAACACATGAAACAAATATCCGGTGCCATAAAGGTTCAACATTGTTATAGAAAACATATGGGCCGAATATTCTTTAGAAAGAGAGGACCCGCTTCATCTAACCGAGAAATCTGTGTGAATGCTACTGACCCGGTTACACTAGAGCCGCTCGATGAAATAGAACACGTTCAATTTTATAGTTATGATGATAAGGGTCAAATATACGGGTTTGATATATCAACATTAATCGGCATTCTTAAAAACAGTCATAATAGTGAAATTATGAACCCATATACCCGCGCAGTCATTTGCAAAAAGGTGACAAATGATATCATATTAACATACAACATTACATGTATCATACACAGTGCGTTCCGTAAAGACAACGAAATCTACGTATCAAGAACCGTAAGATTTAGACAATATGCTCGCCCCAGACCGCGTGTTATTGTGAGTAACTTCAATCAGTACCGCCCACGCGTTAATTATACCGCCATACAAAACAGTGGTCAATTAGATCAACTAAACCGCATTTCTCGTATGAGAGAAGAAAACGTTGAAACCCGTGTGCAAAACTTATTTATGGAAATAGATTCACTTGGTAATTATACGAATGCAGAATGGTTCAATGAGCTTACCCGAAGACAATATATTATGTTATACCGTATGTTATATGAAACATGGAACTTTAGTTCTCGAATACCATATGATTTGCAAAGACGTATTTGTCCGTTTTATAATCCGTTTGATGGTATAGTAGAACGATCTCGGTCTGTAAATGATATCACATATGATAATGCACAAAAAATGTGTCTTATTGTTCTTGAGAACTTTGTGTATTGTGGAATTGATATTGAAATACGAAAAATCGGAACAATGCACGCATTATCCGCACTTACTCTGGTCTCACAACCAGCTAGAGAAGTTCTCCCATGGCTGTATGAATCGGTGGCATAGTCTTCCTAAAACATTTTGGTAGTTTGAACTCAATTATATTACCATACATGACCTTACAATAACCAATAATATATATAATGGGTGTAAAACACTTAAAAAGAACCCCTATTACTATGTATATTACCAAGAATGGTTAGAGCGTCCAAGTCATCCGAAAAAGCAACTACCCCCAAGCCCACCAAGAAGACTACCAAGTCTGTCCCCAAGGAAGCCCCAGTGGAGGCTCCTGCCAAGGCCGAGCCCGTCAACGAGGTCACCGTCGCAGAGCCCGTTGAGCAGCCATCTACTGCCCTTAAGATGACTGAGTTCTCCGCCAAGCTTCAGCAGCTTACCACCCTCTTCTCCAACGTGAAGACCGATTTCAAGACCCTTGAGAAGGCCATCACCCGTGAGATGAAGAACGCAGCCAAGGCTGCCGGCAAGAAGCGCAAGTCTAACAGCGAGCGTAAGCCCACTGGTTTCGTGATGCCCACCCGCATCAGCGACGAGCTTGCCAAGTTCCTCGGCAAGGAGATTGGAACTGAGATGTCCCGCACTCAGGCCAGCAAGGAGATCACCGAATACATTCGCGCACACAGTCTTCAGGACAAGGACAATGGCCGCATCATCCACCCCGATGCCAAGCTCGTCAAGCTCCTCAACTACGACAAGGACCCCAAGGCGAACGAGCTCCACTACTTCAACCTTCAGCGTTACTTGAAGCACCACTTCGCCAAGTCGGTTAAGGCTACCGCCTAATTACATAACAAATGTCCTAACAACTAATACATAAGCAAATCAAATATTTCTTTATGTATTCATATTTTTTCAAATACTTTTCATAATCGATAGTAAAAGTCCAATTGTGTAAACTAACATAAAAACAATACCCTATGTATTATTACAGCATGCAACCTGCACAACAACTAGATATTCACCGACTATTCGATAGTTACAAGCAAAATAACGATATTTGTCTATGTATCATAACAGCCGGTATAGACAATGCTTATCATTCATCATATGTAAGGACGTTACTTTCTACCCAGCTGCTATTGCTAGAAAAAAATATAAAACACGCGATTGTGTGTACTGACTTCAAAAACAACAAATATACTA
>Ga0206131_10007925_pt1 | contig 10543 bp, 13 predicted proteins | sample Helgoland_Spring_FD_148636 | JGI IMG/M metagenome (GOLD analysis project Ga0206131, IMG submission 148636) | Pelagic subsurface seawater microbial communities from Kabeltonne, Helgoland, North Sea - Helgoland_Spring_Bloom_20160517_1 | ecosystem: Environmental > Aquatic > Marine > Epipelagic ... | reverse complement strand
GCCAAGACGCTGACGGTTCGTTGCATTTTGCTGATCTTGCTGATCTTGCTCATCTTGTTCATCTTGCTGTTTTTTCAAAACATCAGTTTAACATAGGGGATGGTAAAGCTAGGGCCGGTAAGTAAATTGTGAGCTTCCCGGCTTTAGCGCCCGGTAGGCCAGGTTTGCCCAGCGGCACAGGTTTTCCCTGGTGTCTCGCGGGTCGATAATTTCTTCAATTTCAAAGAACTCTGCCGATCTAAAAGGCGAGCGAAGCTTGTTAAGTCGTTCTTTTATGGCGGTTAGGTGGCTATCAAAGTCGTCCGCTTCTGCAAGTTCTGCCTTGTATGCAACCTCAATTCCTCCCTCGATAGGCAGTGAGCCCCAATCCCCGGATGGCCATGAAAAACGAAAGTGGTGGCTGCCAGGCTTGCTATTAGCGGCGCCGGCGACCCCAAAAGCTTTTCTGATGACGACGCTGCAAAAGGGTACCGTCGTTTGCCCGAGGGCCGCGAGGGCCTGCGACCCAAACCTGATCGTCGAGTGCTCCTCTGACTGTTTACCAATAAGAAAACCGGGACAATCAACAAGGTGTACCAGCGGCAGATGAAAAGTTGATGCAAGATCACAGTGTCTGATGAGTTTTCGGCAGGCATCTGCTGTCCAGGCGCCGCCGTAAATCATCGGGTCCTCGGCGAATACTGCCACAGGCACTCCGTCGAGCCGCGCGAGTCCTGTAATGATCGATTTCCCCCATTTTCTGCCGATCTCAAAAAACGAGCCGGCATCTACGACGGCACCAATGACTGGACGCATTTTGTAGACTTTTCTTGGGTTTTTGGGAACCACGTCCAGCAGGAAAGCCTCTTTTCGATCAATCGGATCGTGGTTGTGTACTCGCGAGGGAATGTGGTCAACGTTCTCGGGTAGGTAAGATAAAAATTGCTTCGCCATGGCGAAGGCTTCTTCTTCTGACTTCGCTTCGTCGTCGATGGCACCGTTTCGAGTATGGATTTTACTTGAACCAAGCTCTTCTTTAGTGACGTCGCCCAGACTTGCCCAGTCAACGAGCGCTGGACCAGCGATCATCATTTGAGCAGTGTCTTTGACGATGACAGAATAATGGGACGAAGACACTCTTGCTGCGCCGATACCCGCGACGCTGCCAAGGGCCAAAGAGACTGAAGGAGCAATACCTAAATGTCCGACGATAACTTCCCAGCCTGCCACCCTAGGGATATAGGTTCGGCCAGCTGTTTCTATGGTTTTCACCGAGCCGCCGCCGCCCATGCCATCAACCAGACGTATATGTGGCAGCCTAAGCTCAACTGCCAGGCCCTCAGCTTGTAGTCTCTTGCCGGCTATAGAGGCGTCTGCCGAACCGCCACGGACAGTGAAATCATCACCTGACACAATAACCGGTTTGCCGTCTATTTCAGCGGTACCAAAAATGTAGTTCGAGGGCGTGAAAGTCTTAAGGTTCCCGTTCTCATCGTATTCTCCTACACCGGCCAGCTTGCCTATCTCGTGAAAGCTATCCTGGTCTACTATTTTGTGAACTCGTTCCCTAATGGTTAGTTTCCCGAACTCGTGTTGCCGGGCGACTTTTTCGTCCCCACCCATCTTTTCTGCCAGGCTGTTGCGTAAATTTAATTCGGAGATTTCTTTTTCCCAACTCATGTCGGTTCTCGCTTGTTCATTGAATTCTTCGCTGATCATAGCAATTTCAGGAATCTCTGGTTAACGTCTTTTTTTGGAGGCTTGGGTTGCACAAGTACGCTAAGCAGATATTCGTGGCAGGGCCGTGCGGGTGCGCTTTTTGTCCTAAAAAAAACCCTTTTTGTCAGCGCTTCCTTAGGTACACTTCTGTCCTGCGACCGCTAAATGAGAGTTTTTTGTGAAAGAATATCGACAACACAAATTTGAAGTGCCGGAGGGTGCTACCGAAATTATCCTGGTGCGCCATGGAGAGTCGCGAGCGGCCACGACTGATAATCCTTTCCCGCTGGTCAACGGACAGGGTGATCCTGAGTTGGCACCCCAAGGTCGGCAGCAGGCCGTCGCTGTTGGTGAACGCCTGAAGCATTTTCCGATCAATGCGGTTTACGTCACCAGTCTGCAGAGAACGGTAGAAACCGCCGCACCCCTGTGTGCCCATCTTGAAATACAGCATAGGGTAGAGCCGGATTTACGAGAAGTTCATCTTGGGGATTGGGAAGGCGGTAAGTTTCGTATCATGGCTCATGAAAATCACCCGCTTTATATAAAGATGCATGAAGAGGAGCGTTGGGATGTCATTCCAGGCGCTGAATCAAGGGAGGCTTTGCAAGAGAGAGTCGGTGGCAGCCTTCGTCGAATTGCGCAGGCCCATCCGAATGAATTAGTCGCCGCGGTTCTGCATGGAGGTGTCATTGGGCATATCATCGCTGAGGCGACAGGATCTGCGCCATTTGCCTTCAATGGGTGTGATAATGGCTCGATTTCCAGCGTCGTGATCGTCGATGGAAAAATGATTGTGCGTGGATTCAACGATGTCAGTCATCTCGGTAGCGTGGAGACGTTGGCGTCATTGCCCACCTGAGAAGCCTCAAACAAACTTAAATAAATTTGCCAGGGAAAGCGCGCATGAAAAATGCCTATGAACAGTTAACCGAACATTTTCGAAAAATAGGTGACCTGGAACATGTTTACTCGATCAGTTCATGGGATGAAGCGGCAATGATGCCCGAGGGCGGTGGTGCTGCGCGCGGTAATGCGATGGCAACCCTTGGGGTCGTAATTCATGAAATGCAGTCCAGTGAAAAAATAGGGGAGTGGCTGGACGCCTGCTCGAATCTTGATTTGAATGATTGGCAGGGGGCTAATATACGCGAGATAAAGCGCGAATATGACAGTGTGACTTGTTTGCCATCGGGTCTGGTTCACGCCACCTCGCTCGCGTCGTCCAAAAGCGAACAAGCATGGCGAAAGTGCAGGGCAGGCAATGACTGGCAAACCATGCAGCCGTTACTTGAAGAGGTGGTTAACCTTGCACGGCAAAGCGCCGTTGTAAGAAGCGAAAAAACGGGTTTATCCCTTTACGATTCGCTGCTTGAGACATACGAACCCGGGATGCGTTCGGCGAAGGTCGACCAGTTGTTTACTGGCCTTAAGGACTTCCTGCCGGGTTTGGTCGATCAGGTTGTAAAAAAGCAGTCACGAACGCCGCTTTTGACGATGGGAAATAATTTCTCAATAGATAAACAACGAAACCTGGGTGTCAAGGTCATGGGAATCCTGGGTTTTGATTTTGACCACGGTCGGCTGGATGTTTCCCACCATCCGTTTTGCGGTGGTGTCCAGCAGGATGTGCGTATCACTACTCGATATACGACAGAAAACTTTGTGGAATCACTGATGGGCGTGATTCATGAAACTGGCCATGCAATGTACGAGCAGGGCAGGCCCCAGGGGTGGGAAGGGCAACCGGTTGGTGTCGCTCGCAGTTCTGGTGTTCACGAGAGCCAGTCGCTGTTGATGGAAATGCAGGCTGGAAGGTCACCGGAATTTTTGAAGTTTTTAGCACCGATAATTCGTGAGAATTTTGACGTCAGCGAGAACGAGGCCGGTTGGTCTGATGACAACCTGCATCGTTTATATACCCATGTAGAAAGAGGCCTTATTCGAGTCGATGCAGATGAGGTGACTTATCCGCTGCACGTGATCCTTCGCTACGAAATTGAAAAGGCGTTGATTGAAGGTGATGCGCAAGTTGCTGACATTCCTGAGCTCTGGAATAGTAAGATGAGTGAGTACCTTCAGCGTGATACTCGAGGTGATTACAAGGATGGGTGCCTGCAGGATGTTCACTGGAATGCTGGGTTGTTTGGTTATTTCCCGACTTACACCCTTGGAGCGATGATGGCAGCCCAGATTTTTGCAGCCGCCAAGCGGGCGATGCCAAGTCTGCTAGACGACATCAGTCGGGGTGAATTTAGTAACCTACTGAATTGGCTGCGTGAGAATGTGCACGGCGAGGGAAGTTTTTACTCTGTGAGTGACCTCCTTGTATCCGCTACGGGTGAAGACCTGAACGAGCGTTTTTTTGTTGATCACCTAAAGCAACGATATCTGGCTTAGTATTCATAATGCTGGGGTCGGTGGCCGAGACGTCGGACCGTCAAGTCCACCCGTAGCTACCAACTTCATGGCTTGCGCGAAGCGCAAACATGAAGGGCGCCAGCCAATTCGCGAAGCGAAATGGCGAGAGCCGGTCTACCCTCTCGCGACGCTTTGTTCCCAAACCGTGCCCAATTCGCGCCCAAAAGTCAGACCTTCTTAAGCAACTCACCCGGCTCAATCTCAAAATAATCACACAAAGCACTGATCGTTTCCGTGTTCGTGTTGTAACCCGGCACGTTTGAAATCCTGGTCAATGTGGGCCGCGATATTCCCGTCTCATCACTGACTTCATTCAAGGTAATCCGACGTCCTTCCTTGAAGGACTTCTCATCTAGCGCCTGTTTAAAAAGGATGCGTATCAAACTCTAACCTCGCCAATGAATCACTTGTGATCCCTGCTGCCCCGTTAACTTTCATAGCAGGGCTATTTGATAAATGTTCGGCAACCCCTTGTTCGCAGGGTCGCCTCTCAAAAAGGCCATGAGATCACGCCTTTCAAACAAATTGACCCGGAGTAGTCGTAATATCTGTTGCATGCATTTCTGCAATTTCGATTGGAACTTGATGAAGGCAATCAACAAATAGATACACATCGCGATCCAGATTTGAGTCAACACCGCATTCTTACTCGTGCCAAAAAATGACTTGATCTTCAGGTTTTGCTTTATCCATTTGAAGAACAATCCTACCTGCCACCGCGACTTATAAATATCTGCTATCGGCTTTGCTGACAATTTGAAATTGTTGGTCAGGAATACGTAATGTTTTCCCGTTATCGGATCTCGATAGCCAATCCGGCGGACCTGATCGGGACAACTCTTAGCCGTTATCATGCCAGTAAACTCAATGGTTTGATCACACGTTAAGCTTTTCTCTTTTAGCAATGATCGACGATAAACCACCCGGAATTTAGCATTTTTTTGAAACGCGTGACAAAGAATATTCCTTTATCAGTCAACTGCTTATACCAACTGTAATCATTGTACGCCTTGTCAATAGCGACAATACTACCCTTGGGAAAGTTCAACGTTCGCCCCACCTTAATGTCGTGTTTTTTCCTCCAGTAATGGTGACAAACTCGGGTAAATAGCCAGCTTGATTCAAGCGAACATGTAACTTCACAGCACCTTTTGTTGTGCGGAAATCTGCCCATGGGAACGCATACAAGCAGAGATCAATGGTCGAGGCATCAAGTGAGTACAACGGATTAGCAAACTTGAAATTGTGACCCGGCGCGACCGACGGGCAACGTTGTATCAGTCTCCCGAAAAGTGCCTCGTACAATACTGCAGGCTTGTCTTCATTGGTTCCGGCAAGATTAGATCGAGACATCTTTGCACTACCCAGGCGATAAAGTCGATGGGTCTGGGCAGACAGGTTTTCAACAATATCACGCAAACTATTACGCCCTGATAGTTGACCCATTGCCATGGCGACAAATTGTGACCATCGCGTCGCTGTACGAAATTAACGGCCGCTATGATGCTGTTTTGCGAGGCTCTCGAATTCATGTCTCGGCAGAAGTTTAAGGAGTTGTGAAAACACAGTATGTTGATGACCCAAGGCCTGATTCTCCCTATTTTTATGGTATTTTTTTCGCAAAAAAATTGTAACAAATCTGGTGGGTTTCAGGCCTTGTTTTTGGTTCTTAACGGGACAGCAGTGATAGATTTTAACAAAGTGGCCCTAATAGAGTTGTCTTTGGCGACTTTATCGTCACTTGAGAATAGGAACTGTTAAACGCATTTCCCCAAGATCGTTTATCGTTACTCATTGTTTAGTTATGTCACGATAGAAGTTTTCATGCGCGCCAATAGCCAGCAAAGTCAGCAACTCCGGCTCATAACTGTACGCCAGTAGATACTGTTGGGCCTTCACTTTGAATTTGAGCACTCTGATGCTAGCCAGGTCCCCTTTTTTTAAGGCCCCAGATTCAGGCGAGGCTACTAATTTCCTGACAGCTCTATCCAGGGCTGTTTTCTCAGCTGCATGTAGTTTCTTCGCCTTGCGTCTGAAGCTACCCGTTTGGACGACCTTCATCCAAAATCGTAATCGGTGACATCGGCAGCTGAAGCCTCTTCTTGGCTGACGAGAATATCCCTGACAAAGCCAAGGGGTAGTTCCGGGTTTTCCTCAGCGATCTTCCCGATTTGCGCCCAGTATTCGATTTGTCGGGGTGTAGATCTGTGAAGCGCCTTCCCCGTGGCCGTGGCGGCGTTAATTAGCTCATCAGATAGCTTTATCGATCTAGACATTACAAGAACCGTTACTGGCGAGACTGTAGCATACCCGAGCAGGTGGCATTATGCGACCTAAGGAATCATAATGAGCCTTTCTACCTCGAGAAAAAGAACGATTAAACGCCTTTATCGAGTAATCGGCCGTCAATGGTGGTGTTCACAATTGTCGATGTGACGTCATCGATTGGACGCGCTTGCTTCTCAAGCGCGAGCCGAGCTTTCGCGACATTTTTACTCGACAAGTATTTGGCGGTGGTGTCAATCCGAAGGTTGAAGTGGTGGTCTCATGGCGAAGATAAAAGACGTGTCGAGCATGCCTGTAGAGCGCACGTTCCGGGAAAACATTGGTTCTTTGAAGCGTTTTTTGCGACAATTTTTTGCGCCACCTGCAGATGTTGATCATCCTGCGTATACTGCATTGCGTCTTTGATGGTCACATTGTTTTGACTTTTGCCCATGGAATCTCCTCCTCGAACTGCAGTTTCATACCGCTAGGTTCTGAATCACTGAATGCCGCAAGGAAAAGTTTTTCAAAATTTCTTAATGCCTCCCACGCTTTGCGATTGGCGGGCACTTCAACGTTGCCTGGGGACAGAGGGATCAGGCTGGTAAACTGATAGGTACCCTGCTTGTATTCCTCGGGCGGAATGGTGCAGCATAGGCCTATCGGCCGGAGTCCGGATTCCGGATTCCGGATTCTAAAGACAAAACATTGAAATTCGAATACTCAATTCATTCAATTCATTCAACTCATGGACGAAGCCACAGGAAAGGGGGGTCACAGGCAGCACTGTTCTGGTCAACCTAAACAGGACACATTTATTTGAGTTTTTTCAAACTTCGCGGGTGACATATCGCCATTGCTCGAATGAAACCTTTGTTGGTTGTAGTACCGCATATAAGCAGTCACATCTTGTTTCATATGTTCACGTGTAGGCTCGGCCACTTTAAAAATCCAATCATGCTTTAAGCTGTCGAAGAATCGCTCAACAACAGCGTTGTCCCACCAAGCTCCAACGTCACCCATACTGGGCCTTATGCCATAGCCCTTGAGCAATTTGCCAAAGCCGTCCCCGGATGATCCTCAGAACCGCTCACCGCCGTCAGATCTGACCGACCAACAAACGATACTATTTAAAAATTCCAGCGCACTGATAACACATCGGTGACGGACGCATTCGGCCAGCGTCTGGATTCGAGGGCCGCATCATCCAGTTTTCAATCGTTGGTAAAAAATTTCCGATCACAGAACACATGTTTAGATGGGCTAACGCGGATGGCAGTTAACCGGCTGGAATCAGGATACTTTTCTCAGGGGGGAAAAGCGTGGTCATTTTTCCTAACCTCTGCTCACTGGACAATAGTCCCAATATGGGAAAAAAATTACCGGATGCGAATCATTGCCTTGTCAACACTCAAAGCATTCTGGACAGAAAATCCTCGATACATGGATGCGAAAGATCCTACGTTGGCCTGGCACCGACATACGCTGAAAGCAGATTGGGCCGCCCCCACCGAAGTGAAGCAGGGTTTTGGCAATGCAAGCATTCACAAAGACGGGCGCGTAGTGTTCAACATTGCAGGCAACAAGTACCGGTTGGTGGTGTGGATCAACTATGACTACGCAGTGGTCTATGTCCGTTTTATTGGCACCCACAATCACTACGACGAAATTGATGCACCAACTATTTAGCAAGAGACTCAATCCATGGATATCAAACCGATTAGAACCAAAGCAGACTATCGAGCTGTTCTACGGGACATTGAATCACTGATGGATGCAGAACCTGATTCCCCCGAGGGCGAAAGACTGGATGTGCTTACTACGCTTGTTGTGGCTTACGAGGCCAAGCACTTTCCCATGGAGTTACCGGATCCGGTCGAAGCGATCAAATTTGAGATGGAACGCCGCGGCCTGACTGTCAAGGATCTTGAGCCGATGATTGGGAAGAGTAATCGTGTGTATGAAATACTGAATCACAAACGCCCGCTCACTCTGAAGATGATCTGGAAGTTACATAAAGAACTGGGTATTCCCGCAGAATCTTTGATTAAGCCACCTCAAGCAAAAGCGATCTGACCATTAAGGGGGAGATTTTTCGTGCCCGTGCCGTGCCCAACTGACCTTGATTGACGTAATGAGCACCAACGAAGCAGATATAATCGTGCTTTGTTACTCAATGAGTGACAGGCGATGTAAGAAGAGGCTAGTAGAGGCTAGTAGAGGCTAGTAGAGGCTAGTAGAGACAAGTAGAGACAAGTTATCATTTTTACATTCATACTGCTGATCTCAGAGTCGCGCCCAAAGGGCGTCGAAGGAAATTTTCATCGCGCTGCTGATTCCCTCCGAATCCATGATGACCACCGTCTGGTAGTCTCCGCCCAGGAGTGAAATCATTGCGCACTTAGTGCCGTAGATTGCGACGTAGGAAGCTGCCTGATCTTTCTTGGTATCTTCTATCCATTTCCGGTCGGACAGTGGTTGGTCCTCCCCCCCCTCGCCAATAGCAAGAACATTGACATGGATGCCGGCTTTAACCCGCGCTTGGGTAAATCCTGGAAAGGGTCGGTAAAGGTACTTTCTGATTCGGCGGGATGAATAGACCCGGTAGTGCTTTTTCGTTGATTTACCGACAGTATCCAGAATGTCTCTTAAAACGTATTCAACGCCGTCATCTCCCTCGTATTGAAAGACGCTGGTTTGTGTCGTGTCTGGCATGATTGCCTGAAGGTTTGGCAGAATCTCCAGCTCCAGTCGGTCGGCGGCCTCATTGGTTTGTTGCTGGATAAGCCTTGCCCGTTTAACCAACACATCGGGTGGTTCGGCGCAGAAGAACTTTCGTTTACCCTGGGGGAAGTACGTCACCAACGACATGCTTCGCAGTCGCTTTAATTCCTCGTAAACGGTGCCTCGATTAATGCCTGCAGAGGAAGCGATATCTCTGATTGAACTGGGCCCCAGCTTTAGCAGGGTCAGATAGAGGTCTGTCTGGCGCGCTGATATACCCAGTTCTTTAAGAGTTTCATGAATTATCATGTCAAAAGGGTGCTGACAATAGTAGCTAGAGAAGCATAGTCTGCAAAAACAGTGGCTTTGTCTAGCGCTGACAAGTCAACTAATTCATGACACAAATTCATTTGATGATTTCGAGTCAACCCATCAAAATAAAGTCATGAATTTTTCTAGCATGAATGTTATCGAGGCAGAGGCCTTTGAGCGCGATGGATATATCGTCGTGCGAAACATGGTGTCTGTGGAACGGTGTAGTGAGTTACGCGCGATCGCGACCGATCATCTTAGGCAATTGATTGCGCCGATCGAGTTCGAGGTAGATGTTCGTTATCCGGGCGCGCCGCTCGATGTGAACTCGCCGGGTGCGGATACCTCGCGGCGCTTACTGCAAGCATTTGCCAGAGATGAAGCCTTCAGACTCTGGGCGCTTGATCCGGAAGTAAAGCACATTCTCGCCGCGCTTCTGCAGACCGGGGAAGATTTGTCTGTATCCCAGTGTCATCATAATTGCATTATGACTAAGGCGCCGGGTTTCAGCAGCGTGACCCTGTGGCACCAGGATAGTCGCTACTGGGCCTTTGATTACGAAAACCTGGTGAGTGTTTGGCTTGCACTGGGTGATGAGGATAAGACCAATGGTTGCCTGCGGGTCATTCCAGGATCACACAAGCTGTATCCTGATTCAGGAAGGTTTGATGCGGCGATGTTCCTCCGACCGGACCTCCTGGAAAACAAGTTACTGATTCAACAGGCCACAACGGTTGAGCTGGCCCCCGGGGATGTTCTGTTTTTTCATAGCCGGCTGTTTCATGCTGCCGGTCGAAACCTGTCAGACGAGACAAAGTTGTCTGTCGTATTTACCTATCACGAAGCGGCAAATAAACCGATCAGCAATACACGTTCGGCTCGATTCTCTTCCATCGTTATGTGATTTGTGGTGGTTCTAGCCGGGACATGACGTCCTCAAGAACGGATTGGCGTGAATGGCCTTTTCGCCAGGCAAAGCCAATGTCACGATAGAACTCTTCGATGGGTAAACGAATTGTGGTGATGTGAGTATTGTTGAGTAATCCAAGGGCCATGTCAGGAACCAGGGTGACGCCAAGGTCGTTGTCGACCATTTGCAGCAACATTTGCAAACTGTTGGCGC
>Ga0206131_10007924_pt1 | contig 10543 bp, 9 predicted proteins | sample Helgoland_Spring_FD_148636 | JGI IMG/M metagenome (GOLD analysis project Ga0206131, IMG submission 148636) | Pelagic subsurface seawater microbial communities from Kabeltonne, Helgoland, North Sea - Helgoland_Spring_Bloom_20160517_1 | ecosystem: Environmental > Aquatic > Marine > Epipelagic ... | reverse complement strand
GTGCAGAAGAGGTTGTCGGAGCCATTTATCCGGGAGCTGGATCCACTGAAACTTTGCTAGTTATTCTTGGTGTAGTTTTTTGGATTGGGTGGCATGTCATCACAGCTAAATCTGAGAGTGAAAAACTCTCAAGATTAGCTAAGAAAAGACATGGTGCAAATGATCATAAAAGCAATATTACCGACTGGTAATATAAAATAAAAATTTGGGCGCTACTTAATTGTGGCGCCCTTTTTTTTGATAAGAAAATATGGATGATAAAGAAAAAAACGAAGAGTTAAGACCAACTAAGATGAGAGGTGTGGCTTTTCCAAAAGCTAAATATGGAGTTATCATAGCTATAATAATTATTATTTTAGTAAATTTAATTTATTACAAAAATGAGATTATAAAATTTTTTACTTCTTAATTTTATTTATTGTTCAATTATCATTGACCAATCATCATTAATAGTAAATATTATTCTGTATACTTCGTTTATTTTTAATGAATTTTTATAAATTTTTTTAGTTATTGGATTTACAACAAAATATTCATTTGCTTCTTTAGTTAGATTTCCTACATACTGCTTATTATCATCTGCAATTGCTAAACAATATTTATCTGGAAAAAATTTATAAAAATTTTCACAACTATTTTTATCAAGTCCTCTTTGAGAAAAAATGAATAATTGCCTATTAAGTAGTGAGGTAATACTTTGATATCTATAAACAATCATGGGTTTAAAATTAATATATATATTTTGAGGTATTTTTAATGATGATGTTTCATTGGGGTTCAAAGGTATTATGTCAAAATTTTTAGTTATAGTCCCACTAATTTGGACATCATATTCACTTATATTTTGTAATCCTGAAAGCTCAATCCACTGATTTAAAAACTTTTTATTTAACTCTGGATAAACACTATAAAGTGCAATTATATTATCAAATGAAGTAGCAAAATTTTCATTATTTTTCATTCGAGTTATGGTGTTTTCATTTATTCCTGTTTTTTTTGAGGTGGTAACTTGTTTTTCCTTGAGAGATAAATCTTTCAGAAAATCTGAGATAATTTTTTTTCTAGTTTGAATTTGTTCGTCGACTTTTTTTTTTAAAGAATTATCTTTTTTTATTTCTTGTTGCATTTTAAGTTAATAATTAAATAATATTTAATATTATAAATAATATTATCTGTAATATATAATTTTTTATCTTTTACTAAAAACAAAAAAAATCATACTTTAATCTGAATTTTTAAAACAATTTCTACCAAGAGTTGTTCTTCAATTTTAAGTTGAAAAAAAATTTAAAATTATATTGAATCTCAATATCACAAACAATATGCTTATATCATTAATTAGACAACTGAGGAGATAAAACATGATCAAGAAAAAAGAGAAGTCTTCTAAATTAGTTAAGAATAAAAGTAGAAGAAAAGTTTTAAAAACTTTAGGTTCTGCTGCTTTACTAGCTGGTGCTTCAAATTTTTTACCTATGCCATGGATTAGAAAAGCTGATGCATCAAACCATATATTAATTGGTATACCTTCATCATTATCAACACCGTATGGTGTAGCTGATGATCAAGATCACTTAAATGGTACAATTATGGCCATTGAAGCAATTAATGCTAAAGGTGGAGTTCAAGGAAGAGAAATAAAAACTTTCGTTCCTGACTACGACAAGCTATCTGCTGAAAGTACACAATCGGCTATTGCAGCTTGTATAGATAAAAAAGTTCATGCAATTTCAAATGCATTTACTTTTGCTCCAATCCCTGGAATGGATACATCAACTAAATGGAAAGCTCCATATCTACAAGGTAATACTCAAAGACTTGCTACTGAAGAATTCAAAAAAAATCCTAAGAAGTATAGTCATGTGTTACAAACTGATCCATCAGAGGTAAATTATGGTTGGACTTATCCAATGTGGCTTGATGCAATGAAAGCAACTGGAACATGGAAGCCTGTAAATAATAAAGTTCACATAATCTCTGAACAAACTGGTTATAACCAAACAATTTTGAAAGCTGCAAAAGAGAGTTTAGCAAAATCTGGTTGGGAACTAGCTGGGGATACCCAAATTCAATATCCTGTAAATGATTGGGGGCCAGTAATCCAAGAATTAAAAAAAGTTGGCGCTGGTGCAATTATGTGTAATCACTGGATGGCGGCTGAAGAAGCTGCTTTTTGTAAACAGTTTAGAGCTGATCCTGTACCAGGAGCTTTAGTTTATGTACAGTACGGTGCATCTCAACCTGAGTTTTTAGAGCTTGGTGGAAGAGCAATGGAAGGCTTCTGCTGGAGTACAGTTCTAGGAGTTTATGGAGATAAAATGGGACAAGATTTTAGAAAAGCTTATCTAAAAAGATTCCCTGAGTTTGGAACATATAAGAAGAACACAATGGGACTTGTCTACACTGGTAATGGGTATGATATTGTAAATTATCTAGCTGCTTCTTGGAATGCTACTGGAGCTCTTGGGCTCAATGATGCTGATTTCAAGAAAAATTGTGACTGGATAAGAACAAACCCATTTAGAGGTGTTTGCGGAATGATGGACATGAATAATGAATATCAAGAAGCACTGCACTTTCCTGATAATGGATTTGGAAACCAATCAAACTCTCATGAAACTGGAATGGGACAATTGTTTGTTCAGGTTCAAAATGTTCAACACAAGATCATATGGCCAAATGATTATAGCGAATCTAAATTACAGGGCTGTGATTGGTGGTAAGATCTAGTTAACTAGTTTTAAAAGAGGGCGACTACTCGCCCTCTTTTTACATAAATCCTAATAATAGATAATGTAAGTATGAATAAAGAGTTAGCTAAAGATTTTTTTTCCTGCAAAAATATTAGCATTGACTTAGGCGGAAGAGAAATACTAAGAAATATTAATATTGATATAAAGCCAGGTGAAGTTTTAGGTATTATAGGACCAAATGGTGCAGGAAAAACCTCTTTAATAGAAATACTATCTGGCAGATACAAACAAAAAACTGGTGATGTAATATACAAAGATCAAATAATTAATAATAAACCTCTTTATGAAAGAGCGCGAATGGGTATTGGAAGAACTTATCAAACCCCTGTTGTACCAGAGGAATTAACTGTTGGTGAAACTCTTAAGGCTGCAAGACAATCTACTAAACCTTATTTACCCGTTACAGATGCAGAATATGCAGCAGATTTAGTAAAATTCAAAGTTAACTGGGATACAGACAATACAAAACTTGAAACTTTTAATAGAAGAAAACTTTTAATGACTAGTGTCTTAATGAGAGAACCAGATATTATTTTGATGGATGAACCTGCTTCTGGTTTAATAAATGCAGAAATTGATGAAATTGATAATACATTAAGAATGCTATCAAAAGAAATGAATATAGCAGTAATAATTGTAGAACATAGAATCGAATTACTAGAGACGATTGCTGACAGAGTTGTTGTAATGGATGCTGGAGAAATTATTGCAGAAGGAAATTTAGAGGATGTTATAAATAATCCAAAAGTAAAAGAAGCTTATTTTGAAGGTTAAATTTTATGAGTAATATTTTAGAAATTAAAGGTTTGTCGGCAGGTTATGGTCCTTTACGAGTAATTCATGATTTAGATCTTATAATCCAATCTGGTGAGCGTGTTGGAATTGTAGGATTGAATGGACACGGAAAGACAACTTTATTTTATGCTATTGCTGGACTTACTCACTGGCAAAGAGGGTCTATAAGAATTGGTGGTAAAGAAATTGGTAGAACTAGAAGTCAAGGACCAGGGAGGTACACTCATATAGTTGTAAAGGAAGGTCTTGCAATTATGCCTCAAGGAGATGAAATTTTTCATGGTCTTACCGTTGAAGAACATCTGGATAGTGGCGCATTCACTCCAGAGTCTTGGAAAAATAGAAAACAAAAAAGAGAGAAAATTTTAGAAATTTTTGAGCCATTAAAGAAATTAATTCACACCCCAGTTGGAAGGCTGTCTGGAGGAGAAAGAAGAATGGTTTCCATAGGTAGAGGAATGATGTCAGAAGCAAAACTTTATATGGCGGATGAACCTACATTAGGATTAGCTCCAAAAATTGGTAAAGGGGTATTAGAAGCTTTACTAAAAATAGATTTAAAAGACTCTGCAATGATTATTGCAGAGCAAACGTAGCATTGTTAGAGGGTAAAGTAGACAGAATTATTGGTATGCATGCTGGTAAACTTAAAGGTGAAGCTTCATCATCTTTATCAATGGGTCTAAAAAATTAATTATTATGAATGATATAATTTTTATAATCATCAATGGAATAACGGTAGCTTCCATATATGGACTTATCGCCGTTGCAGTATCAATTACTTGGTCAGCGTTAGGATTATTAAACTTAAGTTATGGTTTTATATTTTCATTTGCAGGATATGGAGCATGGTTAGCTGAAAGATATTTGTATGGAGAACCAATTTTTGTAATGTTCATGGGAATTGCAGCAGGAATTGTTGGTGGTGTAATGGTGTGCCTTCTTGTTTTTATCCCAGTCCACGATAAGCCAAATTTTACTATTAGAGGCATGATCGGAACATTGGCAATAAGTTTAATTGGAGGGCAAATTTTACTTCAAAATTTTGGACCCAAAGCAAAGCTACTTCCAGAGTTTTTTGGTTATGGTAAAATAAAGATTTTAGATGTCACGCTTACTGCTGATAAAATTGGGATAATTTGCTCATCAATTGTAATGCTTGTAATTGTTGTAAGATGGATGAAATCTAGCAGAAGAGGATTGGAAATTAGAGCAATGATGATGAATCCACATGCTGCAAGTATTGTGGGAATTGGAGTGCGTAAAACAGGAATTTATGTAATGGCAGTAACTGGTGCTATGACTGGCCTCTCTGCAGTCTTGCTATCTCAAACATATTATCTATCTCCGTTTAGTGGTCTAACTCCAATGATTAAAGGTGTAAGTATAGCTTTAATGGGTGGACTAGGAAGTGTTAGGGGAGCTGTTATTGCGGCAATTATTTTGGGATTTAATGAAGCGTTAACTTCAAAATTTTTAGGTGGAAGATATGTTTTAATGACTCAGTTTTTACTAATCATAATTGTACTTATTATTAGACCAAGAGGTATAGCGGGTATTTTAGATAAAGCGAGAGAAGCATGAGTGATATCAAACAAAAGAAAAATAAGACTTGGAAAAATCCATTGGCTGTTTGGGGATCTAAAGGTGGTAATCATGAGGTTCCTACTCCAGAATATAAAAATCCTCATCAAATTTGGAGAGATACAAAGGCTTTTAAAGTTCCAACTTCAAAAATTGGGAGATTTCATTACGAATATAAATCAACTAATCACGGAGAAAAAATTTGGAATAGGCTAAGATGGTGGCCCACTAGAAGAACAATATTATGGACACAAGGTGTATATAATAGAAAGAGTCTTAAACCAGAAAAAATTAGAAAAGATAAGAGACCAATATTTTGGTTCTTTAGTTTATTGTTTTTAGCAATAGCTCCTTTCATTTTGCCAGATGGTTATAAAAATAGTTTATTAACTGCTGGAGGAATTTTTGGAATCTATGCATCGATAAATCTTTGCTGGACACTTGTAATTGGAACTGCAGGAATATTCTCTTTAGCTACATATGCCATAGTTGGAATGTCAGCATTTTTAACTACTTGGTTGTCAATAAATTTAGGCTTACCATGGTGGATGTTGCCAATGATTGGTATGATTGTTGGGCTATGTTTTGGAATAATAATTGCCCTACCAGCTTTAAGATTAGATGGATTTTATTATGGACTTTTAACTCTAGGTCTAAACGAACTTTGTAGAGTATTTATTACAACTTCAAAAGCATTTGGTGCTGCATCTGGTGGATTGTATGGAGCTGATACTTTTATTAATGAAAACTGGGAACCTATGACACAAACTCTAGTACAGTATTACTCTGGATTTGCGCTATTAATTGCTGCACTTTTTTTATTTAGATTTGTAGATGCTAAAAGATTAGGTAGAATTCTAAAATCAGCACCAGAAAAAAAAGAAGCTTTCGCAGAAGCTTCAGGTGTTGACTATAAAAGGGCAAGAGTTACTGTCTTTTTAATATCATCAATTGCATTAGGATTTATTGGAGGGTTTTATGCTGCTTATTTTAGGGGCAGTGCTTTTGATATATTCTCTTTTCATACAGTAATCATGGGTTTAGCAATGATTACCATTGGTGGTATTGGAAGAGCTGATGGTGCTGTTGCAGGAACTTTAATTATAGTAATTATAGATAGAGTTCTAGTAGAACTTGGTCCGTATAGATATATCATAATAGGATTATTAATGATGTTTATAATTCTTTTTTTAAAGAATGGACTTTTTGGAATAAGAAAACAATTTAGAGATTGGAGAGATAAGAAAAAAGGTGAAGCAAGATCATCAAGATTAGAAAGAGGAGGAGAAATGTTACCAGAGCAAGCAACTGAGACAGACAATAAAGATGAAATATACAGAAAAAGATACGATAAAATGCAAAGAGAGTTTTTAAAAACTTTAATTTGTGATGAGATAATCGAAGAACACAAAAGTAAACCCCTTGGACAGCATAGTGAAGCTCTAGAAAGAGTTTTGTATTATTTTAGACGTGGAGCTATGAATGATAAATATGTTGTTAAGTGTGAGGAGCCATTTAAAAAATATAAAATCATGGCTTTATCTGGAGTTCGAGGAAGATCTCCACGTTTAGTTGAGGATAAAATTTACAATACTGTAGATGAAGCTTATCACGGATTATTTTTAAGACGTGTTCAAGATTTAATGGAGGCATAAAATGGCAGAAATAAAATTATTTGGCTACACTAATAAACTCTCGGTAAAACCTGGGGAAAATATAGATTTTCATGTATCTGCAGATGGAACAAATTCAGCAGACGCTCAACTAGTAAGAATTATTCATGGTGATGAGCATCCAAATGGTCCAGGATACATGGATGAGGAAATAGAATCTGATTTAAATGGAAAGTGGGATGTTAAAAAACAATTTACTCAACTAGGCTCTTTCTTAAGAGTAAATGATCCAAATAATTTATTGGCAATAGATGGAGATTTCACAATTTTTGGATATATAAATCCGTCTACTCCACATACAGGGGCTCATCAATGGCTTTTTTGTAGGTGGGATAACAAAACAAACAAAGGTTACGGTGTAGGTATAAATAAAGATGGTTATTTAGAACTTGTTGTAGGAGATGGTAAAGAAGTAGATTACCTAGTCTCAGAATTGCCTTTGGTTAAAAAAGTTTGGTATTTTGTTGGTGCAACATTCAATTATAAAACTGGAGAAGCAACTTTATACCAAGAAGGAGTTGTTAATCGTTACAATTCACTTTTAGGTAAAGTAGTTCCTTATGATTATAGATCTCATACCAAAACTACTTTTAGATTTAAGCAAGTAAATGATCCTCAAACTCCTTTTATAATTGCAGGAGCAATCGATGATCATGAACTTAGAGGTAAATTTGTTTCAGGAACTTATGCAGGTAAAATAGATAGACACGGAGTTTGTAACAAAGTTTTATCTAAAGAAGAATTAGACAAAATATGTCTTGGTGAACTTCCTGATAAAAACTCGTTGATTGCTTACTGGGACACAACTGAAGGACACACTGAAAATGGCATCGGTAATGATGTAATTGATGTTGGTCCAAATAAATTAAATTCATCGGGTTTTAATCACCCTGTTAGATGTATGACGGGCTGGAATTGGTCAGGAAAAAATGATTGCTTTAGACTTTCTCCTAAAGAATATGGTGGAATTGATTTTCATCCAGATGCAGTAACAGATGCAGGCTGGGATGTTGCTAAAACCTTTACATTACCTGAAAATTTAAAAAGTGGAGTTTATGCATTTAGATTAAGAGCAGGTAGTGGTAAAGGTTTGGGTGAAGAATATATTGTATTTTTTGTAAGAGCAAAAAATCCTAAGGCAAAAATTTGTTTTTTAGTGCCTACAGCAAGTTATTTAGCTTATGCAAATGAAAAATTAAGTTTTGAGGCACAAATAATTCAACCAATGACAGGCCAACCTCCAACAATAACAGATATTGATGTTGAGCAATATAAAAACCCTGAATTTGGTTTATCTACATATGATAGTTTTGCTGATGGAGCAGGTGTTTGCTTTACTTCTTATAAAAGACCTATCTTAAATATGAGACCAAAATATAGAACTTCAGGAATGGGAATAACTTGGCAATTACCAGCTGACTTATCTATTATTGGTTGGCTTGAACATCATTACAAAGATGCTTATGAAATAGTTACCGATGAAGATCTGCATAAAGAAGGTCTTGATGCAATCAAACCTTATAATTGTGTTATCTCTGGCACTCACCCTGAATATACTTCAGAAAAAATGCTTGATGCTATGGAGGATTTTGTAGCTGATGGTGGCAGATTTATTTACATGGGTGGAAATGGTTTCTATTGGGTTGTAGGTTTCTACGATGATCAACCTTGGTGTATGGAAGTTAGAAAACTTGATGCTGGGATGAGAGCGTGGGCTGCAAAACCTGGTGAATATTATATGCAGACAACAGGAGAACGAGGTGGCTTATGGCGTATGCGAGGTAGAGCTCCACAAAAATTCTCAGGTGTTGGATTTATTGCTGAGGGATTTGATACGGCAGAACCTTATAGAAAAATGCCTGATGCATGGCACCGAACTGTGTCTTGGATAACAGAGGGTGTTGAGGGTGAAATTTTTGGTGATCACGGATTAGCTTATGGTGGAGCAGCAGGTATTGAGCTTGATAGGTATGATTTAACTCTTGGAACACCCCCTCATACTAAAATAGTTGCATCTTCTGGTGGTCATAGTGATAATTATGTGCTTGTAACTGAAGAACTACTGTATGCATACGCTGGTTTAGTTGGATCATTAGATTATAGAATAAGGGCTGATATGACTTACTTTACTGCACCCAATGATGGAGCTGTATTTTGCACAGGATCAATAGGATATGGACAAGCGCTACCAAGCAATAACTTCAGCAATAGTGCGTCAACAGTTTTGAAGAATGTTGTGGATGCATTTGCTAAAGGTGGCAAACTTCCTGGGGGAAAATGGACTTTAGAAGAAAAGCAATGGAAATAAATAAAAAATAATTATGCTAACTTTATTAATAGTAGTAATTGTTGTTGTTTTATTAGCAGCACTATTATTATTTTTGTATGCTTAAAAAAAAGAATATATGTGTGGAATAGTTGGAATATATCTAAAAACAAAAAAATATGAAAAGCATTTGGGTAAATTTTTATCTGGAATGTTAGATGGTATGGCAACCAGAGGCCCTGATAGCGCAGGTTTTGCGATTTATACAAAAGAAAATAAAAATACTTACAAATATTCTATCTGTCTTAATCAAATTAAAGAAAAAGATTTCAAAAAGAATATATCAAAATTTATAAAGAAAATTAAGCTAACTAGTTATTCGGATCATGTTATTTTTGAGACTAACGAAAAACCCTATAAAATCTTAGATTTATTAAAAAAAGAAATTCCAGAAGTTTCATTAGTAGGTTATGGAAAAAGTATTAATATTTTCAAGCAAACAGGAAATCCAAAAGATGTTGTTAAAAAATTTAAACTATCGTCTTTTTCAGGAACACATGGAATTGGACATACAAGAATGGCTACTGAAAGCGCAATCACAACACAAGGGTCTCACCCCTATTCTACATCAGAAGATGAATGTTTAGTTCATAATGGATCGCTTTCAAATCACAACAATATACGAAGGTCACTTATAAAAGATGGGCAAAACTTTAATTCTGAAAATGATACTGAGGTTGCGGCTGGTTACATCTCTAATCAAATTTCAAAAGGAGAAAATCTAGAAGAAACCCTAAAGAATAGCCTAAAAGATTTGGATGGTTTCTACACCTTTATAGCTGGTACAAAAGATGGATTTGCATTACTAAGAGATGAAATTGCATGTAAGCCTGCAGTTGTTGCAGAAACAAAAGATTATGTAGCGGTTGCTTCAGAATTTCAATGTATGGCGCACTTGCCAAATGTAAATTCAGCAAAAATTTTTGAACCAAAACCTGGTATTGTTTATCACTGGTAAATTATGAATTTAGATCTAAATAAAAAAAAACTAAGAGAAATTAATCAACTACTACAAAATGTTGATAGAAAAAAAAACACAAGAAAATTTGAAATTTTAAACCCACAAGGACAACATGCAATATGTGCAGGTTTAAAAGATGATATAGATGTTACAATTAAAGGTCATACTGGATATTACTGTGCTGGCATGAACCAAAAAGCAAATGTAACTATTCATGGAAATGTTGGAACTGGTGTTGCTGAAAATATGATGTCAGGAAAAATTATTGTTAAAGGTAATGCCTCACAATCTGCTGGAGCAACTGGTCATGGAGGAGCTTTAATTATTGAAGGAGATGCAAGTTCTAGATGTGGAATATCAATGAAAGGTATAGATATAATTGTTAAAGGTTCTGTAGGTCATATGTCCGCTTTTATGGCACAAAAAGGTAACTTGGTTATAATGGGCGATG
>Ga0206131_10007923_pt1 | contig 10545 bp, 9 predicted proteins | sample Helgoland_Spring_FD_148636 | JGI IMG/M metagenome (GOLD analysis project Ga0206131, IMG submission 148636) | Pelagic subsurface seawater microbial communities from Kabeltonne, Helgoland, North Sea - Helgoland_Spring_Bloom_20160517_1 | ecosystem: Environmental > Aquatic > Marine > Epipelagic ... | reverse complement strand
GTCATGGCATAACCCATGAGTTTTTTACTGATATGTTTGATTAATTCTTTGAAGGGCATCTCTATTCTATTCTTGCACACTTTATTATTAGAATGTTTAAGTACAATAGAATTAGACTGCTTAATTACAGTATTAGTTTCAACCTTAGCCAATGCCTCCATATATCTATAACGAAGGAAAATAGAAAATGTTACAAATTAATTTTTTTCTTTTGGTTTATATATAGAAGGTTCAATCTTCAATGTATTTTGTTCTAATATTTTTTGCCTTTTTAAAGCGTCAATTTCACTTCTTAATGATTTTACTTCAGCAGAAATATTATTATTGCTATAGGGAGTAGAGTTTACAGAAGATGCTTGTGCAAAACCAACAAGAGCGGCATCAGCTATTGTTAAAATTCCATCCATTCTATCCTGCCATGTAGTAATACCATTGATTCTTCTGTACTCAATAATACCAATTCCCCCATAATATTCTTCCCTTTCAATTTGATTTACAGCACATTCATACTCATTAACTATCTCACACCTGCTGATAAGCTCAATAATAAAGTCTCTTTTTGAAAAATCTTGTTTTGGTAAGCCATAAAGGAAATACCTTCTTCCATATTTTGTTTCAAAAGCTATACCTTGCCAGTAGTTATCTAGATTAATTACTTCATTGCTCCAATCAGCTTCCCATTCTGCTGTATCAAGATACTCCCCAAAAAGGGATTCATCATTAAATCTATCTTCACCGCTGTGAGTGCTAACCAATCTTACTGAATTATTTTTATCAACATGGCTATACATCATTGCTTCATTTGAATTACTTACACAGCTAGATAACACAAATAAAATTAGAACTAATAGGCAAGAATTATTCTTCATACCTTATCCTAAACAATGTGTTTTATTTTGACAATTGGTTATGGCATTATTGATGAATGGTTGAAACTGTTTATTTCTTAATTATTTTGATATGCATAGTTCTTATGATTTTTAACTATAAGAATCTTAATGAAAAAAATATGCACGGATGGTGCTTGGCTTTCATTACTATTGCTTTGATAGGTTGGTATTTTGCATAGCAATGTTCAAATAAAAAAACTCCTAGCTCTATTACTTCTATCGCCTTTGGTGGTTAGTGAAGATTCAAACATTGTTGAGTGCAGGGCTGATAATAATAATTCTATTGAACAATGTTTAGTTAAATATGAAATAGATACAGTCGATGATTGTGTTGGAAATGCTATGACAGGAACTATGTCAGAAAAAGAAAGCAAAAGTTTCTGCAAACAGCTTTCTATCGAACATGATTTAGATAGATACTTAGATGACAGACCAACAGAGTTTTATGACATGTTGGGTAAAGAATCTATTGGCTCAATAAGAAGTTATGCTTGTTCAGTTTCATATGATGATGAAGGCAATCAAAAAAATAATGCAGTTATTACTTATTATGAGGATGACGATACTGTCATAGAAAAAACTGAATTACCTTTTAAAGCAATCATTCATATTCTTGATGAAAAAAACTATGCTGAAGTTAATTTTGGTTCAACCATATTTCCTATAACTGAAAATAGATTCTTTACTAATTATCTTCAAGAGGATGATAGGATTCTTTCAGGTAGATTAGATACAAGAAACCCTAACCAAGAGATTAAAGGCGGTACTGATAGAGGACCAGAAGGAGGAGGGTGGATAATCACATTAGACAATAATCAGCTTAGTCTATTTGCTGGAGCTTATGTAATAGAATTTAAGGAGAACTGTCGCTGGAATAATATCAACATAGAGGATTTGGAAGAATGAAAAAACTCCTAGCTCTATTACTTTTATCGCCTTTGGTATCTGGTAAAGAGGTTGAACTTTATTGTATTTCATATTTTGATAATAAAAGATTAGATGATTTTAATAATTGGATGCAGACACCAATTCAAGAAGATGGCTTATTGTCTATTGCTGAGTATAGTCTTAGAGAGCTTTCTAGAAACAATGTCGAGGCTTGTTTGGAAGAATTGCTACCAGCAGAAGAATATATTGTAAGTTTTGATAATTCTTACCTAGATAAATATGGAAAATTTTCTGTAAGCCAAATTAAGAGAAACTGCATGTTGGCTGGACCAGATTTATATTTTGATGATGATATGGAGTCTCTTCAAGAAATGGAAGTAACTAAAAATAAAATTAAGATTGGCAACAACAGATTAATTGTAAATAGAAAAGATATGTCTGCTATAGGAACTTTAATTGTTGGAGGTAAGACTGTAGGACCATATCCATTTGAGTGCAGTATTTTATAAATTTTATCCTAAACAATGTGTTTTATTTTGACAATTGGTTATGGCATTATTTAGATATGAACAAAGTACTTACAATTATTATATTTATTTTCTTTTCTCAAACATCATTTGCTTCAGATGAAACCTTAACCCTTTCATGTAAGCACATAAAAACTGACTTTTATGATTATAAAAATAATATAGAAGAAACAAAAAGAAATCTAAAACCCAAAAGTATTATTCTAGATTTAAAGAAAAAAACTGCAAACACAACTCAAGGTAAAAAAACTTTTAAAGATAAGGGTGTTGAAGTCTGGTGGCAGTATAAAAATGAGGTCCCAGCAACGGATAATTTTAAAGCAGTTAATTGGTACTGGAACCATACACTCGATAGAGTTTCAGGTAGCTATTTAATTAAAGAAGCATTCTGTATAGAAGGTCAGAGTCAATGCAAATTGCAAGACGATGAGTACTACAGTTGCTCAAAACAAGAAGAATTATTTTAATATGAAAAAACTCCTAGCTCTATTTCTTCTATTCGGGATTGTTGGTTGTACGACAGTTACTTACGATAACAACATACTGCCTCCATCTGCCTCAACGACATCTTACTCTAAAATTGGCTATGGTCCTTTTGAGGATTTGGTGGATACATTGGCTGAGAAGTATCAAGCAGTTCATGTAACTCCTTTTATTCCTCTTAATCAAAAGAAAGCATTTAGAAGATGTTATCCACTTTCACAAGCTGAAGAAATATATGCAATTGTTAATACTTCCATAGCATTTAATGAAAATAACGCAGGTTGTAATGGCTTTGTTTTTACTCAAAAGGGAGTGCATAGCAACCCAACATCTTTATCATTGGTTCAGGGACAGTCATTCTTTCCATACTCAACTTTATACAGCTATTCAACAAGATACATTCAAGACCAACAAGGCTTAATGATTAATCAAGGTCATATTGACGCTGAAGTCGATATGGATGATAAAGATTTATATAACGTATTTGTAACAGCGAGGAATCGTTCTAAATTAAAACAATATCAAGACTTCAATCCACCTTCAAAAGATTTAAAAATTAAACAGATTCCCCAAGAGATTATATCTTTGCTTGAGCTATCTGGAATGGATGGCTTGTATACACAAGAAAATATTCCTGACATAAAAGAATCAAGCTTTAGAAAATGTTCAGGCATTTCAAATCAAACAGAACTGCTAATGTATCTTGATGGAACTTTTTTTGGTTCAGGCGGTTGTGCAGGTATGGGTTTTCTAAATGATGGGATAGTTATTCATAATGGCTGGATAGCAAATTATCCCGGAACTTATTTCTTTGCTTACGATTATTTATTTAATTCAGATTTTGTCCCTTATATAAAAGGCATTGATTTATATGTTGAAAAAAATATTGCTTTTGATTTTAGTGGCGTAAATCTTAATGGCTCACCAGTTGAGTATGCCGAATACTTGCTTCAAATGTTTAAGGGTTTTAAAGGTCAAATTGAAATCTCAAATGAAGACGCATTGAGACTTGCCTCGAAGATTAATCCCTTGCCAAATGCCCCTGTTATTTCTTATGCCAGTTCTCAACCTAAACAAGTTTCACAGAAGCAAGTAAGTCAAAAAGCTAAACCTCAAAAGAAAGATGAAGGCATGGGCTTTTTTGGCAAGTTAGTAGTTGCTGCAATAGGAATATACATAGCAAGTGAAATCATTGATGAGCTAAGTGATGATAGCTCCAGCTCTTCAAGTTCATATAAAGCTCCAAAGCCATCACCATCAAGTGGAAGATATGATAACAGCGGCTGGGAAGAGGTTGCTCAAGACTTACTTGATAGACAGTCTAGAGTTTCAAATCAAAGAGCTAAACAGCAAAGAAAATATGAATTAGTAAATACCCTAACGAACACAGTGTCAAAAAGAGGAGGGGATACAGTTACAGCCTATTTAATAATCTCAGATATGACTTCATGTAATTATAGCTATGGCTCAAAGAGTTACAGAATTGCAAAAGGTATATCACCATGCCCAATGAATATTGAAATCCCAGTTGGCTCTGGAGTTTTTGATAGCAACCAGATGAATTACAACTCTCCCTCATCATTAAAAACAACTTGGTATTTAGATTCAAGTTCCACATCAAGCTGTACATACAAATATGGAGTTAGTAAAAGAACGATACCTAAAGGGACATCAAGCATGTGTCCTTTATCATATGACTTTTAATATGAAAAACTCTTAACGCTCAAATGACAGAATTAACTTTAAAAGATTTAATAAAATTAGAGGAACCTAGTTTAGATAGTATTAACTTCAAAATTGTTCGCCATAAAATGAACCAAAAAGGCTGGGAAGATTTTGACAACTTGATAAGGTTTGACAATGAAATGCTTTCAGCCTTTGCAGGCAGTCAAGAAAGGCTTGTATATAAAGATGCAGATATAATCCTTACCTTTGTTGCTCTTCCTGGAACCAAGGCTTTATTTAGAACTGCTCATATCAACCATGGTCAAATCTCTTTTAATCAATATAAAAAGTATTACAAGGGATATAAACCTTTCTTAAACTATAGAAAAATTAATAGCAGAGAAGAAAGCGTTCTTGATGACCACTTCTTCTACAAGCTTGAGGACTCTAATCTTTTAGAAGCATTCAAGAATAGACTTGTGATTGAGTGGGGTAAGTCTACCGTCTCATGGGTTCAATCTAGTGTTGAAAAAGAAGTAACCGAAATCTACCCAAAAGGATTTGTCTCACTATTCCCAGGTTGGGATAAGGTCCACCTTTCACACAAAGAATTAACAGAGATAATCAACAATCCAAATGGCAATAAAGACTGGTATGAGTATCTGTCTAGACACTCTGGTGTATATGTAATCTTTGATTCATCAACAGGCAATCAGTATGTTGGCTCAGCTTCTGGAGGAAATGGTATCTGGTCTAGGTGGGAAGGATATGTAAGAACAGGGCATAATGGTAACAAAGGTTTAAAAGCTCTTGCTAAGGATAATCCAGATTTTGCAAATACTTTTACCTACTCATTGCACCATGTATTCCCCAAAACTGTAAGCAAGAAAGATGTTTTATACTATGAGTCATTGTTAAAAAATAAACTTGGCTCAAGAGCATTTGGGCTTAACGAAAATTAAATATGAATTACGATGCTGCTTTTAAAAATATTGATGACACCCTTTGGAAAGATGCAGGATGTGGTAGTGAGTTAGATTATATTGAGCAAACTTCTTGGATTCTTTTCCTTAAATACTTAGATGACTTAGAAAAAGAAAACAAAGCTGCTGCAGAACTTAGCAATAAAACTTATGCACCTATTCTCAGTAATGAATTTAGCTGGGAAACTTGGGCAGCTCCAAAGAAGGCTGATGGTTCTCTAGACTATAACGCTGCTAAGACTGGAGATGACCTTAAGGACTTCGTTAATACAGAACTCTTCCCTTATCTTAAAAGCTTCAAGTCAGTTGCCAACGATGCCAATACTCTTGAGTATAAGATTGGTCAGATATTTAGTGAGATATCTAATAAACTTCAAAGTGGCTATAGCTTAAGAGAAGTTATTAATAAGGTTAATGAACTTCAATTTCTAAGTAACGAAGAGAAACACGAACTAAGTAGTCTTTATGAAGACAAGATTAAGAACATGGGTAATGCTGGTCGTAATGGCGGAGAGTACTACACACCAAGACCTTTAATCCAAGCTATCACTCAAGTTGTTAATCCAGTTATTGGAGATAAGGTATATGACGGTGCTGTAGGTAGTGCTGGTTTTTTGTGTGAAGCCTATTCTCATATTCTCAATTCTAAAGAACTTTCGGCAACTGAGTTTCAACAACTTCAAACTTCTACTTTATACGGTAAAGAAAAGAAATCTTTAGCTTACGTCATTGGAACTATGAACATGATTCTCCATGGCATAGAGGCTCCTAATATATTGCATGGCAATACTCTTGGAGAAAACATTGCAGACATTCAAGAGAAGGATAGGGTAGATGTAGTTCTAGCTAATCCTCCTTTTGGTGGTAAAGAAAGAGCAGAGGTACAACAGAACTTCCCAGTAGCTACTAGCGAGACAGCTTATTTATTCCTTCAACATTTTATAAAGATGTTAAAGGTTGGTGGGCGTTGTGGAATTGTTATCAAGAATACTTTTTTAAGCAATGCCGACAATGCCAGTGTTGCTCTAAGAAAGCAGCTACTAGAAGAATGTAATCTTCACTCCATCCTGGACTTACCCGGAGGAGCCTTTACAGGTACAGGAGTTAAGACCGTTGTGCTTTTCTTTGACAAAGGAACTGCTACTAAAAAGGTTTGGTACTACCAATTGAACGTTGGCAGAAACATGGGCAAAACAAATCCACTTAATCAAAAAGACATGGCTGAGTTTGTTCAAATGGCTAAGACACATGAGCTTAGTGATAACAGCTGGGTGATTGATGTTGCTGATATAGATAAAGATACATATGACCTAACTGTAAATAATCCCAATACAGTTGAAGAGGTTGATAACAGAACTCCACAAGAAATCATTGCAGAGATAGAGCAACTAGATGCAAAAGCTTCCGAAGCTTTAAAAGCTATTAAGGAGCTACTGTGATGTGGAAAGATACGACGCTTGGCGAATATTATGATGTTCGAGATGGAACACATGATTCACCACAATATGTCGAAGATGGATATCCACTAGTTACTTCCAAAAATTTGAAAAATGGAAAAATAGATTTATCGAAAATTAAATATATTTCAGAAAAGGATTACCAGCATATTAATAAAAGAAGCGGTGTTGATGTGGGCGACGTCCTTATGGCGATGATTGGTACTATTGGAAATCCAGTAGAAATTATTGAGCCACCGAAATTTGCCATCAAAAATGTTGCTTTGTTTAAGACTAATACTCAACAAAGTCCAGCTTATCTTCGTTATTTTCTCAGTCATCCTGATACAGTCTCTAAAATGATGTCTGATGCTAAGGGCACAACACAGAAATTTGTGGGATTGGGCTATTTAAGAAACTTTCCAATTTCAGTCCCTCCACTCGCAGAACAACAACGCATCGTTGCCAAACTGGATGCTGCGTTTGCTGAGATTGATAATGAAATAAGGCTCTGCAAACAAAATATTGATAATTCAAATACCTTATTTAACAGTCAGTTAGATTATATCTTTAATAATAAAAATCTCTCGAAAAGCAAAGAATGGATTAAAAGTCTTTTAAAAGATTTATGTAATAATTTTAAAGCTGACATAGTAGATGGTCCTTTTGGCTCAAATTTAAAGAAGTCAGATTATATAGATAGAGGAACTGAAGTTTTAAAGATACAAAACATAAAACCATTTTATATTAATAATAAAAAAATGAGTTTTGTATCCAAGAAAAAATATCATGAACTAAAAAGACATAGCTTTGCTTCCGGAGACATAATAATGACTAAGCTTGGAGAGCCTTTAGGAGTTTCAGCAATAGTCGAAGACCTCAAAAAGGGTTTAATAGTTGCAGATTTAGTAAGAATTAGAGCAGCAAAAATTAATACAAAGTTTCTGTGTTATCAATTAAACTCTCCGTCAATTAACAGATATATCAACTCTCAACAGACTGGTAGTGGCAGAAAAAGAATAAGATTAAGTGTTGCGAGAGAACTGCCAATTGCTCACCCAAGCATGGAAGTTCAGCATGAAATAGTTAAATCCCTAGATAAAATAAAAAATGATATTGAGAGCCTCTCAAATATCTATAACTTAAAGTTAAATAATCTAGAGTCTCTTAAATCATCAATCTTAAATCAAAATCTTTGTGAAAATATTAAAGGCAATGCTGCATGAACGAAGCTGATACAAGAGCAGAACTTATAGACCCGCAGTTAAAAGCTGCTGGTTGGGTTACTGGTGGTGATGTATTAGTTCAAAGAGAATACAACATTAATGCTGGTGAGATTAAAGCCGGTGGTATTAGAGCTGGTCAGCTTAAAGCAGACTATGTTTTAAGTTATAAAAATAGAAAGTTAGCTATTGTTGAAGCTAAGTCAAATGAATTAGAAGTTGGAGAGGGAGTTGCTCAAGCAAAGATTTATGCTCAGAAATTAAATTTACGATTTACTTATGCTGCTAACGGTAATGAGATATATCAAATTGATATGGAAGGTAGTGAGGGAGATGTTCAAAGCTTCCCATCACCTGAAGAGCTTTGGAAGAAAACCTTTGGTGTTAGTAATCAGTGGCAAGATAACTTTGATGCGGTTCCTTTTGAGGACCAAAACGGAGCCAAGCAACCAAGGTACTATCAAGAACTTGCAGTTAATAAAGCTATGGAGGCTATTGCTGGAGGAGAAGACCGTATTCTTTTAAACCTTGCAACAGGAACTGGTAAAACTTTTATATCTTTTCAAATTGCATGGAAGCTTTTTAAAAGCAGATGGAACATGCAAAAGGATGGCAAGAGACAGCCAAGAATATTATTCCTTGCTGATAGAAATATATTAGCTAATCAAGCTTTCTTAGATTTTGGAGCCTTTGGCGAAGATGCTGTTACTAGAATTAATCCTAATGAGATAAGAAAAAGAGGAGAGGTACCTACTAACGCAAGTATCTTCTTTACTATCTTCCAAACCTTTATGAGTGGACCAGAGGGAGAGCCATACTTTGGAGAGTACGAACCAGATTTCTTTGATTTTATTATTATTGATGAGTGTCATAGAGGAGGGGCTAACAACGAGGGAAATTGGCGAGGAATTTTAAAACACTTTGATTCAGCGGTTCATTTGGGTTTAACAGCAACGCCTAAAAGAAAAGATAATGTTGATACTTATAAATACTTTGGCGAACCTGTTTATACCTATAGTTTAAAAGAGGGTATCCAAGATGGGTTTTTAACGCCTTTTAAAGTGAAGCGTATTCAAACTACCCTAGATGAGTATGTTTACACAGATGATGATGAGGTTCTTGATGGAGAGCCAGAGTCAGGAAAGCTTTATACAGAAGGTGATTTTAATAGAAAGATTGTCATTAAAGAGCGGGAGAGAAAGCGTGTTCAAGAAATGCTTAAGGCTATGAATCCTTCTGAGAAGACTATTGTTTTTTGTGCCAATCAGGCTCATGCAGCCTTGGTAAGAGATTTAATTAATCAAGAATCCGAGAATGCTGCAGTTGATTATTGCGTAAGAGTTACTGCTAATGATGGAGCCATAGGTGAAACTTACCTTAAGCAGTTTCAAGACAATGAAAAATCTATTCCAACTATTCTCACCACTAGCCAAAAGTTAAGTACCGGTGTTGATGCTAGAAACGTTCGTAATATAGCTCTGATGCGACCGGTAAATAATATGATTGAGTTCAAACAAATCATAGGAAGAGGAACTCGTGTATATGAAGGTAAGCATTACTTTACGGTAATAGACTTTGTTAATGCTTATCACATGTTTAATGACCCTGAATGGGATGGAAGCCCAATGGAGCCTGAAATTAGTGATGACTTTACTGGTGGTGATGGACCTAATGAGGGTGATGATGGTACTGGTGACGATGAAGGGTCCTCTAGACCTAAAAAAATTAAAATAAAACTATCTGACGGAAAGGTTAGAGAGATTCAATCCATGACCTCAACCATGTTTTACCTTGATGGCAAACCAGTAAGTGCAGAAGAGTTTATTAAGAAGCTATTCGATACCTTAAAACTTCCAGAGATTCTTGGAAGTGAGGATGACTTGAGAGAGCTTTGGTCTAATCCTATAACTAGAAGTGAGCTTATTAGTAAGTTAGAAAAGCATGGCTGCAGCAAAGATGATTTAAACAAACTACGAGAATTAATTAACGCAGAGAATAGTGACTTATTTGATGTACTTCAATACATAGCCTTTAGTAATCCAGCTATTAGTAGAAAAGAAAGAGTGGGTTTAGCTGAAGATAATATTTATAACTTTATTAATCGAGACCAAGTAGATTTCATTAGATTTGTTTTAAATAATTACATCCAAGAAGGTATCGATGAATTAGATATCTCAAACCTATCAACGATTATTAATGCCAAGTATGGAAGCATTAATGAAGCACAAAAAGAACTTGGCTCATCAAGTGAAATTAAAGAGGCTTTTACAGACTTTCAGAAATACCTTTATCAGAAAAGTTCTTAAGAAAAAATCCTAACTTTATAGTTTCTATTTTTTAAAGAAGTCAGCATCATGAATATAACCGGCATCAATTAATTTCTGACTTGGCTTCCAAGCTTCATTTCCAAACCCATCAAATTCAATCTCATACTTTGCTGATTTGAGTTC
>Ga0206131_10007922_pt1 | contig 10545 bp, 13 predicted proteins | sample Helgoland_Spring_FD_148636 | JGI IMG/M metagenome (GOLD analysis project Ga0206131, IMG submission 148636) | Pelagic subsurface seawater microbial communities from Kabeltonne, Helgoland, North Sea - Helgoland_Spring_Bloom_20160517_1 | ecosystem: Environmental > Aquatic > Marine > Epipelagic ... | reverse complement strand
ATTAGATGTTTGTATGGCTCTAGCCCCTTGTCTGATTTGTGGCGAGTGAACTCTTTAAGTTCATCTTGGTTCTTACAATTCTTGGCAACTACAGTAGCCGCAGTATGTCTAAATGAGTGTGTAATAATATCTGGCACACCCGCTAAAGCTCTGACCTTTTCCCATCTTCTTCTATAGTTGGTTGCATCAAACAACATCTCGCCTTTTGTATTGATATATCTATTAACTATCTTTAGCTGAACTGAATTTAAATATACTATCTGATTATGCTGTTGATTTTTCTGGTCTGGTATTAACAGAGTGGCATTATTTAAATCGATATGTTCTTTCTTTATATTAAATGCTTCTTTATACCTAAACCCAGAGGCTATATACCAATCCACCATATCAATAACATTTGTTAAGCCCAACTGTACTGCCGCTTTCTTAATTGCTTTATATTCTTGCGGCTCTATTGGTCTTCTTGCCTTGGGTGGCTCTGGTTTTAGCTTCTGTTCTTTTGGAGCGTGTTCTAACCAGTCCCACTCTACACACAGTGAAAGCGTTCCATAGAGCGGCTTGAATGCCCTGTTTATTGATTGGTTTTTAATGGGCGGTTCGCCTTTTTTCTGTTGCCTTTTATTGGCTTCCTTCCTGTATTTTTGTTTGAGCTTCCAGATAGTATCTTTATCTATCTCTGAAAGAAGGCAGTCTTTTAAATTTTTGTTGAACCAATTTAGATAGAGCTTATCGTTCTTTTTTAGACCATCTATAAATCGTCTCTCATAAGCCTCTGCAAAAGAGTGGCTTCCAAGGGTTTGCGGATATTTTTTTCTTGCTAGGGTTTCATATACTAGCTTTTCAGCAACTTTCGTTGCCTGTCTTTTATCGGTCTCTTTTGTGGATAGATCGAACCTCTTACCATCTATAGTAAATCTGGCGTAATAGAAGGGAGAGTTCCCTTTCAGTCTTATATTTAGTTTTATCATCTCAACCTCTTTCATAAGAGCTTGAGCTTCATTTAGCGTTTTAGAGTTTAACATAAATAAAAAAAGGAGCTTAAAGCTCCTTTTTGTAAACCTCGTCTCCGTTCCGATAAATTACAAGGTATGCCTTGTATATATCTCTGGTATGGTCGTAGGGTTCGGGTGTGTCATAGACGTTTTCAAGTGGTGGCTGCTTCTTGTTATGTCGAAGTAGCCCTTCATTATCTGCACCCTTAACATCTGTGAATTTAGCCATCTAGTCTGCCCCCCAAAATTCCTTTCCTAGAGAGTAGAAGTCTTCAATAGGTTCATTACCATACAACCGCACAAGGATATCGTTAAGCCAATCCCTTACATAAAAAGCTCTGTTTAATAGCTCTGTATCTACTTCTTTTGGAACTACATCTTCTATAGCATCTTCCAATTCATTAACAAGATAGAACAGACTTAAAATGTCACGATCCAATTGATTGAGTCTTCTTCTTATTGGATTATCCACGGCCTACCTCAACATAAAAACCAGAGAATACATCTAACGGGTCTTCTTCATCCCCAGAAGCAATTTCTGTTGCTCTGATGTTTTCAAATGTTAATCCTTCTGGATGTTCTATATCTTTCAATGATTGAAGTATTTGATAGCAGTAATGATTTGCTAAAGCTTCCATCCCCTCTTCGGTTTGGTCTTTATAACTATCTGCATAAAATCCAATACTGAAATATAAGGTGTTTTCATTGTCCTTACTTAATTTATATTCTGGGTTATCTATGTTTTCCATTAGAAGCTCTCCTGTGGTCTTGGGTGTTTTTTAGCACCATCTTTCACACCAGTTATCTGGTTGCACCATTTTTTAAACTCAAAGAGACTATCTTTGTGGTTTGGTAGCTCCTCTATAACTTCTTGAATTTGTTCTACATCTGGCCTCTCATCCAGTTGTACTAAATTCCAAGTATGGTTGGATATTTTGATTGCCAAGTTTCTACCATTACTTCTTTGAACGATTAAATTCCTTGGTTTTCCTTTAGAGGTTTTCACACCAGTAGAGTGATACCAAGCCAAGTAATTTTTCAGATTAGCCTGTATTACTGCAAGATTATTATCGGATGTAAGTTCTGCCTTACTTGGCATCTCTACATCATTTGGTTTTATTAGCGTTAAAGCCATAAAAAGTTCTCCTAGTCTTTCGACATAAAGTGAAGGCGGCGAGTGGGAGCTGTAAGTGACTACAAAACACCGCCGCCTTCGGGTTGAAACCAGAGGAGTGAGCTTCTACTAAACCTAAAAAACTCCGCATGGAGTCCCCCTTTTCAGTTGCCCCTGAAAAGGTGGAGACCCACTCCGACTGGTAGGCTTCGGCAAATGCCAGAAGCTTGGGAGATAGTTTAGAAGTGTGTGGGTATATTAGTTTGGTCTAATAGAACATGAGAACCATACGATACTATTTTTTAATCTTAACGGATTTAGATACCTTGCCTTTAGGTGTAAAAGAACCTTCCATTAGAGTGAATATTCTTTCCATAACCTGTTTAAGCTGTTTCTCTGTTGCTACTGCTCCAGTCTGCTTTACTTCCACTTTACCAACTGAAGAACCTGGGCGAGGCCTATAGCGGGTGCTTGGCAGTGCTTCATAGTCACTTGGTCTTCTATTACTAACGGGTGTCATCTTCTTATCTGCAAAAAATCTGGCTGTTGCATCTCTTTTAGTAAGAGCAAACTTTTTATCTAATCTGTTTTTTTCGACCAACATAAAGAAGCGTTTCATATCTTCCCTAGTAGCAGTGAGCTTGAGATTTTTCTTGAAAGTCTCTATGTACCCGCCGAGCCTCATAGTAGCCATAGTTTCTGCCTTGTTTTCTCCGAACTCTTTCCGTAGTGCCATTTTTAAAGTCTGGCTGTAGCGTTCGTCATTAATAAATGTGTCAAATTTACTTGGAGAAAATAGCGTTCGTATTCCAATATACTTTTCCTCTGCTTTGCCTTTTGGCCTACCGCCTCTTCTTGGTTTTCGTCTTTTCATAATCTTAATTCCATATATTCTTTTGTTTCTCTAAAGTCCGCCAATAGGAGATCTATTTTTGTTTTGAAGGAAGCAAATCCGTGAGTTCCGTACCCAACTCATCTATTGTTGTATCAGCCCAGTTTTTAAATTGCTCTGGGTTAGCAAAGTTATCTCTTATACATTTGCAATTAAATCCATAGGCTTGATGTGATTTACAGTTCTGGGGTTTTTCACACATAAAGTCCATATCTATTTCTTTGTCTGGGAATTCAGTTCCATCAACTAAATCAACCATCTCTTTTTCTAGCCACGCTGAAACCTCTTCGGTTTCGTCTTTAGTTTTGAAGTACTCTGCATCTACTTCAATACCTTCGAGCGGGTGTTCTAATAAGAACCTCGGGTTCAAGCACATTCCAATAGAAGCAGTTCCATATTTCTGGAAAAATAGTTCCATAACCATTTCCAGTTCTGCATCTGTCATTTGTCTATTAGTTTGCTCTAGCTCATTGGCTAGGTTTTTTATCGTATTTTCTTTCATATATTTTTTCTCTTTAGCCCAATCTCAACCCCGAACAAATAACACAATTTCTTTGATTTGCCTGTTGAGTGGGTAGATTTCTCCTTTCGACATTGGAATAAGTGGAATAGAGATAAGCTTAATGCCGCTATGAGTCTTTCTGATTATTCTCTTATGTCGAAGGAGTAGTAATCCCCAATAGTAGCTCGGCATAAGATAAGCAAATTCATTCGACCCCCCTCAAGAACCTTAAAGAGAACCTTGAGGGGACAAATGAAATAGTATGCTAATCAATGCCATCACACATTTTCTATAACAATGTGCGGAAACTCTTTTAAGTATTTGCGAGTTGTTATGGATAGTGTATTCAGTTCAATTTCTCCATTTGCTAAACCATCAAATAGATAATCATTAACTCTTAAATGAGATTTGTTCTGGAGTTTCTTCCATTTATTAAATTCTGTTAGATTGTCCTTTCTGGCTTTAGCTTGTAGCTCTTTTCTAGTCTTGGACACACCCGCAGTGACTTCAACATAATAATTAAATTCCTGAAGTATGTCTTTTAGAGCATTCAGTGGGTCTAGCTCTACTTGGTTTTTTATAGTGAAGTGCCAACCTTTACTCTGTATTATTTTGTTTATTCTATGTCTATTAGCAAAAATCTTGCCCCACTGTTTAGACTGCAAAAATATCTCTAGCCATACTATGTTCTGTTCTTCTGTTAGCTTCATAAATAACTCTCTTGTCTCCTCTACCAACTTATGAATATAGAAATCATTCTGGGTCGAAGTTAATGTTTTATCTTCTGATAGCCATTTTTTATTTTCTAAATCTTTACGGGTCTTTAATCTGTCTTTAGCTTTGTGTTTGTATTGATAGATATACTTTTCTTTTTCCGTCCAATCTTCTATCGGCTTGTCTGCACCCGCTATGGCTTTTTCAACATATGCGGCTTGTTCCCATTTTTTCTTGAAGTGGTTCTTTGGTAGATGTTTTTCAAGTGCTGCTTCATAGTCGGTATTAATTACCGCACCCCTAGAGATAGCCCATTTATCAAATTTAGACCACCTACCAAGTTTATGATTATGTACCCAGACATTAACTCGAATGCTGTCTTTTAGGAATTCTATATCTCTTGGGAGACTTGAATTAGTGTACGGGTCTCTTTCATAAAATTCGTCTTTCTTGAGTCCAAAGAAGTTTAAATGTTTCATTAAATCCTCTTCTTTATTTAAGTCTCCAACCAGAGCTTTTTTGGTTTTACTGTTGTCTGTCTTTCTAGGCCAAATAATCCAACTCTTGCAGTCTCTATCTCGGCACATACCTTGCTTAATATCTTCGTCTGTATGAATTACATTTGGAACAAATCCATAATCTCCAACAGTGATTTCTGCAAAGTGCCTGATATTAATTCCAGTCCCCCATACTGGAGAGCTAATAATCATATCTACATCTGTAGCTTTATTTGGGTCTCCTAACTCTTTTAGTGTCTCGGTAAAGTCTTGGTCGCTTCCACTCCAAGCACAAATGATATTTGCTTCTGGATAATGCTCTTGCCATTTAGCTTTTACATTCTCTACACTCTCGCCTCTTTCAGAGACAATAAGAACCCCCTTCGGATACCTTTCGCCTTTGAGGTATGCGGGAGAGTATTTGTGGTTTGAGTCTGTGGCAACCATATCTTTGAATAGAAATCTATTACCTTTTCCAGCCATCCTTTTATCCATAACCCGTACAATTTCACTATCCATTTCTCTACAGCTCGACACATACTGAATGCTAGTACCTTCAAGGAACTTGCTTTTGTATTTGATATGTTGGTAATTATTGTCTGCTCTATGTTTGGCGAGTGTCTTGAGCTTCTTACGGATAAAGTAAGGAAAAGTAGCTCCCATTAATATAACTTTGGGAGTGTGGATTAATCTTGCTAAAAATTCTTGATAAGCGGCGTAAGGCACTAGGCTTGAAGTATGTATAAACAATGAATTTAATAAAGCTTCATCTACTATAAAATATTCTGGGGTGCTGCTTTTAAATTGCGGCATTGTGAGTTTTTTGCCTGAAGCAATATTAATCCAGAGGTTTTGAAATTGTTGGAGTTCATCCGCACTATAGGTGTAGCCATTGTCTTTTAGATGTGTGCTATCTATAAATCCCAGTCGTTCAAGGGTACTTTCCCCAAGTGTATTTCTAGCACCCATCATTAGGATTTTTTTATCGTGAAGATCTAAAAGTCTTTCTGTCTTTCCAGAACCTTGGTCGGCTTCTACTATATAAATTCCATTTTTATATTTATGAAATGCTTCGTTTATATATCTGCCTTCCTCTAGTCTCATAGCTCGAGCTGTGTCTTTACATTTACAAGTGCTTCTTCTCTTCTCTGGCTCAACCAGATATCAAATTCATTTAGAAAGTCTTGTTTATGTTTAGATACACTCTCTCTATATTTCGGAATGCCATATTTATTGCAGTAGTGATAAATACTACAGTAGTTAATTCCGAATAGTTTCTGTAGCTCTTCTGGAGAATACCAAGAAGCTAATTCTGAAACGATTATATATCTTTGTTGTTTATTAAATTTCTGCATATTGATTTTGTTAATGTTTAGAAAGGGTGTAGCCCCAAGTTAGAGCTACACCTTTCAAGGGAGACGCTATGTCTGGCTTCTACCTATCCACCTTGCGGAGAGTGTTCTGCCTGTTGGGATTAATTCTTGAATTTTTTATTTGGTTCTGTCTTCTGCGGTTTATTCTATGATTACTAGCTCGGGCTATTGCTACTCTTTCAGCCCACTCTTTAGCTTCGTTTTGCTCTTTTTCATTTTCGCTCATTTTATTTAAAACCTCTTCAGCTTCAATTTCTGCCTTGATTTCTGAAAGTATCTTTCTTCCTTCTGGGCTATCTAATTTTTCAAGCCCGAGTGTTTCTTTTAATTTTTTTATTAGTTCCATTTAATTTTCTTTCCTTTGTATGTGTATTCAGCATTATTGAATTTCTGTTTCTGTGCCATTTCGTGTAGGTGTCTGATTTCATATTCTTCGTATCTGGCTAGTCTGTCTTTTTCTGCTTGTTTTAGTAGTTTGTTAATCCTTGCTGTTTCTCTTGGATTAGAGAACTCTGCATTACACATCATCTTATTCATATAGATATAACCATCCTTTCCGATAAAGCTATTCTGGAACATTCTCTCGTTGTGTGAGAGCTTCTCACTACATTTAATCTTTAAGTCCAAAGCTCTCTTCTTTTTTAAGAAGTGTTGTAAGTTCTTTAAATCGAAATCTGTCATTGGTCTGCCAAATAACATACTCCAACTATATGAAAGCCAACTATCAAGGTTTCTGCCTTTGAGAAATTTATAGCCTTTCCACATAGCCATTTCGAATACTTCTTCGGCTGATTTTGTGTAATTAATTCTATGATTTGGGAGTGGCATTTATTGAATTCCTTTCAATGCCTAGAGCGGGTATTGGCTCTCTGAAAATACTATAGTTTGTTAGTAAATCCGATAGTAAAATTATACTACATTTTAGACCTATTGTCAAGAACTATTTTTCGTAAGTGTCTGATAAAAGGTACTATTTTGGGTTATGAATGACTGGATTATTAGATAGCGGCAAGGAACTCTGGGGGGCGAGACGCGGCCAGATCACACTACATATAATATCTACTAAAAGAGCTAAAAACTCTACTTTTCTGCATCTATCTTGTCAATTTGTACTTTAAGTGTCTGTATGTTTCCAGAGTTCCAAACAGCACCGCCGCTAGGGGTTTCTATTCCCTTCTCTGTTAGACACTTTGCAATTGCTCTATAAGATGTATGACCTTCGGAAATGCACTGCTTATAGTATGGGTATACTAACTCTGCCCTACTCAAAGCCTTCTCTTCTCTCGCTACTGTTGGAGCTTTGGCATACATCATTCTAATCTTTTTCAAAATCTTACTTTCTTCAGTTAATAACTTCTGTTTAGCTTCTTCACTAATACCAGTACTTAACTGCTTTCGTATCTCCCAACGCCTTCCCTCTGGGTCTACTTCATTTTCTAACTTTTCATAATATGTAGAAAGGTTACTTGGTGTGCCAAACTTCTTGCCACTCTCTTTAGCCTTCCGCATACCTTCTTTCACTCGCTGACTTCTCAACTTGTTTTCCATTTGGGCGAAGGTAATCATTATCTGAAGCATACTTTCATTAGCCTCTGGCATATCAATAGCCACAAACTTAATTTTGTTATTTTGTAATCCTGTAAGGAAATGTAAATCTCTGGTAAGTCTATCAATCTTGGCTACTACTAGAGTTGCACCTGTAAGCTTACACATTCTTAAGGCTTCCTCTAACTTGGGTCGGTCTGACTTTGTGCCACTTTCTGCCTCTGCCTCAAAGCCTATGAGTTCAAGCTTATTGAACTTGCAATAGTCTTCGATACGTTCTTTCTGTGCCTCTAAAGAGTACCCGTGCCTTTCCTGTTTCTTTGTTGATACTCTGGCATATCCGTAAGCTTTATTCATTCTATGTTGTAGTTAAGGTAGTCATTAACATAATCATACACCTTTAGTATAATTAAATCAAGTATTCGTAGTGAGAACCATACAGCTATATATGTGGCATATGTGTATTGTGTGGGTCTGCTTCTTCGGTGCAAAATGACGCGAATTACAGCTCGGAGAAAAAAACAGGGGCGGTTATCAGACTGGGTCGCTTCCTACCGACTGCGACCCCCAGACGCGGCCTATTTTGATTTTTTTGGGTATCTAAAGAAAAGCTTCGTTAGAAATATAATATCTTGCATTGTCATATTGGGGGTTGGTTCATAGTCAAAACCCTTGGCTCTAGCAATAATCTTAAGCCTTGCAAGTGCTTCTTTTTTAGTTTTGATTTTTCTTTTTCTAAATAGATATTTAAACATATCTAAATAATAGACCTACATATAGCTAATGTCTTATGGTCTATTTAAAAAAAAATTTCATGTGGGATATGAGATATCAGTTGTATCTAATTTTAATCGCTGAATATACTTTGATCGATATTTTTTAATTCTTCCAGTGATAAGACCTTCCTCTGCTCCAACTTCTTCGAGTGCAGTCGCACCTCTGTTAGCGGGGTCTCCAATTTTGTTATATTCATTTAACCAGTAAGCTCTTTTTTCTTTTGACCTTGATTTGTCGGCTTTCAGTTTTAGCCAATCAGCTATATCTTTTATGTATTCAATCTCTCTATTTACATAAATTGCACCAAAGCACATAAACCCCTGTTCACTAGATATTTTATCTTCTCTTACCCATTTACGAAGTCTGTTTCTGATAGAGCCAATAGTTATTTCTTCCAGAGGTTCTAGAAAGTGGAACTGAAGCTCTTCTACAAGGTCATTGATACTAAATCTTTGTGATTCAGTTGATTTTGTGAGCGGCTGCTTTCTTGATAGATAGGTAATGAATGCAAAGTTAAGACCGATTAAATGATTGTAGTTAAGTGCTAATAGATTTTGATAATCCTTAAGCTCACTCCCTCCTTCGCCCATAGTTATATTGAAGTAGTCTGGCTGTCTAGGTGTATTGCTCCATACATCTTCATAATCAGTGATATGCCATTTATATATTCCTTTGTAGCCTCTTTTAACATTAAACCAATCTGATAATCCCTTCTTCTTTGCCTTGATAATATCTCTGGGAGCTACCTCAATATGCTTTCCTCTAGTTTCTTTATACTGGCGTTGCACCATTACAGTTATTGCAAAGCCAACTCTATATTCAAGAATATATTTTCTATATTGCCAAATACTCTCTATGAGTTTTTCCTTATCTAGTATCAGTGTTTCTGGGTTGAGTGCCATATGTTTAGTATAGCAATTCTCTTTGCCCCGTTTTGCCCCGTTTTTGCCCCGCTTTTTGCGGCCAACTCTAGGAAGCACAGGCAACACTCGAAGAAGGCTATACTTTTGCTAAATGAAGCCCAAACCCAGTTAATACGGGCTTTCTTCGATAAAACTTCTGTCTGGGAAATGGTGGGTCTGGGTGGACTCGAACCACCGACCTCACCCTTATCAGGGGTGCGCTCTAACCAAGCTGAGCTACAGACCCAAAGTTGTTTGCATAAATTAACAAAGTGCAAATCTTCGGAGGAAGGATTATAAGAGTGGTGTGTTTTTTTGTAAACGAAAAGCTTCGTATTAATTTGTTCTAGTTAACCTGCTTAATGTCTTTTTAATGACTTGTATAAACTAAAATATACATAGCCCCATGGAATTACTATTACATATTCAATAATTGCAAGAACAACTAATTGCGTTAATCCTGGACTTATAATGGATTGGGCAACTGATGCAAAAATCATTGTTAAAGAAAAGAATGCGATGGTAAGCCCAAACAAAGTGGTGCCATGCTCATCCGTTTTTTCCCAAGATAATTTAAGAGATTCTATAGCTCCTTTGTCTTCGAGCATAATAAATGCAGGAAAAATGCAAAGCCTTGCTGCCACATAAAAAGCTGGGAGTATTAATAATAAGATACCAAAAAAGACACCAACTGAAGCTATAAGATAAGCCCCTAGTAGTGGAAAGAATTTTCTTATGCCTAAAAATAAGGCGTTTAGCGGCTCAATCTCATTTTCTGATTCTATGGATGCATACGAAACAAAAAGCGCTCCCATAAAAGCCATACTTAAAACTACGCCTAAGAGGCTAACAGAGCCTAGAAAGGCTATATTCTCATTGAAAAATTCTAGAATATCCTCAGGCTGAGTAACGTTTTGTATTGGCGTTATCATCGATGCCATTGCTATTTCAAGCATCATGATGGGTGCCGCAAGTACAATAAAAAACTTCCAATTTTTTGCGTAAAAGTTCCATGCTCGATTGAATTGATTCATAAGGCAATTGTAAAGTATTATGATTTTTATGCACAATAAATATATATACATGGCAGCTCTATTAATTCTAGTTAGTTGCTCAAATCAAACAGATAATTTTGAATACCCTGAATCAAATAAAGTTCCTTTTAGTGAAGAAGTTCATGGATACGTAATCGAAGATGCTTATAGATGGATGGAGGATTTTACAAGTGAGGACTCAA
>Ga0206131_10007918_pt1 | contig 10548 bp, 24 predicted proteins | sample Helgoland_Spring_FD_148636 | JGI IMG/M metagenome (GOLD analysis project Ga0206131, IMG submission 148636) | Pelagic subsurface seawater microbial communities from Kabeltonne, Helgoland, North Sea - Helgoland_Spring_Bloom_20160517_1 | ecosystem: Environmental > Aquatic > Marine > Epipelagic ... | reverse complement strand
CAAAGACCCAGCCCAAGTTGCCTTGAACGTTCTTGAACTCTACCCAGATAGCATCAGCCATGATGTTACCCTTGATATCTACCCCGTCATCCCCGTGCCAAAAGTCCACATGCATCTGAACATCATCCTTCGGTGAGGACTTTACTGCATCAGGAAATATCTTTTGATATCGCAGTTCTATAAAACTGCCAGCTCGGTAAGAACTCTGTTGCCTCTTTCTTATTCCAGTCGCCACTTGATTTCGTTCCATTCTTTGGCAGCGGAGACAACTAAATCAAACTCGATGTTTATCAGTTGTCGAACAGATCGAACCATCTCATACAGTTCTTCTGGATCAGTACGGGGATTACCGTCATCATCGTGAAGTCCGTCGTACAATTCTGCTATTACATCATGGATCCTTGTCGTAGCTACTGAGTAGTTACGAGAGAGCTCTTTGTTTGCTGCTGTTAAGGATGTCACGAATGGCTTCATCTACCTGCTGCCTGTTCCTTGCAATATAAACATCACATGTTATATCATTATCAACGAGATATTTAAGGAAGAGCTTCCATCGCATGGGGAAGTCGTGATGGGTAGGTATGTAACCTTTGGTTTCTATTACCCAGCTTTGATCCTTTGCCACAAAGTCAGGTGTATACCTGATCGGCTGCTGAATGCTACCCGTCCGATCGACCAGTGGCTTGCTCTTTGGAGTCATCTTCAGATACCTGTGAGGGAACCTGAACTTGGGCATCAACTCGTAGGTGTGCTCTTCGTAGCTGAAGCTCACCCCTGACTCTCGCAGTGCATCGCTACAGTATTTCTCAATAGCACTCTTGAACTTCCCGAGATTCTTTTTTCGAGATGGTCTTTTCCTCGATGCCTTCTTCTTCATTATCCCTGCTGGTTTCAGGGAAGTTAATCGCTTTTACCTGCAATATCAATCTTAAAGGAAAGGTTCTCTGCTATGCCCTTAACATCATGGAAATCAATGGGTTGGAATAACTGATTTCTGTGTAGCCACCCACTGAATCCTGTGTGTGATGTATTAATGGTCATTTTCCATGGATCATCCAGCGTCGTAGGCAAGCCTCCGGTTTCTGTTTCACGCACCTTCCGTATGTGAACCTCTGTCATCTTTCTTATGCTGTGCTCCAGTGCCTGCACCTTACGGTGGATTGTGATGAAGCAGTCTGCTCTGTTTACGAACTTACCTCCACCCTCAGTGTCCTCAGCATATGGAGCAACAGGTAGCCCGTCGGCTCCCTTCCTACGTTGAGCCTCAGTGACAGCGTGCATGTTTAACCATACTGCTATGTTGTGATTGTTGCTCAGAGTAAGGAACTCACCCGCTGCTTCGTAGTGGTACTCGTGACTACTTAACCCATTGCCCCCTAGTTCTAACCTCAGGCTGTTGTATGGATCTACAAATAGCCCATCAATCTTTTGTTGCGCAAGTATCTTCTCCGTGAAGACAAGTATGTCAGTGTAGGTGTAGGTGTGCTCATTGCTAATCACAACAAAGTGATCCTTCACCCACTCGTATGCCAGCTTACGCTGCGCATAGCTCATGTCCTCCACCTTCCTGTCCATGACAAACTGCATTAGCGTCATCTTCACCGACGCTGTCTTGTTCTCACTGCTGTAGATGATCCATCTCCAACCGTGACGAACCGTGGAGTTTACCATCAGGTACAGGGCAGCAGTGGTCTTACCCACGTTGCTATGTCCATTGATGATGACGAGTTCTCTCTTGTAACGGAAGTGTTCGTCCAGAAGTTTGTCGCCTGTCTCTAACCCTACCTCTATGTCACCCTGTGCGTATTTGGTAATCCACTTGAAGTCAGTGTCGTCACTGCTGATGAAGCTCATGTCTCCATCGTTGATGCGCATCTCACGTTGCACCTGAACCTCACGGTGAATTAACTCCTGTATGGGTAGCAGCTTACCATGTTCAATAGCATCGATGATGCTCTTCATGGCTTGATCCTCGCTAACTATGTCCCGCTTGCAGATCTCCTGATGAAGGACTCGGATAGCTTCATTCTCCTCCACCTTTCCAGAGGAGATATATCCTCCTAGTAGGTGAGCTGCTTTGACCAGCGTCTCATGCTTCTGTCCGTCTGGTGCCCGCTGAATCATTCGGGCAGCGATGTTAATCTTATTGTAGTCAGTGACAGACTTGTTGCTTTCCTTGGCGCTCTCTGGTGGTTCATCCGTAGGATCAGAGGACATCATGTGTCCGAACTTCACGCAAGCGTCTTTGATTACGATGCTATCGTCAAAGGATTCGTAGCACGCCCTGCTTTCGTTAGCTCCAGACTTGTCCACCTCAAGGTGGTAGGTCTCATCAAAGTAAAACCTGAGCGCACGAAAGTGATCGCGATGTCGCTCTGGGTTGGTGATCCGCACCAAAGCTTTCAGTCCATCTCCTGATGGAGAGATCCATACCGACAAGATGTGCTGGTCTAGAGCAAGCTTATCCTTGGTTCCTTCGACATCAATGAGGTGGTCGAAGTCCAGTATGATCAGGGTACTGTGTTCCCGCAGGTCAGAATCCTTGCGAGACAAGAACTCCCCACTGAAACATACAACGGGGAGCTCGTTCTTTATTGCCTTGTCACCTGCTCTGACCTTATCTATTCGATCTTTACTTGCACCTTCCTTGATTCGACGCAAGGCTTGATACAAGCTAATCTTAATAGGCTTGTTCGGATCACGGATGCTCTCGAATATGGTTACGTTCATTTTGATCGCGATGCTGCGCAAGGGACAGCTGTGATGTGCCAGCGGCACACACGACCTCAACGTCTGTTATGAACGGACCCTTACCTTGTTTGATTTTGTGCTTTGCAGTAAGTCGGTTTATCGTCCGCTTACCATATGCTTGAAGATCCTCGGGGGTATCCCATACGGATACCGCCCAAGATTCTCCTTTATGTTTCTTCTTCCATTTGCCTTTCCAATACCAGTACCTGATGTTCAACAGGTAGATTGAAGGCTTGTCAGAAGGGAAGGTCTTCTTCCTTCTTGCTTGTGCTGGCACGTTTCTCTGCCCATTCTTTGGCAGCTTCGCTGTTGGGATCGTACACACGGCAACAAGCTTTGCCACTCTTCGCCATAAACATGGTCAGGTAAACGTTACCACCCTTGCCATCAGCGCTGCGCTTGGTAGCATATTTCTCTACGATCTCTGACAACTCGTTGTCGCGGAAGCGAACCTTCCATGCCATGAGTTCACCTTGATCGTTGTACTTCGGCTCTTCGGCATAGCCGACGAGGACGCTGTCGTATTTCTGTGTTGACATTATAATGAATTTAAAAATATAAATGTAAGGGTCGTGAGCCAGAAGGTCAACCTAGCATTCGAATTCGGCGTAGTCGAGTGCTGCATCTTGTTCTGTTTTCAACCAATCCGTGATTCGTTCTAGTGCATCGTGATACTTCATCTCCCCTGAGAACAAAGTCTTCTCCGAGCACTTGACCAATGCAGGGTAGAACGGGTACGTCTTCTCCTGTGCCACCCAGTAGAAATCCTTGATGCCAAACACCGTGGTGTAGATGTAGGCTTGGATGTCATAGTCCCATGACTTCACGTCATACTGGAACTTACTGATGTCTCGACACGACTTGCTGTCTGTGATGAAGTCGTCACCCAAACAATCGAGGAACCCCTTCAGGGGTACACCATCGACTTCAGTGTCAAACTTCACTTGGTACTTGCCTGTCAGGTGAGACTGACGAAGTCCACATGCATCTAACCTGCGTATCATGTCGCACGCTTGATTCCAATCGTCAAGGGAACACAATACCTTACCTGATGTCTCAGCTTTTAGCTTCAGGTCGGCAAGCTTTTCCTTGTACTGCTTGGTGAGTTTGGGCTTCGCCGATTTGATATCCTTGGTTAGCTTGGCCTCATCGATAACCTCATAGGTCTGCATCGCACGATCCCTTTCAAACAGGAGCATGTCGTACAAGGTACCAAAGGTCAATGCCTCGCTGTCCTTCTTCAACTCACCCCTCATGTATAGCTCCCACTTGCGCATGTCACCTTGTGCATACTTGAGTGAGGAGTAGGAAAGGTGACCCTTTCCCACTCGCTGCGTTAGTTCTTCTCGTAATGTCATCAGAGATTGATATCGATTCGGTGACGGTTGCTATCCTTTTTGCGGAAGTTGTAGAGCTCATCGATCATGCGGAACATGTCGATCTTCCGTGAGGCGGGGATGAACTTCCAGTAAAACTTGATCGCCTGTTCATGTAGCCTGTTAACACTGAACTTTGGATCGTTCTCCAGCAGCTTGGATATGCAGTGAATGAAGATGGCCGTCAAGCATTTCGGGTCCACTTCTTTGAATCGAGCACACTCATGGATGACACGTCGCACCTTTTCCTCTGGGACAACAAACTTCCAAGCACCCTCTTTCAAGTTGGCTTTGGACTTCTTGTTCTGCGTGTTGGTCAGGTTGCCCTGCGCAATGTATGCCACTGTTGCAGGGGCTACCTTGTGTTCATCGTAGAGCTCCTGCCATACACGGAGTAACCTTTGGTAATCTGGATACCCAAGGGCGGCAAAGCTGCGAATCAGATCCTCAAGGTTCCAGTTTACACGGACCTTGTTCACCCTCTGTAGGTCAGTCAGGCTCAGATCATGTCTGTACTTCATGACGTGCAAGGGGTAACCCTTGCGCTTGCAGTATGTGAACCTGTGCTGCCCATCCATCACTACCCACTTTCCATTCACTTTTGTGGGGTTGACACGGATTTCCTCACGGAAACCACCAAGCTCTTCATACTCTTTTCCAAGCGCCTTGACGTGAGGCTCTCTGATCTTCCTGTTGCCGAGGATTAAGACGAAGTCGTCGTAATTCGTGGAGGTAAAGTACCTTTCTGTCTCTCTCATCGTACAAACTTTTGGAGGCCAGCCTTCTGATTCTCGGTGAGTTGATCACCGTACTTCTTGATCGTGGCATTGTATGCACGCTTCTTGTCCTTGGCAGACTTGAGGTACTCAACAGCCTTGTCCATGATGTTCTCCACTGGAGCCGCTGGAGCGGTCACCACTTCCTGTTGCGGCACCTCTTGCTTTGCGATGGCAGTCTCCACCTCATTGGCTGAAGCGATCGAGGTGTCTATCCCGATGCCAAGCATGGCGAGGGCACGGCCTACGGCAGAGGTCTCACAGTTCTCGATGTGAGATGTCTTGTTGATGTTGGAACTGCCCTTCACTTCGTGGGCATGGCCAGTAGCAATCAGGCTACCATTGCTGTCGATGATGCTTGTACACATCACGACTTCGTCGGTGTCCATGTGAACTACGGCAGTGGAGATACTCCATCCTTTGTACTGCTCCTCCTGCCGGAAGAACTTAATGCGTTCGTTGACTTCAACGTACTGCTTGCCACGGATGTTCGTGGTCTTGAACTTATAGTTACTCATAGGGGTTTGGGGTTTTACTTTTTAGTTTGATTCTTGATGTGCAAGATCTGCATAAAGGCATCGTAGGATACTGTCCCATACACCTCCCGCAGCACATCTGACGCTGTGTCTGCTGCGTCATATGGGATTGGGTTTACTTCTGTTTTTACTTGGGGTTGAAGGGTTGTGCTCATCATCGTTCTCACCTTGACGTTCAAGGCTTGTGCTGTGCGATTGGGCATGAGCTTTTCAAGCTCTTTGTACTCTTTCGATTTGGTTGACAGTACGAAGTTTCCGCTCTGCTCTCTGATTCTTTTCAGGCGATTACGGATTTCATCTTCCTCCTGCGGAGTCCAGTGTACTACTTCAGTCTTCCTCTTTGACATTTTTCAAGGCAATTGTTTCGTTTATTTTATTAATCACTTCTTCATATGCACCAGCATAGGCTGGATCGGATTCAAGTTTGATGTAGTGCTCACGAATCGAGTGTATGATCGTGGCATGATTCCGATTCAGTGTCCTTGCTATGTCGTTGTAGCTGAGAAGTGAGACCCGCCGCATGATTGCGCAGTAAATGTGTCTTGCGTCCACGAATACTCTGTACCTGCGCTTGCCACGGATCTCACTCTCGCTTACACCCAACACGTCTGACACCGCTCCCATGATGTGCCTTTCCATTAGGCCCGTCTGATCTGCGTTCATCGTTGCGACTTTGTCGAACTGAGATTTACCCTTAAGACCAGAGAAGACGTAATGATTCATTGTTATTCGAGTATTGCTACGAGCTGACCCTGTGTGATCAGGTTGTCAAAGACATCGCTGTCCCTGTTGTTTCCCTGAGGATCGTGCCAGTACGGGTTTTTCTTGGGGTTGTAGTACAGAAAGTCTGACACCTTGGGAACACCTTCAACTGATGCAGGGACGACCACGACTTTGTCGCACTCGATCCACGCACAAACCGTCTTGTTGTCCCCCGCAAAGATCTTCTTCGCAGTGGCAGGTTGGTTGCGCAATTTGCAAACTTTCATGTGGAGTCTAACCAAAGATGGGTCGTAGTATTCCACACTCTCTCCACACTTTACTTGCCAGTTTTTAAAGTTTGGCCCTTGTGCGAGGTGAAACCTCACTTTAGTCTTAGTCATGGCGCTCGAGGATTTTGCTGACGGTGATCGTAGAGAAGTCGTAGTTGCGTTTGATAACGCGGACATATGACTCTGCTTCGGTATCGGTTCTGAAAGGAACCCAATTACTGTGCATGCCCTCATCGGTAGTGCCAGCAACGTATGCTACTATGTATTGGTATGTCATGGCGTTTGTGTTCTTGTGAATTGTGTTGTACCCACGGCAGGAATCGAACCTGCGACCGACTGCTTAGAAGGCAGTTGCTCTATCCCCTGAGCTACGCGGGCCACCCCATCACTCCTCGTGTTTGTCTGTGATTACGGGGTACACCTGCCAGCCGTAGGCCCACTTCCCATTGTCGAGATCAACAAGGAAGGTTTGATTGTCGATATCAACTTCGTTAACAGGCACACCCTCTTTTTCTTTTCGACTACGGGTGAGTTCAATGCTCTTCACTGTAGCTTTTTTCGGGGCGTCAGTCCCCCATACACCACGCCACCAGACGAGGTCTCCAACTTTAATTTTACTCATGTTAATTGTGTTATGATTTGCATCAGCATCATGATAATGATGCCTATGATTCCTAAGAAAGCAAAGACTTCAGCGTCCCGCTTTGAACTCCTCTTCTTCGAAGATTGTTTTTTTCGCATTGTAGCTGTCGATGGTACCATGCAATAACATTGCAAGGCCACGGTTCTCAGGATCAGCAATCAATCGCTTCTCCATTTCTTCGATGCGTTCCCACATCTCATCCAAGTATTCCCTTGTGATATTCATGCAGCTGGTGTTCGTGTAGCTTACGGTACAGAGTACGTTCGGATATGCCAAGGTCTTCGGCCATGGCGGAACGACGACCCTCGTGTTTAACGAGGGCCGCCGTAATGATGCGGCGTTCCGCATCAGCAAGGTTCAAGTTTACTGTAGACATTCTGTTTTCGTTCATCCAAATACAACTTCGTTGAATAGCGCAATTTGCAGGATCATGTCAGCGTCAATCTGATCGCCTTCTCCTGTAAGGACAGACTCGTACATCTGTGGCTCAGCCTTGATGGCATCGATCAAGCCGCGCCTTGTAAGGGGATGAGCTGATGTATCATAAGGCTTGAACTCAATGTATGAGTCAGTGAGCCACATGTGTTTGACAGCCTCCTCACGAGACTTAATTTCATCAGGATACCTGATGTTCTCGATCCATTCGCCCCCTCCGTAGAGAGCGATTTCGATAAGGGACTGGATGTCATTCAATGATGCCATGATTGTGTAGGGGATTTGAGTGTGAATTACTTGGTGAGTATTGTCACGATTGAAGGGGTCAATTGGGGGCCAGTTAGGCATGGGGTTGGGGTTAGGATTGTGGGGTCTTTGCTGCTTCGATGTGATCGTTCAAACGATCGAGGAAGACGCCGATGTATTCGAGACGATTGGACATTTCATGTAATGAAGACAGCCCGTCTTCGGGGTAGCCTTGATCTACCATTGCTTGTTTGAACCAGTCAATCCATTCAATGGATTCGTTTGCCTTGTCCGTGGCGCCTTCGAGATTGGTTTCGATTACGGGGATGGTCTGCATCAGCCTGTCTTCGACAGCGTTGGTGTATCCGTTCAGGACCGCTACAGTGTCGTCATAGTCACCACTGTGTAGGTTTCGCAGCAGATACCAAGACAGCGATGTTGTATCAAATAGTTTCATGGGGTTAGGCGTTGTTCTTGGAGAGGTCGATTTTGGCGTTAATCTCATGAGCTGTTACGCTTGCGCTTTGCAGTTCCTGCTTACGCTTGGCCTCAGACTGGAGGAACTCCTGCAATATCTCATCGTGTGTTTCCTGCACTCCGTCATAGGATTGGGGAATCTCTATCGATAGGTGATCGGAGATAAGGATATCTGTTTCGACTTTGCCACGGATACGGATGTCCAAGTCGTCGTAGATGTCTAAGTCAACATCAGCTTGAATGCTGATCTCATCTGATATTCTGTCCTCGACATGATTGTTGGCATACCTGATCGCTTTGTTCCATACGAAGGCAACGAGCTTGGACATGTTGCCCTCCATGTTTGGGCTATCGGGAAGCAAAGCCTTGGCTTCTTCGGTGTCACGCATCAACTTCAGCGTAGCATTATAGATCTCGGAGACTTGGGATTGGGCGTTGGTCAGGTAGTCCTGAGCGGTGGGTTGGGGGGTGACAAAGTCAGTCATGTGGGTAAGGGGTTGGGGGTTGTTGTTGTCAGACATGTGAGTTGGGGTTAGTGGATTTGGGTGAGGTCCAGAGGACCATAGGTTGATGTGTGTCGGGTAATGAAGTAAGCCATCTTCGATGCAGCCTGTGCCTTATCGTGTTCGTTAGTAGCGGAGTCATGGCGGGACTTCCAATACTGAATCTTTGGGATGTAACCGTTGGGATATTTGTCCATGGTTTTGGGGTTGGTGTGGGGTGTATACATATGCTCTTCACTAGTTCAGAGCATATGCATACCCCCCACGTATAGTTATCGGAAGTTGATTTTGAACAGGTTGTGCAAGTCCAGCACAGTGTTCTTCCTGTCCAGCTCGATCGTGCAGATACGCAGTACCTGACGTGCTTCGTTACGCTTCTTGTCAGTCTCCGACTCGTCACGGATTACAACTTCTAGTTGACTGCGCATCTCATCGAGCTGCTGTACGTTGAGGGATTTCATCCGCTCCTCAATCATTTTGATTGTCATGTGGGGTAGGGGTTAATAATTGGTGCAAAGATTAGTCAAACATTCCAAACTTACAAGTCGTCGTGATATTTACCTGTGCCACGACACTCACGGCACGTTTGATAGTCGGGTTGAACAGGTCCTGAGTAGTCTACGACTTCACCTGACCCATGACATGTATCACACTGAAGTCCGTCATCTTCGATGTACTCGCAGTGTTCCTTACACTCAGGGCAGATGCCCATGTCTTCGGATGCTCCGACAGATGCTGCTCCGCAGCACTCGCTAATTAATTCACTCATAGGTGTTGTCTTTTAGGATTTGGAATACCATCTGTGGGACATAGCCCCTGAAGGCTGTGTCTTGGACATAGATCCACTTGTTGATTTCATCAGTGTCTGCGGATCGGGCGAACATCTTGGCCAGCTCATACATGGGTGGTCCGTCGATGTCTTTGAGGTTCTCTCCGTATCGTTTGTTGTCAGCCTTGACCTCATCGGAGATAGCCTTGGCACGGATCCGAACTCTGTTCGCTACGTGCTTGTCGAGGTGTTTGGTGCGGGTGAAAAAGCCTGCCATTATTCGTAGAGTTTATCGATGTTCTTCCTGACGAAGCGAATAGCTTCGTATTCATACTTAGCGTCAGGAAACTCTGACGGCTTGCGAGCTTGGTCGCCGAGGTCATCCGCAATGGCGGTCAGTTCCCGAAGGAGTTTGTCTTTCTTCATTTGTTGGGGTTGAGACGACGATCCTCGTCGTAGTTAAGGTCAGCGATTCGCTCCGCTGCTTCCTCGATGTTGTCGAGGAGAGTACCGAAGGTGACTTCGTCATACACGATGGCAGACTTGATTTCGGGGAGCATCTCGTTGATGATGATGTTCACATCCTCAAGGATGGCACGAGCGGCTTCGAGTTCGCTCATGTCTTGGATTGTGTGGGCCATTTTCAATGGGGGGTATAGTTTTCGCAGGTGTCTTCAGGACCGGTGACCAAGGTCTCCATGGGGTCGTCATACCCCACGTCGGACATCCGACTCTTCATGGCTTCCATGATGTCTTCCATGGTGATGTCTGATGCGTCTTCCTTGTCATGATCAATCGACAGAGCGACGGTGAATACGGAGTTGTACTTCTTCATTTTCAATGAGGGTTTAGTGAAAGACAAGTCCGACGTTGGGGGAATCGTTGTACCACTTCGTGGCCATGACGTCGGAGTCCATGGCGTTGACGTAGTCAGCCTGTGCCATCGCTTCGTATGAATCGAAGATGCGACAGTGACGATGCTTGGTGTAGTCGATGAGGTCATCCTTCGTGCCACCTTCGGAGAAGATGATGTCAAAGTTGTTG
>Ga0206131_10007917_pt1 | contig 10549 bp, 11 predicted proteins | sample Helgoland_Spring_FD_148636 | JGI IMG/M metagenome (GOLD analysis project Ga0206131, IMG submission 148636) | Pelagic subsurface seawater microbial communities from Kabeltonne, Helgoland, North Sea - Helgoland_Spring_Bloom_20160517_1 | ecosystem: Environmental > Aquatic > Marine > Epipelagic ... | reverse complement strand
ATTGAGAATATAGGGGCACTAGGCTGTTTGTAGATTGCAGATATTCTACTATCTATACCATCCACGATAATTTTTGTGCCTATTTTAGGCATAATAATAAAATCGCTTGTACGCATTACAATCATGCCATCGGTAGTATCTGTCACACCTCCCATATCTAGAGCAGGTGCTATTTCATTCTCCGCAGGTAAAGCCTGATATGCCTTCCCTGCTATATTGACGCTTATTGCAAGGCTAAGAAGATGATCCTCGTATGCGTCTAAAATAAACGTATCGAATTGACTCACCTATCATCTCAACTTGCAATATTATACCCCAGTCTCGTCCTCTAGATCGAAATCTCCGATAGCATAGAAAGCATTAATAGTGTAAGTTTGTCTCACACGTGTTCCTGCATTATCAATAAGTAAAGCAGGATTGCCTCTAGTAACAATAAAGTTCTCAGGAGTTTGCTCAACAGACTGTCCAAGTACATATTGTGCATATGTTTCTAGCATACCCCATAATATTTTTCTTGCATCGCCTGCTTCCGATTCCAATAGACTATGAATTTCATCAATCCTAAGGCATACATATTTTTGATTGAATCCAAATGTAGCATTTTGTGCTTCAGTTCCGCCTACAAAATTTTTCCCTGTTTGTATTTCTACAGGCAATTGACCAAGGGTTCCACCTGATGCAGTAACAATTTCGCTAACTACTGAATCATTATTAATTAAATTAACAGTAGAAACAGTGCCATTAGTAGGAAATTGTCCTGAGGAATTAGTGCCTCCATCAAGTGTGCCTTGAAAATTTACCGCAGGATTAATAGATTCAGCAGAATCAACATCACCAATACTTACAATATCGTTTACAGCAGTATACCAAGAAGTAAGAGAATCAGTCAATAAATCATAAATGTCTTGATTTGTATATCCCAATCCTCCATTACCTGTACTAATGTCATCAAATAAACAGACGGTAATATCACCATCGCTTGGATTTACTTTTACTTCATTTGCGGTTGCTCCTGCCACATTGTCAAGGACGGTAAATTGTAGCTTTCCATTTAGATCACCTAGCTCAACAGCACTAACAGTAAATGCACTATTGTAGTCTACAAAGTCTGCCGTAGCTCCTGTTGATGCAGTAAAGGCAGAGCCATATTTAACCTGTATTTGATTAAGAGAGCTATTATACTCAACGCGATCTAATCCTCCTTGACTATCAAGAACAATAATATTTAAATCATTATTATTGCCTGCTTCTTTATGAGTAAGAGTTACATCAAGATCGCCAAATAAATCAAGTTGCGATACAGTTGCTGGTGATCCTGTGATTTCGCCAAGTTCTCCCGTATTATCAGTTTCAAGAACTACTAATGAAGGGAATACGTCTGAGGTGTTTACTAATGCCATTTTCTTTTGATTTTAAGTTTTAAATTTATTGATCTAGTTTTCTATATTTGATTAAGCGTCCTTTTCCATACCACGCAACCCACCTATATCTTGTATCGGTTGTTTCTCCATCGCCATCACTATCTGCACTTCCTTGAGGAAGGCTAAGTCTATGCTCAAACAAAGTATTAGCACCATCCGCATTATCAAATGATGCCATTGTAATAGTCCTGCTCGAATCGGCAGTCTCTGATACGATAATGTGCGTATTGAGGAAATTTGCGTGCATTATCAATTCCTCAATTAAGCAACATCAAGTGTAAAAATACGATTGGTTGTACCATCACTTGGAGCTTCTAATCCATACATAATGGTCAAGGCATATTGTTCTTTTGCATCAAATACGTCGTACTTCCTTCTTAATTGAAGCGATAATCCGCTATTAGGCTCAACTGCATTAGCAATATCACCAATTTGCATAGAAGCGTCAGCAAATTCGGGTAAGCGATTTACCATAGCAAGAGAACCTTCATATCCTGCAAGAACTTTTTCGCCACCTGTAAGACCCGAAAGACCATTATAAGTATAAATTGAAAAACCTCCAAGTTGCTGATCAACAAGAGCCCTATTAATACCTGGCTTTACATCATAGGTAGCATTAGTAATAGTCGTCATTGTTTTCAACAACTGATAGTATGCAGAATGATCTAAAACCATCCATCGCCCACCTTTAGGCATATTTTCATCATCCATTGCTTTTGCCACATCAAAGATGTCATCAACATCAAAGCTAGCCAATGGAATTTGTGTTGTGTTAATTGTGGTGTCTGCACTAAATGCTTTTTCCAATAAATCTTCAGTCACCTTTTGTGCAAGTGCATGAGCAGCATACTTGGCAGACTCAGCAACATATTGTACTTGAGTTTGCTCTCTTTCAAGATCAGTAAGATGAAATTTAATAAATTTGTGTTGATCTAGCTTAATATCTACAGGGTCTGCATCTTGATCTTCATTACCACCTGTGTAGTCTTCAAAGTTATCTGTTCCAACAGTGCGCTTAAAATCTAAAACATCAGTTTTATTTCTGGTCGAGAATATACGAGTTTGAATAGATTGATTAAAACGCATTGGCTGACCGCCAAAATCGCGATGAATCGATCCAAGGATACCTAAGTCCTTTGTAAAGGTATCAAGAGCTTCTTGCAGAATAATATCAACTGCAAGATTTGGGTTAGCACCATCAGGTGCATATTTATTCGTAATTGAACTTAGGTTAGCCATTAGTTATTTCCTCCGAGGATTTTATCTTTATGTTCTCTGTAAAATTTAGTTTTCTCAACAGGATCGGAAATAGAAGAAAATTCCGAAACATAATCTCTGTCGATTGTTGAAGCAGTAATACTAAGAGGCTCAACACCAATTTGTTGCAATTCCTCAATCATTTTTACTTCTACTTTAGCTTCTTCTTCAGTAAGCTTTTCAATTTCTGCACGTAAAGCGTCAGAAGTTTTATCAAGCTCTGCATTTTCCTGCACATACTCTTCATTTTGTTTAGTAAGGTCTTCGATTCTTTCTTCGTACTCTTTGATACGAACTTGAAGAATATCTACTTCGGAACTCATGTCTGCAAGTTCTTGCTGTTTTTGAGCAAGCTCTTCCTCCGTGTTTTCTGCTTTTTCTAAAATATTTTTTGCTTCACTCATTGCTTATGAATTTTTGTCTCCATTAGTTTTCTTTTATTAATAAATTTATTGCATCAGAATAGTTACCAACTAAGTCCACAAGCCCCATTCTTTTCGCCCTAGACCCAAGGAAGACTTGTCCTTGCATGGCTTCTTTTTGCATCTGTGGTCTTGCTTGCACAACACTACCTGAAAATTCTTCATAAATGTTTTCAACCATTTCTTGCAAGTTTTCTTTTTGTTCTTCTGTAAGGCTTGTGCCTTCGAATCCTGCCCCTTTATATGTCGCATCTTTATTTTTTATTAGTTCAACATGTATGCCCTGTGATTTATAGTATTCGCTATTATCTACAACTGGCAGATATACCCCAATACTTCCAACTTTAGAACTTTTACTAGCTACAATTGCTCTTGCTTGTGAGCCGATCCAATATGCGGCGCTTGCCATCATGCCTTCACATACTGCATATACAGGCTTTTCATTATTTACAGAAGCAACCATTTCTGCCGTCTCTTGCACTCCCGTTACTGATCCTCCACCTGAATCTATGTCTAGCAATATATGTGTTATCTTTGGGTCTTCTAATGCCTCCTGCAATAATTGCTGTACTGCCATTGTGTCTGTTATGCCAAAGAATTTTGCAACTTTGGCATCAACATTTCTCATTATTGTCCCATGTATAGGAATAATTGCTACAGAATCATCTGTGTATGCACTTACAGATTCCTCTTCATCAATATTTATTTCTGCTAATAAATCTAAGGCTTCGCTAAATGTTAAATAACATTCTTGCGTAATAAGCCACGGATTATTCGTCAGATGACTCTTGATCTTCAGAAGTTCTTTCATTTTCTTGTATTATTTGTGGAGGTTCTCCCTGCATAAATATAGATAAAACAGCATTAGCATCCATATCGCAAGACTCAGCAATCGTTTTGCATTTTTCTATTGTATATTCAATCTCTTTGGCTTTTTGCATACATTCTGACTGCCAATCTAATCCCCGCTTGCCATAATGTTCTCGCAGAGTCATTAAACCTGCTTTTACGTCTTCTCTTTCTTGGCTCATCTCTCTGCCTGCATCAATTGTAATATCAGCAGGAGTTTGTACTCTGCACTTATACCATTTATCTACAGGCTTTAGTTTACCTTGTGAGATAAAATCGGAAATAACTGTAGCCCACACTTTTCTAACCATAATGTAGAAAAGTCTTTGTCTTTCATGAAATCTCCTTTGGGCTTTGCCCATAATAAATCTTTGTGCAGGACCAGTTATTCCTGATGGGTGCCAAATAAATTCGTAGGGTAATCCTATTCCTACAGAAAATTCTCTTATTAAAAATTCTAAAAATCCTTGAAATGTTGGGGAAGGTTTATCATGTGTAAAAGGTGTTAGTTTTTCACCTTTCTTTAAAACAGGAATAGAACCACTTTGCACATCAGATATAGTTAATCTTGTTGAATCGCTTTCTATGTCTTTAAGATTCCATGCATCAGGATCAGCCTCGCCTGTTTCTGATTCTAGGACTGCTGCTATTGTACTAAGATTCTTTACACCATTCTTTTCAAACTCTAAAATTTCCTTTATATCCCTTACATGATTTATTGCATGTTTTATTGCAGGCATTCCCCTATATTGTTCTGCTCTGTCAGGATCAACAAGCCAACACATAGAGTTTGCAGGAACTTCTTTTGCCTTTGTTGATTTTGGATGAAACTCTCCATATATAGAATCATCTGCCACCAAATAGCTAATCGGAATGCCATATTTATCAGTCTTTACTCCATCTACATAATTCGAGTCTTTTTCGATAAAATCTCCTACCCTATGTCCTTCTATTAATTGCAGTTTAAGACCATTCCTTCTTGCGAACATTATTCCCGCATCTCCATCACGATCTATTGCAATCGAGCAAAGCCTTTGTATCTCCCCAAATCCGTATCTATTTCCAATGTCGGCATTTTGTGACCATTCCTCAAAGAGGGATTCTGCTTCTAAGTTCCAATATGGATCATCTGTTATTGCTTGAGGAGATAATGGAAAAGAATATCGGGCTAAATCATTTATTGCTCCTCTAACTAATCCATCATTGTCATATAAATACCTAGACATACTTGCCATAGTTTTTCTATGCCATGTATGATTCGCTCTTGCGGATTTTAAAAAATAGGGAATACTGTTTCTTTCCCTATTAAATTGCAATCCATCCCAATAATGAGGGTGATAAGCACGGGGCTCTCTTGTTCTCTGCTTGGGTGTTTTTTTAAATATTCTATCTAATATATTCATTTGATACATGTACTGTAGACCATTCTCCATGCAAGGACAATGGAGATGTTTCTATTGTAGATTGACTATCATGAATCATACCTGAGTAATCATAGACGTGCCATTTGCCTTGTTTGTCTTTTGCTATTTGGTTTTGATAATCTCTATCGTAGAAATAACCCCTTGTTAATGTAATAGTAGATATTTGATCCTTATATTCAAAGTGATCGTCATTAACAATATTTCCATATATATGAGCTAAATTGCGGACATATATCGTGCCTGATATGGTAATTATTCGGATGCCTTGAACCTTTTCGCCTCTGCTGTTCGTTGCTTGATATATAATTTTCTGCTCTCCGATCTTTTTCATATCGGGAGTAGTTATTCTTTCCGCAACTAAAGTTCCTTCTACAGGATCATAAGCTGTTGCCCCTGCTTCGATATAATTAGATTCAACCAAATAATGAGATAAACCATCGTTTGGCTTGCAAGTCATTTGAATTAAAATTTTGTTAAAATTAGGTATTATTCTCTTTGTGGCTTTTCCATACACATCAGGAAGAGCTTTCTTCAATGCATAATTAACTTCTTTTAGTTCATGTACAAGTTGAGGGTATTCTAAAAGCAATTTCTTGCCTTTATTGCCCCCCATATCTACTTCGACAAATTGTGTTCCCTTCCTTGCTTTCTCAAGGGCTTGCAGTACTTCGGTCTTGATTCTTTCAAGCTCTGTAAGCTCTAGACCTACATAATGTCCTAATACATTCATATATATAGTTGCTTAATTGTCTTCATTAATCACAACCACATCATGCGTAATTTTACTCGCAAGCGATGCAACGAGTATCATCAATTCGCAATCGAATAAGTGATTATCTTTCCTGACAGGCACCCATTCATATTTTGTCCTGCCTTTGATATCTGTTATCTGCATTCGTTTTTCCGCAGTAACTTGCCTATAATATTCTGTGCATATATCTTTAGGTAAAGTCCACTGTCCTATCATTCCTTGCATTAATTCTGCTAAAGAATCTTTTGTTCCGTCATTACTCCAAAGAAATAGTCTTATTTGTTTATATAATCCTTGCTCCTTAGTTCCCATTCCTACTTCTGCTTTTGTCCAAGTCCAGAGCTGTGTGGCTAGTTTTCCTGTTTTACTATTGCGATGTCTATAATTTGCAACAGCAGTCCCCTTCATTGGTTTCCATCCATTGATTTGGCAAAATTTATATACACTTTGCGTATCGTATCCACTATCAATTATACAATTCTCTACAGGCACTTTGTATTGTTGTGCAATAGATAGCAGTTCTTCATCGGAATCTGCTTTGCCATATTGTATTAATCTGCTTTCAGCACCACTTTCCGCAAACGATCTAATGCAATACCAATAATGTATCCCTCCTTTCGCTTGTTTATCTGCACTTAGGAATCGAGTGTATTCCTCATCCCATTCATCTTCCAAATGATAATCACAAATACGATCTTTTAAAACAGCATAATCTTCAAAGTCGCCTAGCTTATCTTCCCAAGGCTCACCTAATGATTCGTTTATAAAATCCTTTAATGGCGACACATCTCCGTTTAATGTCGATTGTTTAGCTATAAGAAATTCTTCTACTAAGTCACGCCATTTGACCCACGGAGGCAATAATGCATTCCAATGAAACGATTTTCTATTCTTTGGTGCATTTGGATTTAATGCTACATAGCTACCACTACTGATAAAATGTCTTCGGTCTTGCGGTATATCTAAATATCTTTCTCCGCATTGGCATTCGAATCTTATTGTTTTAGTAAGTTCATCAAAGTTATAACCATTTTCGTTTTTCGTTTTTTCATTATCATCCCACTTCATATGATCCCATGACATTGGATATAATGTATCACATTTGCGACACCGATGATGCCAAACTTGTTGATCCCCTTGTATATAAGCTCGATGCGTAGCATCATTATGCATATCAGGTGTACTAACAATACATCTGCGAGCATTCCAATACGCTCTTGTTCTTTTAAGAACCATTTCTAAAGCACCATCGGGATAGTTTCTTACTTCATCTAGAAATAACCAACGTACAGGCTTTGATTGTAATCTTGAAGGAGAAGAACTACCTACACAAATTAAAGATGCTCCTTGAAAAGCCACTTCCATTTTATTTATAGCGTTCCGATCATTGATCAAAGTATTATTAACAGGAATACATGTTTTAATTGTAGGAATAAGTCTTGTCTTCATAAAGAAGGACGCTTCTTCTGCCGTAGATGTTACCCACATAGTTGGAGCAGGTTCTTCTGATAAAGCCCACATTAATAAACATATCATTGTTTGGGTTTTTGCAGATTGTGCTGAACACATTACGCTAATATCCTGCACCTCATTATCTACAAAACATTGCATTAAGGGCTTTACCCAAGGAGATATTTCTGACTTCCAAAAACCTTGATATGGTGAAGTAGGATCAAGCCTTACATGTTCTTCTGCCCATTCCCAAGGCTCTCTTGTATCCGCAGGACGCCAAGCATCCCTAGAAACCATCTCTACTAAATGCATACCTTGCAAATCTAAACTTGGGCTTTAAAATTACAAGGTAAATTAATCTGCTCTAGTTGCTTCTATTTTATATTTGGCATTATTCTGACCTAGTTTCTGTAAATTGAACTTGATCCAAACTGCTCCGAGTGGCTTTGGTGGTCTGCCTTTTTCCATGTGAAAGCCTGATTCGTGAACTCCGTATTCATTTTTATACGTTGGAGTTTTGATGTGTAGCTGTTCATCAATATATTCCGTGCCCATATTAGTAACTCTACTCCTCGCATTAGTAAAGAACCAATGATCGTGAGTGTGACCTGTAGTAATAATATCAGCATCAGGATGGGTAACACCCATACGATTCGCACCAATGACACCTTTTGTAACAGGTCCTCCTCCTCCTGCTCCGTGAAACATGTATATCCATACGGTATTTGATATTTGCACTCTTTTTCCATGCTCGTTTTTTCGGAAGCCTCTAATTCCGATCCAGTTTGCAATTTGTCCTGCAAATATTGACGAACCTGTTTTGCCATTAAGACTGTCAACAAGCCGTTTTGTAAGATCAGTCTCTCTGTGTTTAAGCACAGCAGTTTCGTGGTTACCCTTTCCCATAACTGCAATGTGCTTTGTGTAAGGCTCAAGGTACTCGCTATAAGTCGAAACGAGGCTATCAAGGTAGCATCCCGTTTTATGTATTTGTTTAATGTCATCTTTACTTGCCCTCGGATCACCCTTTCCTTGCATTGCACAAAATGCGTCACCGTTATCTAATATAAATGCATTTCGCTCCTTTGCTTGCTTTAGATGCTTTAATTCTAAATTATTATCAGAATGTGGATTGTCATGATGTGCATCACTTCTTAATAAACACCATACATCTTCGTTATAATATTTACCTTTATAATGTAAGTCTATAAAAAAAATGCCTTCGCTTTTTTTCCTTACTTCGAAATTCGTGAAAGCCATATTAATGTAAACGTGTCTCTACTTTTGAGCTCTGCCTTTGATTCCAAACTTATTGGTAAAGTTTTGTGCTTGCTTACTTACAGATTGTTTTCTCAGATTAATGCCTTGTGTTTTACATAACTTATTAAGCGACATCCCATTAAACACTTCGGGTCTGACTACCCAACAAATAGCAATCATTTTCCTAAAGACATTATTTTTATATTCTTTCGAATGAATATTGCCTCTAGATATCCAATACAATAATTCTTTTAGTGCAAAACTAAGTTTATCATAATCACTTTCTACATGTTCGGTTTCGCTGTCATCCATACTTTCATAATCAAAGAAATGGCATTGATCTTTTGTTACGCTCTCGACCTCCGTTCCGTCAAAACTTTTAACTGCTACTATTTTAGTCATTTGTCCATTTTCCTTCTGATAGGGTTTTTAATGCATCAAGAATAGCTTGTTTTATAATTCTTTCTGCACTAGCTACATTTTCACCAACTACTTGGGGAGCTAAACTACTTGGCAAAGATAATAATTGTCTCTTTGCACTAATAATCATTTCCGTTACTTGCTGTGATAATTCGCTATTTGGTGTATAATCTCCTTTTAATATTCCTATTTGTAATTCTAGTTTTTCGTTATTTAATTTTATACTAGCTACTTGTGCGCTCTCTTTGCTAGATAAATCTCCTGATGTGATACCATTATTTTCTTTCCAGTCTACAACCTCTTGTATGTTTATTCTGCCATCAGGTTTAGCTTTCGGAAAACTATCTATTTGCTTCCACCTATAAATAGTTTTGCGATCAACCCCAATTGCATTTGCTAACTCTACTTGGTTTTTTGCATATGTCCCAATTGTCCCAGTATTTAGTGTGTCTGTATATTCATCTAATCTTAACTCTTCTTGCTTGGTCAAAATTCCTCCGCGAGTCACCTTTTTAATTAAGTTTAGTATACTTTTTTCCTTAATTGCATCAGCTTCTGTTATAGAAATCTTTTTTTTCATAAAATTAATTATAATTTTTTATGGGGCAATTTCAATTTTTTTCGCATTCATGTGAACAGCGCACCTTCGCGAAACCTGCATCGGTGGTTTCAGAAAAAAAAGATTCCTTATATCTTATCCTCCCCTTTTTTTATCTTATTGCGTTGCTCTTAAAATATATTTTTTCGCTCGTTTTGGTTACTTTTTTTTCTGGCAAGCTTGCAAAATTATCATAAAAAAAACCTGCATATATTTTTCTTTTTTCGGGCTGGCTGGGCTGGCTGGGCTGGGTAAATTATAATCGCGCGTATTTTTTTAACTTGCGCGGGCTGGCTTATTCTGGCTTGTTAACTGCATAGCTGGCGCGCGCTTGCGCTGGCATTTTAAACAATGGAATATTAAAACAATGAAGAAAAACAGTGAATTATTGGCGCTTGCGGGCGCATTTTTAACCGAGGAAAGCAAAGCAAAGCGCGTGGGCATTTTATTACGTGCCGAGGAAATTTTGGCGGGCGCAAGTTTCAAAAACAAAAAGCAGTTTTTGGAATTTTGTGGCGTGTCTTATTTTGCCAGTGTTAATTCCAGCCAGAAGATAGCAAAGGGTAAAAAAGAGAATTTTAATTCCCTAATTTTATACCTAAGCGCCAGCAAAAACGCGGGCGTTGAACTTTGCTCTTTTGCAAGCGCTGGCTGTCGATTGGCTTGTTTGGTGGGCGCTGGGCATGCTTTGCTGG